>Ga0210398_10003072_pt1 | contig 16081 bp, 14 predicted proteins | sample IncBWC4OmetaG_FD_161047 | JGI IMG/M metagenome (GOLD analysis project Ga0210398, IMG submission 161047) | Forest soil microbial communities from Barre Woods Harvard Forest LTER site, Petersham, Massachusetts, United States - Inc-BW-C-4-O | ecosystem: Environmental > Terrestrial > Soil >...
CCAGAAACTAGCGCATTGCGGCGCGGTGAGTCCGGGCGTGCCGGAACTGACGTTCGCTCCGACCTGCACGTGACGTTCGAGCAGCGTACCGCAGGCGGCATCGAGATCAGCCTGCGTTCGCGCGTGGATCTCTATTACGGTGAGACCATCCGGCAACAAGCACGCGATGTTCTATGCGAACTCGGCATCGCCCACGCCCACCTCGAGATCGTCGACGAAGGCGCATTGCCCTTCGTCATCGCAGCCCGCATCGAAGCGGCAGTTCGCCGTTCCGGTCTGGCGGAAGGTAGATCATCTTTACCGGATGCCGTTGCTCTGCCCGGGTCATCGCCGCGCGATCGCTTGCGCCGCTCCCGACTGTACCTTCCCGGCAATGAGCCGAAGTACTTCATCAATGCCGGACTGCACGCGCCCGACGCGATCATTCTCGACTTGGAGGATTCTGTCCACTTCGCGGAGAAAGATGCAGCGCGTCTGTTGGTGCGAAACGCACTGCGGTCGGTCGATTTCGGGGCGGCCGAGCGCATGGTGCGCATCAATCAGCTTCCTTTGGGATTAGCTGATCTGGAGGAGATCGTTCCCCAATCACCCGACATTGTCCTCATTCCGAAAGTAGAGACGCCAGAACAGATATCTGACGTTGTCAGAGCCATGGAGTCGGTCGCGAAGAATGCCGGGATCCCCCGCCCGATCTGGTTGATGCCGATTCTGGAATCGGCCCTTGGTATTGAAAACGCATTTGCCATTGCGAATGCCTCGGATCGCATCACTGCCATCACCATCGGCTTGGAGGACTACACTGCCGACCTAGGTGTGGCGAAGACCCCTGAAGGAACCGAATCTCTGTACGCGCGTCAGCGGGTGGCGAATGCCGCTCATGCCGCGCACGTGCAAGCCATCGACTCCGTCTACGGCGACGTGGCGGACAGCGAGGGCCTACTACGCTGGGGCGAAGCTTCCCGCGCTATGGGCTTCGAGGGCATGGGCTGCCTCCATCCAATTCAGATCGATATCATTCATCGTGCCTTCAGTCCCACAACGTCGGAGCTAGAGAAAGCGTTGCAGATCGTTGCCGCGTACGACGACGCTCAGGCGCGCGGCCTCGGAGTCGTCAGCCTGGGCTCCAAGATGATTGATGCGCCGGTGGTACAGCGGGCGTTGAAACTCGTGGCACGGGCCGGACAAATGGGGATCGTCGGCGATGATCTGGCGTCAGGAGCGCAATCATGAGCGTAGGTTTGGCGACGGGATTAATCACGAACGCCGCCGGCCGTCGCGTACCGACGATGGTCAACGGTTGCGAGCAGACGCCATACAAAGGCGTAAACGCGCATCGCCCGTCCGGTCATAAGGCCGGGCCGCCCATCCGCAGCAACAGCGACTATCCGGCCAGCGGGGATAAGCGCGTACCCGATCTTGAAACGGCGCTGCAGCTGTGTGGGTTGCGCGATGGCATGACCATCAGCAGCCATCATCATCTTCGAAACGGCGATCGCGTCGCATTGACCGCATTGCAAAGCGCTGCGCGCATGGGTGCGAAAGACCTCGTGTGGTTTCCCAGTGCATCGTTTCCCTGCCACGAGCCGGTGATCGACCTGATGAAGTCGGGCGCGGTACACCACATTGAAGGCAGCATGAATGGGCCGCTGGGCGACTACTGCTCGCGTGGCCACATGCGCGGGCTGGGCGTGTTGCGTTCCCACGGGGGGCGCTGGCAGGCGGTGCAGGACAGCGAAGTTCATATCGACATCGCTGTGATCGCCGCGCCGACCGCCGACTTCTTCGGCAATGCCGACGGCTCGCATGGCAAGTCGGCGTGCGGCTCCTTGGGCTTCGCGCTAGCCGACTCGATTTACGCCGATCGCGTCATCGTGGTTACCGACAATCTCGTGCCCTTCCCGTGCATTCCCTGGCAGATCCAGGGCAACAACGTTGACTACGTGGTGGAAGTCGATTCTATCGGCGATCCTTCGATGATCGTCAGTGGCACCACGCAGATCACCCGCAGTCCCGACCGATTGCGAATTTCCGAGCTGGTCGCCCGCTTCCTGCGCGACAGCGGCATCATGCGAGACGGATTTTCCTTTCAGGCAGGAGCGGGCGGCATCGCCCTGGCCTTTGTCGACTATCTCGCCCAGATGATGAAAGCGGCGAACGTAAAGGCGAGTTTCGTGCGCGGCGGCTCGACCAAATATCTGGTCGATCTGCTCAACGAAGGCCTCATCGGCTACATTCTCGATGGACAGACCTTTGATCTCGATGCCGTGCGGTCGATCGCCAGCGATCCCCGGCATGTGCCGACCAGTCCGTTCACGTCTTATAACTTTCACGGCAAAGGCAACTTCGCTTCGATGGTTGATGCCGCGGTGCTGGGCGCGACAGAAGTCGATGTCCACTTTAACGCCAACGTAGTCACGCATTCCGACGGCCGGCTGCTGCACGGCATCGGCGGCTGGCAGAACTGCCTGTTCGCGGGATGCACCATCCTGGCCGTTCCTTCCTTCCGCGATCGCATTCCGGTCATCGTTGATGACGTGACTACGATTACCGGCCCGGGTGAGTTGGTCGACGTCATCGCCACAGAGCGTGGCATCGCCATCAATCCCAAGCGGCAAGACCTACTCGATGCCGTGAAGGGCAAGGGCTTGCCGATTCGTCCCATTGAAGAAATCAAAGCCGAGGTCGAAAGGATCTGCGGTGGCAAGCCGGCTAAGCCCCGTCTGCTCGATCGTCCCGTGGCCATAGTGAAGTGGGTGGATGGAACAGTCCTCGATACCGTCTGGCAAGTGCTCGATGACAATCCTTACGCCCCGAAGGTTGGCGGCGGGGAATAGCCATGCCCTTCCAGTCTGTAATATGAACAACAGGTCCGGCCGATAACACTCTCCTTAGCAATCTCCTGACGGTTTCGAACCAACACCAGCCACGCCTGTGTCATCACACCTGACAAATCTCACTATTGGAGGACGTATGGCTTTGTTCTCAATGAAGCTGGAAAACCTGCAGCAACTGTTTGTAAAGGAATTGCGCGACTTGTACGACGCGGAAAACCAGATTACCGATGCACTCCCTAAGCTGATCGATGCGGCGCAGCACAGCGATCTGAAGAACGCTTTGCAGCAGCACCTCAACGTTACTCAGCAGCAGATCTCGCGGCTCGACCACATCTTCCAGATGCTGAACGAGAAACCCACGGGAGAAACCTGCAAAGGCATGAAGGGCGTGATCAAGGAGGGTGACGAAATCGTCTCGCAGGGCGGAGACCCGAGCACGGTGGACGCGGGCATCATCAGCGCCGCGCAGCGGGTGGAGCACTACGAGATGGCCGGCTACGGTACGGTTCGCACCTACGCTGAGCTGCTGGGGCAGAACGAGATGGCCCGGCTGCTGGATCAGACCCTGAAGGAAGAGCAGGAAGCGGACAAAACCCTGAGCCAGATAGCAAAAGCGGTCAATGTGGAAGCCAAGGCAGCGTAATTCTCGACCTCAACAATGACTCAGGGGCCCGGTAGGCCCCCTGAGTTTCACTGTCTTGGCCGCGATCGGCCGATGACGACTAGACGACCGGTCGCTGGCTGCGGTTTCTTGCGGCTTCAATCCGCGGGAACGACTCTTGCCTTAGGCCAAATCGCATCTTTTGTGTGCTGTTTGTTCGGCCCGCAGGTGGTGCTTCTCACGAATTCCGGAGGGCGATCGTCATCTTGCTTAAAGATGTAGGCGCGGATCTTGTAGCACACATTGTCGGATGGAGTAACCGCAATATCATCCGGTTTCGTGGACGGAGACAGTTGAAATGATTGTGCGGGGATCGCCCCGGCATCGTTGGCAAAATAGTTGGTCGTTTCGGCTCCCACCGGCGGGGTGGGCTGAAGCAGAGCCACCGGCGCTGACAAGACCATCGAAAACAACAGAACACTGGCTAGAGGCATAGCAAGCCCTCCTGGGCTGCATGATAGCACCGTTTCCGACACCCGATCGCGGTTTGGGACGAAGTGCATTGCCGGGCCGCACCTTGCCTGCAACCAAAGAGGCAGGCTACTACACCTATCAGGGGATTGTGGCCGGCAGCGGATGGTGGCACCATGCCATCAAGCAATAGCAGTGAGACCAACCGCCTTAGCAGAAAGTTGTACCGGCGGGCGAAGCAAAGCAGGGTACATCTCCTCATACCCACATCCCTGCGCGCCATGGTTTCCTATGCAGACGGACAAGGCTCAGTGATCTCCTCGCTGGGCCTTTGGTTTGTTACGGATAGCTTGCCCGTTCCACCTCTTGTCGCTTTTGGATATTGGCGATGCTCTTCTCCCGGGAGGTTATCGCATGGAAGGCCGGAGATTGTGTTCTAATGCTGAGACAGACAGTGTCGAACCGGGCTGCAAGTTGCTGCAACGGAGGCGGGAATGGAAGAGCGCGATTTTTACGACGAACGGCAAGAGACCAGGAAAGCAACCTTGAACTGTCCGCACTGTCACCAGGCTGCCGAGTACGATCTGGGCTGGTTCGTTCGCACCAAGAAGCGTCAACTTCCTGGCCGCGCCGATGAGCGGGACCGCGCCAAATTCGCCAAGGCCCGCTCGTACATGGTTCGCCGCGATGATCTGGTGGCCTGCAAGAACATGCGTTGCCGAAAACGGTTCGAGGTTTCGGGCGTCCAGTCAGTGGCTTTCCTGGATGAGCAAGTCCAGCCTGAGCGGCATCAGTAAGGTCTTCTTAAAGGTTGAAACATCCCTGGGTTGCGTTTCGCACCTGGAGGCCGTAGTTTGCCTGCGCATTCGACTCTATAATCCGGAGTGACCCTCCATGGCTAAGAAGACGCAACCCGCAGCGGGGCAGCCGCGAACCGGCAAACTTAACCCCCAGGTTGAGACCTTCATGCATCGCGTGGACCGCTTTTGGCAGCGCGTCACCGATGGAATGCAACTCAACCAGCTCTGGTCTCAGTTCCAGACTGACGCCCGTTCCGGTTACCGCTTGTACTCACATGAAGTAGATTCCAGCCGGGTTGCCGGCGTGCCCCGAGGAAAGCACTTCTTCAACGTGGTGAGCCAGTTCTTCTGGGCAATCGTGCTGAAACTGAGTCCTGCGCGGCGCGTCTTGCTGCTGATCGCCCTGATTCTGTTGTGTTTTCCCAGCGGTGAAGCAGCCTGGCAAACTAGCGACGGCCAATTCAAGATCATCGTTTTGGATAACCACTTCTGGGGTGGCGTATTGCTGCTGGTGCTGCTGATCCTGGAGGTTGCCGATCGCGTGGTGATGAAGCGCGATCTGCAGATCGCAAAGGAGATCCAGGCGTGGCTGTTGCCGGCAAACCCTCCCCCGGTGCCTGGTCTGGAGATTGCCTTTTCCACCCTCCCGGCCAACACCGTCGCGGGAGATTACTACGACGTGTTCGCCCGCCCAAGTTCCGGCTCGCAAGGCGCGACCTACTTGATGGCGGTTGCCGACGTCGCCGGCAAGAGCATCCCCGCGGCCATGCTGATGGCAACCTTTCAGGCGAGCCTGAAGACGCTCTCCACCACCCCCGGCAGCCTGACGGAACTAGTGGGCCGGATGAATCGTTATGCCTGCAGCAACAGTCAGAATGGCCGCCGTTTCACCACTGCATTTATTGCCGAGTTCGATCCCGCGTCGCGAGGCCTGACTTACGTCAACGCGGGACACAACAATCCGATGTTGCGCCGCCAAAATGGCGTCATTGACCGGCTGGAAGCAGGGGGAATGCCACTCGGCATCATGGAGAACGTGCCTTACGAATCGGGCAGGGTCACGCTGCAGAGCGGCGACTGGCTGGTTATTTTCACCGATGGAGTGGTGGAGGCTGAGAATAATCAGCAACGGGAATACGGGGAAGAGCGTCTGATCACGATGCTGAATTGGGGAGTGACGCTTACGCCGGCTGTCCTGCTGCAAAGCATCCTGGCTGATCTGGATCGCTTCGTGGGCACCGCTCCCCAGCACGACGACGTGACCTGCCTCCTTTTGAAGGTGGCTTGAGAAGCTATCGTGAGAATCTCTTGGAACGGCAGGATTGGGTAGTGTGGCGCTTCAGCGTCGCATCTAAGCGCCCTTTATTCTTGTCATCCCGAGGGCGGCTTCAGTCGCCGAGGGATCTGACTTTTCCCGTGCGGCCTCATAAGAACTGTGACTTTACTCCACCGCCTTGGCGAACAGCGCATTCACTCCGGCAATATTAGGCAGCAGCTCCGCTGGAACATCGTGCCGCTGTTGCAGGTAGGCAGGATCGTTGTACGTAAGCCAGACTCTCCCATCGGCATCTTCCCAGAACAGAGCTTTTAGCGGGAGATCAATCGCGATGCTGGGCGCGGCCTGCATCAACGGCGTCCCGCCTTTCGGGCTGCCAAAGATCAGCAGCTTGGTAGGACGCATCGTGAGGCCCACCTTTTGCGCCTCTCCGCTGTGATCAATGCGGGCGAAGACGGTGATGCCACGTTCCTGCAGCAGTGCCTCAAGGCGCAGCATGGTTTGCTCAACCGAATATTTGCTCGGCAGGTGAATGAGACCATTTTGCGGTTTTGCGCTCATCCTTCCTCCTTAGCCACAAGACGACCTGCGGCCGATTCCTGTGCCGCACAACAGCATAACGCCGAAGGTCGAGGTCTGTGTGAAAATGGAATGAATGGAATCGAAGCGCTGGGACGTCGTGGTTTTCGATTATGGACGCGTGTTGAGTGAGCCGCCTACGCTTGCTGAAAGGCAGGAGTTCGCCGCGCTCGTCGGAGTCACCGAGCCACCTTTCTTCCAGCTCTATTCAGACACTCGTGATGAATATGACTGTGGCCGGCACGACTGCGAGCAGCACTGGCGACGTTTTGCCGATGCGGCCGGGGTATCGATTTCTCCCCAACAATTAACGCGCATCGTTGAGCTGGAAAACCGGATGTGGCTGCGAGCGAACCTTGGCGCTTTAGACCTGGCGCGTGAGATCAAAGCCAGTGGAGTTCGGACAGCCATTCTGTCGAACATGCCGCCTGACCTCCTGTGCGATATGCGGAAAACCTTTGACTGGTTGGACGAATTCGAAGTTCAGATCTGGTCGTGCGAACATGGCGTTATCAAGCCTGACCCGGCAATCTACCGTATTTGCCTTGACGCGCTGGGTTGTCAGCCCCAGCGGGCGCTGTTCTTCGACGACCGTCCCAACAATGTGGAAGGCGCCCGTAAGGCGGGGATGGAGGCTCACGTCTTCGAGTCGCCCGAACAGGCGAGGGCGATCGTGAGAGCTGGACTGAATGGCGTGCTCCAAATCGCCCGATGAATCGCATTATGGTGCGGTTGTATCAGGGCCCGGCTTCAGCCCGACCAAAAAGGCCCTTCTTCCGCGGGGGCTCCCGCCCCAGTCCTCAGCGGCTAAAGCCGTCCTTCGTTAAAGCGGCTACGGCACGACTGGAAGTCGTGCCCTGATACAAATCTGTGTGCCATGACGACTTGTGAGATGGCTTCTCGAAACCTCCTCTCAGGGGAAACAATCCCTTCGGCAATCCCGTACTATTCGGAGGGAAGCATTCCTTCTCGGAGAAGACCCATGGTTGTCACTGCAACCAGCGTGTCCCAATCGAGCAGTCGCAAGAGCCCAACCCCCTGGTATGCCACAGGATTCGCGGTTGTGTCGCTCATTACCGGACTGCGGCTGCTGTTGCATTTGCTGACCGCCAACCGTTACGGCTATTTTCGCGATGAGATGTACTACCTCGACTGCGGCCGTCATCTGGCTTGGGGATACGTTGACCAGCCGCCGATGATCGGCCTGGTCGCGTGGTTCATCCGCAATGTGTTGGGCACGTCGCTGCTGGCGGTCCGAATGTTGCCGGCACTCGCGGGCGCCGGAATTGTTGCGCTCACCGGATACATTGCCCATCAGCTCGGCGGCCGGCGTTATGCCATGGGGCTTGGCGCGCTGGCCATGGCGCTATCCGGAGTGTTCGTCATTAACGGGCACCTGCTGACCATGAACGTCTTCGAGCCGCTGATCTGGATGAGCTGCGCCTCGGTCGTCATTCGCATTATCCAGACAGGCAATCAAAAGCTGTGGCTATGGTTTGGACTGCTGTGCGGCATCGGTCTTGAGACCAAGTATTCGATGGCTGTGTTCGGCTTTGGCATCGTGGTGGGCGTCTTGCTCACTCCCGAGCGCAAGGCATTGGCGCACAAATGGATTTGGATTGCGGGCGTGCTGGCGTTCCTCATCTTCTTACCCAACCTGCTTTGGAACATTCATTACCACTGGCCATTTGTGCAGCTGATGCACAACATCAAGGCCGAAGGTCGCGACGTGGTGATGAATCCGCTGCAATACGTCCTGGAACAGATTCTGATGGTGAACCCGTTCGCGTTTCCCTTGTGGCTCGCCGGACTGGGTTGGCTGTTCTTCGGACGCGAAGGCCGGCGCTATCGGGTTCTGGGATGGGCCTATGTCGCGGAAGTGGCAATCTGGATTGCGCTTCACGGCAAGGATTATTACGCCGCACCTGCCTATCCCATGCTGTTCGCGGCGGGCGGTGTGGCCGCGGAGCAGTGGATCGAGCGCACTGGCCGCGCCTGGCTCAAGCCCGCGTTTGTGATCCTGTTCCTCGCAGTCTCGCTGCCGTTCTTGCCGATCATCGCACCCGTGCTGCCGGTTGACCAGTATGTGCGCTTCCAGCGGGCGATCCACTTTTCCCCGCCTATAAACGAGCACGGTCATGCAGCTTCGCCATTGCCGCAGTACTATTCCGATGAGTTGGGGTGGGAGCAGTTGGTGGTCGAGATCGCGCGCGCCTATCACAGCCTGCCTCCCGATGTGCAGGCAAAAACCGCCATCAAGGTCGATAATTTCGGAGAAGCCGGGGCGGTCGATCTGTTCGGCCCGAAATATGGCTTACCGCCGGCGATATCCGGACATCAGAATTATTGGCTATGGGGACCAGGCGGCTACTCGGGCGAAAGCATGCTACTGATTGGCGAAGGGCGGCCCGAACATCTGCCACAATATTTCGCTCACGTGGAGAAGGTCGGACATTTCGAGTATCCGCTGGCGCTGGAAGAGACCGACATCTACTGGGGTCAAGGCTTGAAGTGGAACCTGCAGGAAGTTTGGCCGGAAACCAAGCGTTGGCGGTGAGCTAGTGGCTAGAGGGCAGGGATTAGGGGCAAGGGGCAACGGTGGAAGGTGCTGGAAGCCGATTGATACATCAACGGAAATCGAAGGACTTGTATCAGGGCACGGCTTCAACCGTGCCGTAAATGATCATTGTCCGTCGGGGCTTTAGCCCTGGGCCTCAGCGGCTAAAGCCGGCTTCCTAGAAGCGCCATAACGGGACGAATGGAGTCGTGCCCTGATACAAACCACGAGGCGATGTGAGCGGCTCAAATAGCTGCCGCGCACGGGCAACGGACAACGGTTTTTCTTTGCCCGCAAGCACCGGATAGCTCGCTTTTTCGTTGGGCACTACTCTGCGAACATGCAAACCGAACTTCAGAATCGATGGCAACACGTGATGGCTCGCGACGCTCGCCAGGATGGCAGCTTTGTTTTCGCCGTGCGCACCACCGGCATCTACTGCCGGCCTTCCTGCCCCAGCCGGCGCCCCCGCCGCGACTCGGTCGAATTCTTTCCCAGCCCGAACGAAGCCGAACGTGCCGGTTATCGCGCGTGTCTGCGCTGCAAGCCGACGGAGATTTCGTCGCAAGCGCAATACGTAACGCGCGCCCGGCAGCTACTGGACAACGCCGACGGCGTCGTCACTTTGGCACAACTCGGCAAAAGCATTGGATTGAGCCCATTTCATCTGCAACGGCTGTTCAAACGCGCGACCGGGCTGAGTCCTCGCGAGTATCAGGCTGCCCGCCGCATGCAACACGTCAGAACCAAACTGCGCAAGGGCGACGACGTCACCACGGCTCTTTACGATGCGGGCTTCGGTTCGTCCAGCCGCCTCTACGAAAAAGCTCCGCAGCAGCTTGGCATGACCCCGGGCGAGTATCGCCGCGGCGGCGCAGGCGCGACCATTACATTTGCCATCGTTCCGACCCCGCTCGGTCGATTGCTGGTAGCTGCGACGGAACGAGGTCTTTGCGCGGTGCGCTTCGGCGAAAATGCGGCGGAGTTGGAGCGCAATCTGCGGGATGAGTTCCACGCGGCTGAATTGCATCGCGATGATCACGCGATGCAGAAGTATGTTGAGCCTCTGCTCGCCGCCATTCGCGGAGAAAGCACGATCGTTGATCTGCCGCTCGATGTCCGCGCCACTGCTTTTCAGATGAAGGTCTGGGAGACGTTACGCAAGATCCCCAGCGGCGAAACGCGCAGCTACAGCGAAGTGGCCAGCGAGATCGGCTCGCCCAGCGCCGTTCGTGCCGTAGCCCGCGCCTGCGCGTCGAACCCCATAGCCTTAGCCGTACCGTGTCACAGGGTGGTTCGCAGCGACGGAGATCTCGCCGGATATCGCTGGGGAGTGGAGAGAAAGAAGAAGCTGCTGGACGCAGAGCGGGAGTAATCGCACTCACTACTCGCACTTGCGTTTTGGCCGGTGCTGCTTCTGATAGCGAAGAAGTTACAAAGCGGCTAGCATCTTCACATGAATAAGGCGACGTTTATTGGCGTTGACCTGGCCTGGTCTTGCGAGAATAATTCGTCCGGCGTTGCCCTGCTGCGCGGAGATCGGCAGGGTGCCGAGCTGGAAGAGGTCAGCATCCTGTTGGCTTCCGCGGCAGCACTCGCGAAATATATTTTCGAAAACTCAACGGAACCGACAATCGTCGCCGTGGATGCGCCCCTCATCATCCATAACCAGACCGGACAACGTCCCTGCGAAACGTTAATCGGCAAGAAATACGGTGACCGGGGGGCATCCTGTCACAGTTCGAATCTGTCAATAGGACATTGCGTGTCCGGCATCAAACTCGCAGAACAGCTAACACAAGCGGGATTTAGGCATGCACCAGCCCCGGTTTTGAGCGAGAACCACTCCGTGGTGCTCGAAGTTTACCCTCATCCTGCGATCCTGGAATTCTTCTCGCTCCCGAAAATTGTCAAGTACAAGAAGGGACACGTGGCGGAGAAGCAGGCCGGACTAAAGCAATTACAAAATTTGCTTCGCGGTCTTCCCACATTTGAGCCGTCCATTGCAGCAACGCCGAGGTTTTCTGAATTCTTGTCCAGGGATACGAATTCTCTGCGGGGAGCCGCTCTAAAAGGTTACGAAGATCAGCTCGATGCCCTCCTGTGTTCGTACATCGCATATCATTACTGGTATTGGGGAGCTCGGAAGACGGAAGTGTTTGGCAACTTAGATTCTGGCTATATCATGGTTCCGCACGACATACGGGCTCACCGCCATTCGACTGCCTCGACCGGGTGCGCCTGAGAGTTTCTACATCTTTTCCCGCTTCGGGACCCGCCACCACATCTGTTTCCTATCTCTCTGTCCCTCATTTATACTTGCGAGTTTCGTCTGTGTTAGAAAGGCATCAGTAGAAGCAAGGAGTGCTGGTGAAAATCCTGGTTTGCATGAAGCAGGTTCCGCAGAAAGACGCGCCGCTCAAGCTGAACGAGAGCGGCACGTGGATTCGCGACGACGTTTCCTACGAAGTGAATGAGCCTGACGCGTACGCCCTGGAAGAGGCGTTGCGCCAGAAGGAAAAACATGGTGGCGAGGTGGTGGTGATTACCAGCGGCCCGGCGCGCGCCCAGCAAGTGTTGCGCGAGGCCCTGGCTAAGGGCGCCGATCGCGCCATTCACCTGGAAGGCGACGGCTTCGTCACGCTGGACGCCTTCAACACCGCCAAGGCGTTCGCGGCGGCCATCAAGGATGAGAGCTTCGATCTTATTTTCACCGGACTGCAATCTGACGACTACGGTTTCGCCCAGACCGGCGTAATTCTCGCCGAGTTGCTGGGCTGGCCGCATGCCACCATCATCATGCAGCTTGAAAAGAGTGACAGCGGCATTCGCGTGAAGCGCGAGTTGGAAGCGGGCTTCTTCCAGTTTGTCGACATGCCGTTGCCGGCGGTGCTTACTATTCAGTCGGGCATCAACAAGTTGCGTTACGCTACGCTGATCGGCATTAAGCAGGCCAAGAACAAGCCGCTCAAGAAGGTAAGTTTCGACGAGACAAAGTCGGCGCTGGGCGATAATTTGCAAAAAATCGAGAAGCTGTACATTCCTCAGAAGACGAAGAAGACGGAAGTGCTGGAAGGGCCTCCTGGGGAAATCGCGAAGAAATTGGTGGAGAAGCTACGCAATGAGATGAGAATCCTGTAGCAGGCTGCACTTCGACATATTTGTTGGCAGCCTGCTAGGCGATGTGAACGCGATCACGAAGGCGGCATTCATAACTTGATATCGGGAATCGCGGATGACGGTTGCGAATTAATGCAACCGGATCAGCGATCGGCATCTAACCGGGTGGGCCAAATTTTTCTGAAGGAGCTCTGCTCATATGCCAGGATTTGATCGCGATCAGGTCGCCATTGACAATACCGTAGAGAATCGCCGGCTGGGTTCCGTTTTGCTGACCGTCGGCTGGATTTTGCTGTGGATGGATGCGATTCTCGGGGTCTTCTTCTTCATCAGCTTGCGCAACGGTTCGTGGTTCTGGCCGATATGGCTGGGCATCGAGGGCCTGATTGGTCTGGTTCTGGTGATCATGGGAACGCGTTATCGGAAAGCTCTCGGCGTCACCAAACTGGGTCACCGTGAAATGGAACGAACGCTGGCGCAGCAGCGACAGGACGACGCGGAAGATAACCGAGTAGCTTGATGGCATGCCGAGAACTACCGTGTTGTTGAAGGGGCGCGGCCTTAGAATGTGCGTTTTCTTGTCCTAACCCGACTTTGCAGGCTGCTGAAAAAGTCGCGGGACATCAAAGCTCGGGTGGAGCTGGCTTTCAGGCCAGCGTTTAAATTCTTTGTTTTTGATCCCGAAGCCGGCGGCAACAACTGTGTTTTTCGAGTTTTCAGCAGGCTGTTTAGTAGGTAAGGATCTAGTCAGCAGCTAAGAAATGGGTTGAAATGGCAGAAAGCATCCTGGTCGTAGTCGAACAACGTGAAGGCAAACTGAATCGGGTATCCTGGGAAACTCTCACCGGAGCGCAGGCCTTGGCCTCCGAAACCGGATGGGTTTTGGAAGCAGCCGTTGCCGGGAGTGGCATCGGCGACATTGCTAACGAACTTGCTGCGAAAAAAGTCGCGAAGGTGTATGCCCTCGAATCGCCGAAGCTCGAGCCCTACACTCCCGATGGCTTCGTGGCCGCCCTCAAACAATTTATCCAACAGAAGCAGCCTAAGCTGGTTCTGATGCCACACACCTATCAGGTGCGTGACTTCGCTCCCAAACTTGCGGCCGCACTGGGCCGCTCGCTTATCAGCGATTCCGTCGGTTACAAATATGAGGCCGGAAAGCTGGTGTTCACCCGCCAGATGTTTCAGGGGAAGTTCGCGGCCGACGTTTCGTTCGTCGGCGAAGCTCCATATTTCGCGACCTTCCAGAATGGCGCTTTCCGGGGCGATCAAGTACAGGAGGGCGCCGCCGCCGCTCCGGTGGAAACGGTCAATCTCGAAGTCGCCGACGGCGTCATACGCAATAAGCCGGAAGCTCCGTTCAAAGAGGCCAAGCAGGCGGTTGATCTGACGCAAGCAGAAATCATCGTCGCGGTAGGGCGCGGCATCAAGGAGCAGAAGAACATCGATCTTGCCAAGCAGTTGGCGGAGGCGTTGGGCGGCGAAATCGCGGCTTCGCGCCCCATCTGCGATTCCGGCTGGTTGCCCATGGATCGCCAGGTGGGCTCGTCGGGGCAAACTGTCGCGCCCAAACTATATTTGGCATTAGGGATAAGCGGCGCAATTCAGCATGTCGTTGGAATGAAGGGTGCGCGGACCATCATCGCGGTCAACAAAGATGCCGAAGCGCCAATATTTGAGATCGCCGATGTCGCAGTAGTTGGCAATCTGTTCGATATCGTGCCACCATTGATTGAGGAAGTGAAAAAAGCAAAGAGCGCCTGAAGAGCGTTCATGCCAACGAAAGTTCAAGTTACTGCTTTTATTGGGCGCATGACTTGCGCCCTTCGTTCTGCGTAAATCACATTGTCGTCTCGTGACGTTCGCCGTCTGACAACGTGGCATACTTCCGCGAAGAGTGTAAGAATTAGACAGCATCCGAACTCTCCAGCTGCTGGAACAGGCTCAAATGATCGTATTTCGCAAACCGCTTCCAGATGTTGATCGCCCCGTGATGGATGCGGACGTCGTTATCGTAGGGGGTGGGCCTGCGGGGATGGCGTGCGCTTTGCGGCTCTCACAGCTAATCGATGAGCACAACGCCAAGAACCCCGAAGCCCAACTCACCAAGGAGAACATCTATCTGCTGGAGAAGGCGCGCGAAGTCGGCGCGCATTGCCTCTCAGGTGCACTGCTCGACCCTCGCTCGATGCGCGAATTGCTGCCCGGCTTCGAAAAAGAAGCTCCACTCGACGCCGAGGTAGTCAAAGAAGCCGTTTACTACCTTACGCGTACCGGCAAGTTCAAGTTTCCGATTACGCCGCCGCCGATGCGCGACCACGGCAACTATGTCATCTCGATTAACAAGTTCGTAAAGTGGCTGGGCAGCAAGGTAGAGGAGGCGGGGATTACCGTCTTCACCGGATTTGCCGGCTCTGAACTGTTATTCGACTCAGGGCGGGTCGCAGGAGTACGCACGGACGACAAAGGCGTGGACAAGAACGGCCAGCAGAAATCGAATTTTGAGCCGGGCTACGACTTGAAATCCAAAGTCGTGATCCTGGCCGAGGGCACGAGGGGCTCGCTAACCAAACAACTGATTGGTCGCTTTCAACTCGATCGCGAACGCAATCCGCAGACCTACGGCGTCGGAGTCAAAGAACTGTGGGAGCTGCCGGAGGGACGCATTGCTCCGGGCGAAGTCATTTACACCATGGGCTATCCGCTGACGTTCAATGAATACGGCGGAGCGTGGATTTACGGATCGAGAGACAACACCGTTTCCCTCGGCTTTGTCACCGGACTCGACTATCCCGATCCGCGCATCGATCCCCAGCATATTCTGCAGGAATTCAAGAAGCATCCTTTCATTACCAAGCTGCTGCAAGGCGGAAAGATGGTGCGCTACGGCGCGAAATCGCTGCCCTACGGCGGGTGGTGGTGCGTTCCGCCATTGGCCGGCGATGGCTGGATGATTCTCGGCGACTCCGCAGGCTTCCTCAATTCGCAGCGTCTCAAGGGAATTCATCTCGCAATTAAGAGCGGCATGCTGGCTGCCGAGACCGCCTTCGACGCCATGGCGAAGCAGGATTTTTCGCTCGGCGTGCTTGAGTCGTTTCAGGAGCGAGTGGAGAAAAGTTGGATTAAGTCGGAACTATGGCCGGTGCGCAACTTCCATCAGGGTTTCGACCGCGGATTTCTCTCCGGCATGGTGCACGCCGGCATTCAACAATTCACCGGCGGACGTGGCGTGCGCGCCCGCTACAGCAATGAAGCCGGCCATCATCGCATGAAGCATCTCGACCGCCTTGCAACCGACGGCGGTCCGGAGTCGCAGATCATCGGACCCGCCAAAGGCGATGGCAAACTAACCTTCGATAAACTTACCGATCTGTATCACTCGGGCACCAAGCACGAAGAAGATCAGCCGGCGCACCTCGTCATCCACGACACTACGATTTGCAACGAGCGCTGCGTCACGGAGTTCGGCAATCCTTGCAAGAATTTCTGCCCGGCGAACGTGTACGAGATGGTGGAAGCGCAGGACACGCCCAGCGGCCTGGAGATTCACCTGAACCCATCGAACTGCGTGCACTGCAAGACCTGCGACATCATGGACCCCTACGAGATCATCACCTGGGTCCCGCCAGAGGGCGGTGGCGGGCCGAACTACGAGGGGATGTGAGGACGGCCGCTTTTCGCTGTTCGCCTTTCGCGATTCGCTAAGCTCTCAGCGATCAATTCGTCTGTCATCCTTAGCGCAGGCTGCGCTTCGCCGATGGAGTCGAAGGACCCCTATAGCCACGAATTACATACGTCCTGCTGCTTTCCTCTACTGTATGCATCTATAATGACTGAACTGTT
>Ga0210398_10003073_pt1 | contig 16080 bp, 10 predicted proteins | sample IncBWC4OmetaG_FD_161047 | JGI IMG/M metagenome (GOLD analysis project Ga0210398, IMG submission 161047) | Forest soil microbial communities from Barre Woods Harvard Forest LTER site, Petersham, Massachusetts, United States - Inc-BW-C-4-O | ecosystem: Environmental > Terrestrial > Soil >...
GCGAAAGGGGATGTTCGGATGCTCAAAACCTTGCTGTTAGGCGCGGTGGTGGTAATCGGCTATGGCCCGATGGCCCAGGCCGCCTATACCGTGACGCTCGACCAAGTGGGGAGCAACGTCGTCGCGACCGGGAGCGGAACCATCGACTTGGCCGGGCTGATCTTTCAAGCTACCGGCGACGACGGAGCCCATGTAGCTCCGGACATCTCGGACATAGCTACCGGGCCAGCAACTGTTACGGATGTAGATTTCTACTTCGGGGTCACTGGGCCAGCCGCTTTCGGGAGCGGAGGCTTCACGTTTGCCAACAGCGGCAGCGGAGACATCGTCGGTATCCTCCCCAGCACTGGGCATCTCGAAGTGCCATTGGGCTACGTCTCGGGCAGCGCTCTGTCGGACACCTCAACCTATACCAACGCGACCTTCGCGAGCCTCGGGGCGACGCCCGGCACCTACACATGGACCTGGGCACCTACGAATACACCAGGGGCGCTCGACGACAGCTTTACGCTCGAAATTGGGGTCGCGGCCGTCCCTGAACCAGCGTCGCTGGCGTTGCTATGTGCGGGTCTCGTCGGCCTCGGGGTCCTGCACCGTCGCCGCAAACCTGTCTGATCACCGCCGCCACTCCTCGCCGGTCACTACCATATCGACATGCCGGCTCCCGCACTCGCCGCACAGAAGCCGCCGGTGCCAGTCGGGAAGCGCCGTAGCGCTCGGCCATTTCGGCGGGATCGGGCTTGACCTGGCGGCGGCAGTCGAGGCACCACACGATCAGCCGCACATGGGCCGCGGCGGCGTTGCCGAGCGTCATCGGCGGGCCGTTGTAGGGCGTCACGGATCGTTCGCCGAGCGCGGATGGATCCGCGCAAATGCGCTGTGGGGATACCGTCTGACTGCGTTTGCGCGCAGCCATTCGGCCGCCTCTTTCGCGCTGCCAACGACCACGTCGGCGACAATCCCGTTGACGGCGTCGCCGAGCTGCGCTGTCCAGACGCCATCGTAAAGCCAAGAGACGGCACCATTGATTTCGCTGTCGTGTAGCGCCTCAATGATCGTGCCAAGATCAATCGTCAGCCTCTCCATCGCCGCCTCCCTTGACCGTGTGTGGGCCCCATACCGGATTTGAGCGGCGGCAAGGGCTCGGGTCGCGGTGCCGGCGGATCGAGCTTTGCCAGGATCGCCTTCGACGGGTCGAGCCGTGGCGCGTGCGGATAAGGGTCGAAATCGAGCGCGCGATGTAGGAGCTGGACGAGCGCGCGCGCCTCGGCTTCGGTCAGGTCAAGAGTCATTCCGGCGAGATGGGAATTACCGCCGGAGGGAAGGTGGATAATGCGACAGGATGTCGCCGCCATCGTTCGCCAGCATTCAGGCTCCGCAACGGGGTGACGGTATGGGTAATCGACCATCCTATCACATATGATATTGATATCATTGGTAAATTACGTCTTAGTGGCGGAGGGGGCGGGATTCGAACCCGCGAGACGATTCATCACCGTCTACACACTTTCCAGGCGTGCGCCTTCAACCGCTCGGCCACCCCTCCCCGTCGTGCCCGACTGGCCGGGCGCGCGCACCGCACATTAGCCGGCGAACCCCAGCGGCACAACCGAGGGCGCGGGCGGCTGGCGGCAGCGGCTAGCGGGTCGGCCCACGATCCCGCCGCCGCGAGCGGACGTGCTGCTTGACCTCGCGCCCCCGATCGCCTACATCGGCGGCTCTGCCGGGCCGGGCACATCCGGGCGCCGGCGCTTGCGGCCGGAGCGATGAAGACCTTTTCCGCCAAACCATCCGACATCGAGAAAGAGTGGCTGCTCGTCGATGCCGACGGGCTGATCCTGGGCCGGCTTGCCTCGGTCCTCGCCATGCGGCTGCGCGGCAAGCACAAGCCGTCCTTTACCCCGCACATGGATTGCGGCGACAACATTGTCGTCGTCAACGCCGAAAAGGTCGAGCTGACCGGCAACAAGCGCCGGGACGACATCTTTTATTGGCACACCGGCTATCCGGGCGGCATCAAGGGGCGCAGCAAGGGCGCCATCCTAGCCGGCAAGCACCCCGAGCGGGTCATCGAAAAGGCGGTCGAGCGCATGCTGCCAAAGGGGCCTCTCGGGCGCCGCATCCTGAAGAACCTGCGCGTCTTTGCCGGGCCCGATCACCGGCACGCGGCCCAGCAGCCGACACCGCTCGATGTCGGCGCGATGAACCGCAAGAATGTGAGAGCGTAAGAATGGCCGACGACGACCAGGCGACCAACCCGCCGCCCGGAAACCCGCCGTCCGGACCGCGCGGCCAGACGTTTCAAGGCCTCGGCAGCCTGCGCCAGGCGATGCAGGCGGCGCGGACGACACCCGCCGCACCCACCGCCCCGACCGCGGCGGCGCCGACCGACGTGCAGCCAAAGATCGACGCGTTCGGCCGCGCCTACGCCACCGGCAAGCGCAAGAACGCGGTGGCGCGGGTGTGGATCAAGCCCGGCACCGGGCAGATCAAGGTCAACGACCGCGACAGCCCGGTCTATTTCGCCCGGCCGGTGCTGCGCATGATCATCAACCAGCCGTTTGTCACGACCAACCGGCTGGGGCAGTTCGACGTGATGTGCACGGTCGCGGGCGGCGGCCTCTCCGGCCAGGCCGGTGCGGTGCGCCACGGCATCAGCAAGGCGTTGACCTGTTACGAGCCCGGCCTGCGCCCGGTCCTGAAAACCCAGGGATTCCTGACCCGCGACAGCCGCGTCGTCGAGCGCAAGAAATACGGCCGGCACAAGGCCCGGCGCCGGCCGCAATACTCGAAGCGCTGAGCGTTGGCTCCGGGCGCTCCACCGCTGGTGCGCGCAGAGCCGGCGGCCAGAGCCCGGGTTTCGCCCGGATCGACAGGAGTGTCGTTGCGAGGAGCCGGTAGGCGACGAAGCAAGCCCGACCGGACGGCTGTAGCGGCCCGAGATTGCTTTGCTGCGCTCGCAATGACAGAACCTGGCGCCGGTTACATCCCTTCGCGCACGACCGGGTTGGTCAGGGTGCCGATGCCGGTGATCTCGATGTCGATCGTGTCGCCATGCTTGACGTTTTCCGGGGCGCCCTCGGTCCCCATCCACACCACGTCGCCGGGATAAAGCGTCAAATATTGCGACATCCGGCTGATGAACTCGGCCGGGCCGAACAGCATGTGGTCGGTCTTGAAGCGGATCTTTTCGTTGCCGTTGACGCGGATGATCGTATGCGCCGCGGCGAGGTCGAATTCGGTCTCGATCCACGGCCCCATCGGCTTGAACGTGTCGGCGTTCTTGGCGCGCCACAAGGTGCGGTCGCCCGCCTGCCAGGTGCGCTCGCTAAAGTCGTTGCCGATCGTCCAGCCGAGCACGCAGGAGAGCGCGTCCTTTTCAGAGAGATTTTTCGCCTTCTTGCCGATGACCGCGACGAGCTCTCCCTCGTACTGGCAGCGCTCGGTCGCGTTCTTCGGGATCACGATATTTTCGCCGTGCGCCACGAGCGCGTTGTTGGCGCGATAGCCGATGTCGGCCGCTTTCGGCAGGTTCGGCTCCTGCCCGCGTTTGCGCGCCGCCTCGATCACGTGCTCGGCATAGTTGAGGCCGGCGCAGTAAAAGGTGCGCGGCTCGACCGGGATCAACAGCTTGACCGATCCCAGCCGATGGCGGGTCGCCGTCTTTTCGTAGCCGGCGAACGGGTCGCCCTCGACCTCGGTCACGGTGTCGCCGTCGACGATGCCGTAAGCCGCATGCCCATTCGTCTCGAACCGTATCCAGCGCATCTTTCCGTCTCCTCCGGTTTGTTCGCGGTCTCCACCCTACTGCCAGACCCAGGCGGACGGCTCACGCAATCGTCGTGGCCGGACTTGACCCGACTATCCACGAACCACGGCACACGCCTTGCCGGTTTCCGTCGATGCCCGGCACCAGAGCCGGTCCAAGGCCTCCCGCTTAACGCGGACCGTGGGCCGGCAAAACGATTGGTCTGCCTCGTCAATCATCTGACCAGAGGGGAGCCCCCGCGTCGGGACCGCTCCATACCCCCACACTTTCCATCCCGGCGAAAGCCGGGACCCATTTCTGCCATGGGCACCGGCCTTCGCCGGTGTGGGCATGGATCGGCCAGGGCTTCCGACGCGGCGCCCGCCGGATTTACGACACGCCCGGGGCGGAGTCTGAAGCAACTCAAAGCCTCGAGCATCAGACCGGCGTCTCGCCTTTCAGCATCAGGCGATAGAGATAGCGCCGCTCGTTCATGTCGTAATCAGGGTTGGCCTTGTGGATCACGCTGCGATTGTCCCAGATCACGAAGTCGCCGTGATGCCATTGGTGGCGGTATTCGTATTTCGGTTGGACCGCGTGCGCCATCAGGCCGGCGACGAGGTCGAGCGCTTCGTCGTCCTCGATGCCGAGGATCGACTCGATGCGCACCGGGTTCAGGTAAAGCGCCTTGCGGCCGTTTTCGGGATGGGTGCGGACGAGCGGATGCACGCCCGGCGGCGGCACCTGGCGGGCGCTGTCGGCGCTCAGCGGGCGCAACTCGCGCGGGCTGTATTTGCTCAGATAGACATGCACCGCCTTCAAGCCGTCGATCCGCTCCTTGGTCGCGGCCGGCAGATCGTCATAGGCCGCGTGCATGTTGACGTATTGCGTGTCGCCGCCATGGCTCGGCAACGACACCGGGTAGAGCATCGTCGCCTTGGGCGGGGCCGGGTGGTTCGAATGGTCGGTGTGAAACGTCTCGCCTGAAATGTAGCGCTTGCCCGGCACGGTCTGCTCGTTCGAGACATAGTAGATCTGCGGGTAGCCCGGCACGTGCATCTCGCGCTTGTCGTGCTGGAACAGCTCGCCAAAGACCTGCGCGGCGGCCATGAATTGCGGCGGGGTGAACTCTTGGCCGCGGACCACCAGCACGTGATGGTCGGCAAAGGCGCGGTTCAGCGCGGCGCGGGTCTCGTCGTCGACGCCCTCGTTGAGGTCGAGCCCGCGCACCTCGGCGCCGGTATGCGGGGTGAGAGGGGTGACGGTGTATTGCATCGGCTGCTTCCTCCGCGCTGGCTCGCGTTCGAGCGCGGATTATGACGGCCGGCAGCTTGGTTTTGCAATCTCGACCGGGCGGGCGGCTGATGGCTCCGGGCGCCCGGTGGCGATTGCCGTGCCGACAGCCGACGGCCGCGACCGGTCGGTGGTCGCCGACTTCGCGGCCGTCAATTGGGTGGAAGCCGATTGCGCGTCAGTTCGGCATCGGCCCGGTGCCGTGCTGCGAATAGGGATGCGCCCCGCGATCGTCGGCGCCGGCCGGCGCGGGCGGGGTCGGAGCGGAAGCCGGGATCCAGCCGCTCGGCCCAATTTTCGGCCCGGGATAACGTTCGGGTGACGGCGGCGTGGTGGTGACCGGGCGCGGCGGTATCCAATCGTCGGAGCTTGCCTTTGGCCCAGGCGCCCGCTGGTCGGGGTAAGCCGGCTCGGGAGTTGCCTGGGCCAGCTGCATCGGGTGGTTCGCCGTAGCGGGAGCAAACCCGGCCGCTTGCGCCGAGCCAGCCGGTTGCGCCGAAAGAGAAGCCGTCAGCAGCAATCCGAGGCCCAGCACGGAACTCTTCAACATTGTCATAGACTACTCCACTATTGCCACAGTAGCGCCGCGCAGGGCGTCGCCAGGCGTCATACTTTTCCACCAAATGGGCGGATTGGTAGCATCGATCGCTCTATGCTGCGATGCAGCATACACGGGGATATTCGGAATGATATTTGCCTAGCGTGGCTTTCTGCTGACAGCAGAGGGAAGGTGCGCAAAACTTGTGTCCATGATGAAGTAAATATGACTGTCGTGATGCTGAGTTATTTTTGTGCATGGCGAAGGCCCGGGCCATTCGGATATTTACTCGTAATAGCCGTGAATAAGGTTTCAATAACATTCTTTGTTGCTGACCAGTCGGGGCTATGACACATCACCCCCTGGATGCGGCGCGGTCGGCGACCGCAATCGGCGCGCATGGGGGATCGTCGCAACGCCATGAATTGGGTTCGGTGGATCGACCCGCTGTACGCGCTGTCGGGCTTTTGCGTCGGGGCGCTGGTCGGATTAACCGGGGTCGGCGGCGGTTCGCTGATGACGCCGGTGCTGATCCTGCTGTTCGGAATCCATCCGGCGAGCGCCGTCGGGACGGATCTTCTTTACGCAGCCGCGACCAAGACCGCCGGCACCCTGGTGCACGGTCTTGTCGGCACGATCGATTGGCGCATCGTCGGCCTGCTCGCCGCGGGGAGCCTGCCGATGGCGGTGCTGACCGTCATACTTATTTCGCATTTCGGCGTGAGCGGTAGCGTAGTCGAGCGCGTCATGACCTTTGTCCTCGGCTTGGCGCTGCTGGCGACGGCGCTGGCGCTCGTCTTTCGTGCGCGGCTGATCGCGAGCCTCGGGGTCCGCGCCGAACGCGCGAACGGGCGCCGCACCGCGCTCCTGACCGTGCTGACGGGAGTGGCGCTCGGCGCTCTGGTCTCGCTGACTTCGGTCGGCGCCGGCGCGCTTGGCGTCACGGCCCTGATCCTGCTCTATCCGGCGTTGCCGATGGCGCGGATCGTCGGCTCCGACATCGTCCATGCAGTGCCGCTGACCCTGGTCGGCGGCATCGGGCATTGGCTCGCCGGATCGGTCAACGGGGCCATCCTCGCCTCGCTGCTCGTCGGCTCACTGCCCGGAATCGGCCTCGGCAGCTATGCCGCGGCGCACGTCCCGGAGCGCGCGTTGCGCCTGACGCTTGCCGCGGTGCTGCTGCTCGTCGGTGGAAGGCTGGTGTTGTGAATACCGCGCCGGCTAGATGCCCGGCCCGGCCTTGCAGCGTCTCGAACAACCGGGAGCGGGCGGGGAGGCATGGGCCCCGCCTCCCCTGCCGACCCCCTGGGCCAGCCGCCAGGGTAACCCGGGATCCCGCGGCTCAATACCCAAGCTCGCGATCGGGAAGATATACCCCTTTTTCGCGCAGCATGTAGCGCCAAACCGACTCAATCGTCTTTGTCGCCGGCTTCTTTGTCGCGGGTCGCGCCGATCAGCACCGCGACCGGAAACTGTGCGAACAACGTGGCGGCCGACGCCTTGTCGCGGCAGTCGAGCCGGTGCCGGGTGAATACGTCCTGCCACCCCTCGCCGGGCGGCAGCATCACCGCGGCGTCGCCCCAGTCGAAGCCTTCGCCGCCGCGGCGAAGCCGGTAAACGAGGCGCGGAACCGCGACCACCAGCGACACGCCGCCGTGGCTGCGCGCAAAGGCGCAGAGCTGCGCGCTCTGCTCGCCCGACACGTCGAGCGGCTGGTAGTCGCCGGCGGCGAACAGCTCCGGGCGGGCGCTGCGCAACCGCAGCAGGCAAGCCGTCACGAACAGCTTCTCACGGCCATCCTGCCAGTTCGCGCCGAGGTCGGCCGCGGGCATCGCGTCCACCTGGTCGAGCAGGGCCCGCCGGGCATCCCAGTCGACCGGCCGGCGGTTGTCCGGGTCGACCAGGCTGAAATCCCACAATTCACCGCCTTGATAGATGTCGGGGACGCCGGGCACGGTCAGCTTGAGCACCAGCTGCGCGAGCGAAGTGACGGCACCCGCCCGCGCGAGCTCGCTGAGAAAGCCGTGGAAGTCGGCGACAAACGGGTTCGGCCGCGATGTGTCGAGCACCCCGCGGACATAGCGCGTCAGTGCCGCCTCGTATTCGGGGCTAGGGTTGCTCCAGCTCGTCTCGAGCTTTCGTTCGCGGACCGCCTTGATCATGTAGGCTTCGAGACGCTCGGCCAAGGCTTCGACCCCGGCCTGGTCGTCGGGGACGAGGCCCGGCGGCCAGGCGCCGAGCAACGACTGGTAGAACAGATATTCGACGTTGCGGTCGGGCACGATCTCGCCCGCCGCCTCGACCCGGCGCGAGCGGTTGAGCCGCAGCCACTGGAAGACGCGGCGGCTCCATTCGCGCGGCATCTCCGACAACAGCGCGAGCCGGGCGCGGGCATCCTCGCCGCGCTTGGTGTCGTGGGTCGCGGTCGTGACCATCGCCTGCGGCCATTGGCGCGCGCGCTGCTGACCAAGATGGTGAAACGCCGCGACCGACATGCCGAAGCGCGCCGGGTCGCCACCGACCTCGTTCAGCGCCAGCATCCGGACGTAGCGGTAGAATGCGGTGTCCTCGGCGGCCTTGGCCATCACCGGACCGGTGACCTGCTGGAAGTGCATCGCCGCGTAAAGCGGGCCGCCGGGGCTCGCATCGTCCTGCGGCGGCGCCGCCTCGCCAGTCAGGACGCCGCGCAAAAAATCGAAAATGGTGACGTCGGCGCCGCGCCAGCGCTTGCGCGCCAGCCCGAGCGCCCAGTCGACATAGCGCCGGTCGTCGGCGCTGGCGCCGCGCGGCGAGACATAGGTGCGGTACACCGGGAACGCGGCGACGACCTCCTCCAGCGCCGCCCGCATACGGTTGAACGTGAAGTCGCGGGTCCGCCATTCGCGCATCGCGAGCTGGTGGAACTCGTGCGCCAGCACGTTCATCTCGCTCGCCAGGTTGACCTGCATGATGCGCTTTTTGCAGAGGTAGAGGACCTCGTCGAGATTCTCCTCGCGCGGCGCCATGCGGCGGTAGAGCCGGGTCATCGGTGTTTCGCCCGCCGGGTCGACAAAGATCGCCAGGACCTGGTTCACAAAATCATAGCCGGTGGTGCCGGCGACCGGCCAGTCGGGCAAGCTCTCGTAACGCGCCAGGATCTTTTCGACGAGCACATAAAGCGGCTCGCCCGATCGTTGCTGCAATGCCTCGCAATAGCCGCGCGGGTCGAACAAGCCGTCGATATGGTCGATCCGCAGCCCGTGCAGGTCGCCGCGCTCGATCAGCTCGAACATCAGCCGATGGGTGGTTTCGAACAGCTCGGGCAGTTCCATGCGCAAGCCGGCGAGGTCGTTGATGTTAAAAAAGCGCCGGTAGTTGATCTCCTCACCAGCGACCCGCCAGTCGGCGATGCGATAGGACTGAGCTTCGAGCAGCCGGTGCAATGGCGCAAAGCTTTCCGGCTCGCCGGGCACGCCGGTGAACTCCCGCAGCGCGGCCTCGACCGCGGCTGTTGCGGCGCGCTCGGAGAGCGTGCGTTTGAGCTCGGCCGCGCGCTCGCGCGCCGCTGCCGCGGGGAGCTTGGCGAGGGCGGCGAAATCGCGGGCGCCGGCGGCGAGCGGGTTGCCGCCGGCGGCCAGGATCGCTGCGTAGGAGCGCGGTGAAATCGGAAAGCGGTGATCGAAATACCACGCGCTGAAGCTGCCCTCTGCGGGATCGAAACGCAGCTCGATCTCGCCCTTTTCGAGGATCACGCCGTATTGGTCGCCGAGCACCGGCAGCAGCACGCGACCCTCGAGATCGGCGCGCGGCGGGTGCCAGTTGATGTCGAAATAATGCGCGAACGGCGACTCCTGCCCCCATTCGAGGACATCGAGCCACCACGCGTTCTCGGAGCCGATCCCCATGTGGTTCGGCACGAAATCGACGATCAGCCCCATTCCGTTGGCGCGCAAGGCGGCCGACAATTCGCGGAAATCGTCGTCGCTGCCGACCTCCGGGTTCAACCGGTTGTGGTTGACGATGTCGTAGCCGTGGGTCGAGCCGGGACGCGCCTCGGTGATCGGCGAGGCGTAAAGGTGGCTGACGCCGAGCGCCGCCAGATAGGGCACGAGACGGGTCGCGTCGCGAAAGGTGAAGTCGCGATGAAATTGCAGCCGATAGGTCGCGCGGATCGGCGGCGCGTTGGCGGACCGCCCGCTCATGACGCCGCCAACCGGCGCTCTTGTCGGATCAGTGCTGCAAGCCGGCGCAGCTCGCCGCCATCGATGATCTCTTCAAAAGTTTGGCCGAGCCGTCGCCGCCAGTTTGGATGCTCGTCGTTCGTGCCGGGCAGGTTGGCTTGCTCGCTCTCGCCGAGCAAATCCTCGACCTGGACCAGCATAAGCCGGGCCCGAGAGCGGGCAAGATAGCGTTGGATCGCGTCGCCGAGCGCTCGATCAAACACCGGCTCGCCGGCCGCGGTCAGGAATTGCGCGCAGTCGTCCGCCGTCAGCAACCCGTCGCTGACGAGCGCCGCGAGCAGCAGGCCGCGGTCGCGCGCGCGCTCGGCTGCCTCCGCCGCCTCGGCATTCGCGTCCGGGTAAAGGCCGAGCTCCCGCCGCCAGGCCATGTCGGAGCCGAGCCAGAACCCTTTAAGGGTGGCCAGATCGTGCGTCGCGGCCGAGGCGGCGGCAAGCGGCGGATAGTCGCCCGGCGGGATGAAGCCGCCGCCGATGTCGCGTTCGAACACCATGATGCGATAGGACAACACATTCGCGCCCCGCATCGTCTCGCGAAATCCGGCCGGCACCGTTCCCAAATCCTCCCCGATCACGGCGCAACCGTGCCGGCAGCTCTCGAGCGCCACCAGCCGCAGCAGCGCGTCGAGCGGATAACGCACATAGCCGCCGTCGGTCGCCGCCATGCCGCGCGGGATCCAATAAAGCCGGCTCAGCGACATGACGTGGTCGATGCGCAGCACCCCGGTGTGGCGCATGTTGGCGCGCAGACAGGCGACAAACGGCGCAAAGCTCTGCTGGCGCAGGACCAGCGGGTTGATCGGCGCGAGCCCCCAGTTCTGGCCGGCGCGGCTCAGCGGGTCGGGCGGCGCGCCGATCGCGGCGTCGGGCGCCACCAGCCCCTGGTCCGCCCACGCGTCTGCGCCGTTCGGGTCGGCCCCGACCGCGAGGTCGCGATAGAGCCCGAGCGCCAGCCCGCCGGCGCGCCCGGCGGCCGCTGCCATGCCGAGCTGACGGTCGGCCTCCCATTGAAGAAACTGGAAAAACTCGACCCGGTCGCGCTGGGCCGCGGCAAACTCGGCGACTTCGGGCGAGCGCGGGTCGCGCATCGGCAACGGCCAATTACGCCACGAAAAGCCGCGCTTTTCGCGGCAATAAAGCTCGTGCAGCGCCTCGAACCGGGCAAGGTCGGCGAGCGCCTGCCCGCCGTCATGCTGAAACTGGCGGAAGGATTGCCCGAGGCCGGTGCGCGCCGCATTTCCGTCACCGAGGTCGTGAGCGCGAAAGCGGCGAAAGAGCGCCTCCAGCACGGCGCGCTTGCAGGCCGCGACGGCGCCGTAGTCGATCAGCGAAGCCGAGCACGCGGCCCAGCGGGTCGCGCCGAACCATTGCCCGCTGACGAGTTCGCGGACGGCCGCGTCCTCGGCAAAACCGGGTGCCGCGGTGGCGTCGATGTGCAGGTAGTCGAGCCAGGTTCGGCTCGACGGCGAATATGGGCTGTAATGCAGGGGCTCGGCCGCAAACCGCGCGTGCAGCGGGCTGATGCCGAGGACCGCGGCGCCGAATGACCCGGCGGCCGCGGCGATTTCCGCGAGGTCGGTGAAGTCGCCGATGCCCCAGTCATGGGCGCTGCGCAGACTGTAGAGCTGGCAGGTCAGCCCCCAGTTGCGCGCCCCCGCGGCGAGCGCCGGCGGCAAATGGCAGCGCGCCGGGGCGACGATCAGGTCGAGTTCGGCACGCACGCCACCCGCCTCGACGGCGAGGCGGTGATAGCCGAGCGGCAACCCGGCCGGCAGCGGCAGCGCGACCGACCCGCCGGCGGCGGTGACCCGGCCGCGGCGCTCGTCGCCATTCTCCAGCTGGCAGACCCAGGCAACCTCGCGCGTCACGTCGGACAGCCGCAGGGCGAGGGTCGGGTGCGGGTCCTCGGCGCGGACGAGATGCAGCGGCCCGAGGCCGAGCGGCGCCGACCGCTCGCGCTCGTCGAGCAGTGCCGCCGCCTTCACCGGGTCGGACGGCAGCCCAAAGGCCGAGATCAGCCCCAAGAGGGCGCGATCGGAGGCGGAGCGGCTCTGCCCGAGCGCATCGGTGTAGTGCGCCTCGATGCCGACCAGTCCGGCGACATGGACCAGGGCGGCGCGGTCAGTCATGCCGCGCGGCGACAAACGCCAGTCGGGCACATCGGCGCACGCGGAGGTGCCACGCACCCATGCAGGCGGGCGCGCCATGTCCGGTGCCGTCGAGCACGGATGCGCATCCGGCCTTCCTGCGGCGGCCGACGAGGCTTATGGCGGCGACTCGTCACTCTCTCCTGCTTCGGCTGGGCCGGATGAGAAATAGAAGCTGCGGCCATCGCCGCTTTGCCCTCGTTGCGCGGCAGGCTGCGACTGGCCCTCGCCATCGGGTGAGGCTACCGGTTCGGGGCGCGGCGCGCGGTTGATGAACAAGGCAAAGGACTGCGCCTGCATCGGGTAAACCTCGCCCGGCGCGTAGAGGCGGCCGTCGGCGGCCCGGCCGCTCGGCAGCGCGGTGTCGACGAGCGCCTCCCACGACATCGGCGCCGCCAGTTCCGGAATCCGAAACTCGAGGTCGCCGTAATACGCGTTCATCATGACGAGAAAGCTCTCGTCGATGTCGCGCTGTCCCCCCGGCGTAAGAAACTCACCTGCGGCACCGCTCAACACATAGCCGAGCGACAAGGCGACCGGGTTGCTCCAATCCTTGTCTTTGGCCTCTTCCCCGGAAGGGGTGAACCAGGTGATGTCCTTGACGCCCGCCTCCGACAGAACTTCGCCGCGGAAAAACCGCGGGCGCGAGAAGACGCGATGGGCGCGCCGCAGGTGGACAAGATAGCCGACGAAGCGCCGCAGCTCCTCGTCCTGCGGCCGGATGTTCTCCCATGCGGTCCACGAAGTCTCGTTGTCCTGGCAATAGGCGTTGTTGTTGCCCTTTTGGCTGCGGCCGATCTCGTCGCCCGCGAGCAGCATCGGCACGCCCAGCGACAACAGCAGGCTCGCCACCATGTTACGCTTTTGCCGGTCGCGCAGCTCGATGATGCCACCGTCGTCGGTGCAGCCCTCGACGCCGCAATTCCAGCTGAAGTTGGCGTCGGCGCCGTCGCGATTGCCCTCGCCGTTCGCCGCGTTGTGCTTGTCGTTGTAGCTGACCAGGTCCTGCAAGGTGAAGCCGTCGTGGGCGGTGATGAAGTTGACGCTCGCCCACGGCCGCCGCCCGCGATAACCGAAAATGTCGGACGAGCCGGCGACCCGCGAGGCGACATCGGCGACGAGACCCTTGTCGCCTTTCCAGAAGCGGCGCAAGCCATCGCGATACTGCCCGTTCCACTCCGCCCAGCCCGGCGGGATATTGCCGAGCTGGTAGCCGTACGGGCCGAGATCCCAGGGCTCGGCGATCAGCTTCACCCCGGCCATGATCGGGTCCTGCCGCATCGCGTCAAAAAACGCGCTTGCTTGCGTGTACTCGCCATTTTCGCGGGCAAGCGCCGGGCACAGGTCGAAGCGGAAACCGTCGACGTGCATTTCCGTCACCCAATAGCGCAGCGAGTCCATGACCAGCGCCAATACCCGCGGGTGGTCGAGGTTCAGCGTGTTTCCGGTGCCCGTAAAGTCCTGATAGAATCGCTGGTCGGTGTCCAGCCGGTAATAGGCGGCGTTGTCGATGCCGCGAAAGCTCAGGGTCGGACCGAGGTGGTTGCCCTCGCCGCTGTGGTTGTAGACGACATCGAGGATCACCTCGATGCCGGTGTCGTGCAGGCGCTTGACCATCGTCTTGAAGCCGGAAATCGACTCGACCGAGAGCAGGCGCGGGTCGGGGGCAAAAAAGCCGAGCGTGTTGTAGCCCCAGTAGTTGGTGAGGCCGCGCTCGACAAGGTGACGGTCGTCGATGCAAGCGTGGACCGGCAACAGCTCGACCGCGGTGATGCCGAGCCCGACCAGGTAGTCGATCATCGCCGGCGAGGCCAGTCCGGCAAAGGTGCCGCGGTGCTCGGGCTCGACGCCGGGATGACGTTTGGTGATCCCGCGCACGTGGAGCTCGAGGATTATCGTCTCCTCCCATGGGGTCTGCGGGCGGCGCTCCTCGCCCCAGGTGAACGCGGCCTCGACAACGCGGCATTTCGGGACGAACCGTGCGTTGTCGCGGCGGTCCATCGCCAGATCCTCGCGCGGACCGCCGACGCGATAGCCGAACACCGCGTCCGACCAGCGCACCCGGCCGTGCAGCGACTTGGCGTAGGGGTCGATCATCAGCTTGTTGGGGTTGAAGCGATGGCCGTTCGCTGGCTCGTAGGGCCCGTGGACGCGATAGCCATAGAGGAGGTCGGGCCGTGCGTCCGGCAGATAGGCGTGCCACACCTCGTCGGTGTATTCGGGCAGGACGATGCGGGCTTCCTCGCGCAGCCCGCTGCGGTCGAAGAGGCAAAGCTCGACCCGTTCGGCATGCGCCGAGAACAGCGCGAAATTGACGCCCTTGCCATCCCATGTGGCGCCCAGTGGATAGGGCCTGCCGGGCCAGACGTGCGACGACCTCGCCATCGCGCGCTCAGTGTGCGAGCGAGAGGAAAAAAGCGGCCAGGTAGATAAGGCGGACGCCCACAATCACCGCCATAAACGTCCTTGTCGTCAGTCGGCAGTAAAAATCAGCGTGCCGAGCGGCGGCAGCCGCAGTCGGATCGCGTGCTGGTGGCCGTGCATCGGCCGCGGCTCGGAGTGCACCTCGCCGGCATTGCCGACCCCGCTGCCGCCATAGTCGACCGCGTCCGAGTTCAGCCGCTCGCGATAACGGCCCGGCCGCGGCACGCCGATCCAGTAATCCTCGCGCGGTATGGGCGTGAAGTTGCAGACGACGACCGCAAGGTCGTGCGGATCGCGGCCGCGCCGCAGAAACGAGATCACGCTCTCGGCGGCGTTGGCGACGTCAACCCACTGGAAGCCGTCCGGGTCGCAGTCAAGCCGATGCAATGCCGGCGTGCTGCGATAAAGCGCGTTGAGATCGTGGACCAGCCGCTGCACCCCGCCATGCAGCGGGTCGTCGAGCAGCTGCCAGTCAAGCCCGATGTCATGGTTCCATTCGCGCTCCTGCGCGAACTCGCTGCCCATGAACAACAGCTTTTTGCCGGGATGGGTCCACATGAAGCCGAAATAGGCGCGCAGGTTGGCAAAACGCTGCCAACGGTCGCCCGGCATCTTGGCGATCAGCGAGCCTTTGCCGTGCACGACTTCGTCATGGCTCAGCGCCAGAATGAAGTTCTCGTGAAATGCGTAGAGCAGCCCAAAGCTCAAATCGTTGTGGCGGTATTTCCGGTAGATCGGATCGGTGGACATGTAGCTGAGCGTGTCGTGCATCCAGCCGAGGTTCCATTTGTAGCCGAAACCGAGGCCGCCGACATAGGTCGGGCGCGACACCATCGGCCAGGCTGTCGACTCCTCGGCGACCGAAATAGCCCCGCCGGATTCCCCGTAGATCAACTCGTTGACCCGGCGCAGAAAGACGATCGCCTCGAGGTTCTCACGGCCGCCAAAGGCGTTCGGGACCCACTCGCCGTCGGGCCGGCTGTAGTCGCGGTACAGCATCGAGGCGACGGCGTCGACGCGGACGCCGTCGATGTGGAACTCGCGCAGCCAGTAAAGCGCGTTCGACAGCAGAAAATTCGAAACCTCGCGGCGGCCGTAATTGTAAATCAGCGTGTTCCAGTCGCGGTGAAAGCCCTCGCGCGGGTCGGCGTGCTCGTAGAGTGCCGTGCCGTCAAAGCGGCCAAGCCCATGCGGGTCGGTCGGAAAATGCCCGGGGACCCAGTCGAGCAAGACACCGATCCCCGCCTGGTGGCAAGCGTCGACCAACGCGCGGAAATCGTCGGGCGCGCCGTACCGTGAGGTCGGCGCGAACAGCGAAATCGGCTGATAGCCCCATGAGCCGTCGAACGGGTACTCCATGATCGGCATCAGCTCGACATGGGTAAATCCCAGCCCGGCGACGTACGGCACAAGCTCGGCGGCGAGCTCGCGATAGCTCAGGTATCGGCCGTTTTCGGCCAGCCGGCGGCGCCACGAGCCGAGATGCACCTCGTAGATCGCGATCGGCGCCTCGCGCTCGTTGTTGCGCCAGCGGTCCGCCATCCACACGCCGTCGTGCCAGACGTGGCGCGACGGGGCGGCGACGAGCGACGCTGTGCTTGGCGGGTGTTCCGCACGCTCGGCATGGGGATCGGCCTTCAACGGCAACAGCTGCTCGTCCGGCCCGTGCAGCTGGTATTTGTACAAGTGCCCGGGTCGCAGCGCCGGCACGAA
>Ga0210398_10003076_pt1 | contig 16074 bp, 13 predicted proteins | sample IncBWC4OmetaG_FD_161047 | JGI IMG/M metagenome (GOLD analysis project Ga0210398, IMG submission 161047) | Forest soil microbial communities from Barre Woods Harvard Forest LTER site, Petersham, Massachusetts, United States - Inc-BW-C-4-O | ecosystem: Environmental > Terrestrial > Soil >...
AAGTCCGACGCGACCAGATGTTCCCGGTGCTGGAACCGGCGGAAATCGATCGGCTGGCAAGGTTCGGCGAGCGCAAATCCTATGGGGCGGGTGAACGCATCGTCGCGACCGGCGAAATCCCGGCCGGCGCCTTCCTCATCCTGTCGGGTCAGGTCGAAGTCATGCAGGGCGGAAGCCTGGGACATTCCCAACCCATCGTGACCCATGGTCCGGGCTCGTTCATGGGTGAGTTGGCTCAGCTATCCGGCCGCCCGTCCTTGGTCGATGCCTACGCCAAGGAAGCAGTCGAGGCACTCGTCATTCCGCCGCGCAGGCTGCGCGATCTCCTGGTGGAAGAGGCCGAACTGGGCGAGCGCATCATGCGCGCCTTGATCCTGCGCCGTGTCAGCCTTCTCGATGTGGGTGCCGGCGGGCCCGTGATCGTAGGCAGCGCCGATCACGGCGACGTGCTGCGACTAGAAGGGTTCCTTGCCCGCAACGGGCATCCGCACCAGCGGCTGGACCCAAAAACGGATCCGTGTGCGCAAACGCTGATCGAGCGCTTCCACATCGACTCTCGCGAATTGCCGATCGTCGTCTGTCCCAACGGACAGCTGCTGCGCAATCCCAGCGACGTCGAACTCGCCCGTTGCATCGGCCTCGTCAAGCCGATCGACCCGGACAAGATTTATGACGTGGTCATCGTTGGCGCCGGGCCAGCGGGTCTTGCCGCCTCGGTTTATGCGGGATCCGAGGGTCTGTCGGTGCTCGTGCTCGATTGCCGCGCCTTCGGCGGTCAAGCCGGTGCGTCGGCACGGATCGAGAACTATCTGGGCTTTCCGACCGGCATCACCGGCATGGCCTTGATGGGACGAGCTTATAGCCAGGCGCTGAAATTCGGAGCCGAAATGGCAATCCCGGATGAAGTGGGCAGCTTGCTGAGACAGGCCGGTTCGGCCGCCGGACGCTTCTTGCTCACTCTCGTCAACCAGGAGCGCGCCCGCGCCCGGGCCATCGTCATCGCGAGCGGCGCGCGGTATCGCCGTCTCGATGTTGAAAATCTCGCGTCCTTTGAGGGCTCGTGCGTCCACTATTGGGCGTCGCCGCTGGAGGGGCGGCTGTGCGCGGGGCAGGAAGTGGCGCTGGTGGGCGCGGGCAATTCCGCGGGTCAGGCGGCGGTCTATCTGTCCAGCCAGGTCGCCAAGGTCTGGCTGATCGTCCGCGGACCGAGCCTGGATGCCAGCATGTCGCGCTACCTCGTCGACCGCATCGCCGCAAGGCCAAACATCGAGGTCCTGACCCAGACGGCAGTCACCGCGCTCGAAGGGCGGGACGGCATTCTCGAAGCGATCCGCTGTTGCTCCCACCGATCCGGTGTAGAGGTGAGGCGGACGATCCGCCACCTGTTTTTATTCATCGGTGCGGAACCGAATACCGCGTGGTTGTCGCGGTCCGGCGTGACGCTCGATGATAAGGGCTTCGTGAGCACAGGCTCAAACATCCACAGGCAGCTTGAAACCAGCCTGCCAGGCGTATTCGCCATCGGCGACGTACGCTCGGGATCGGTCAAACGAGTAGCCGCTGCAGTTGGTGAAGGCGCACAGGTGGTAGCCGCGCTTCACGCCTTCCTCGCGGAGGTCGGCGACAGACCCGCGCTCCCCGCCAACATCGGGGGACACTGATGTCAGACGAATGCACCCATGCCGCCGCCATTCGCGACGTGACGCCAAGCGCGCTCGGCTGCGAGGAGTGCCTGAAGATCGGCTCGCCATGGGTGCATCTGCGCCTATGCCGAACCTGCGGCCATGTCGGCTGTTGCGACGACTCGCCGAACCGCCACGCGACCAAGCACTTTCACGCGACGAGCCATCCGATTGTCGAAGGCTATGACCCGTCCGAAGGCTGGGGATGGTGTTACATCGACGAGATCATGCTCGACCTCAGCGATCGCGCCACGCCGCACAACGGTCCTATCCCTCGCTACTATTAAATCGGCGCCGGTCGGTTTTCGCCTGACGCCGTAAAGCGGTTTCGACCGGGGCGACAGCCTCACCGCAGACACTTTGTCTCGGCGGTTGCTCTGCCGTGAATGGAAGTGGCCGCCCTCATCCGCCGCGGGTCACCCGCCGTCCGGCCCTGTCATTTTGAAAATTAAATGGCGTAGAATTTTGAGAATAATTCTGGCGCACGCAGCCCAGTCGGGTGAGGCCTTCGGTCGGCGTGTCCGTCAAACGACCGATGAGCGGTCACCCCCGAAATGTCCGGCAATCCTGGGCCGAGGGCGCCAAACCGGACAGCATGATTGTCGGACGGGAAAGCGGACGACGAGCGCCACGTCGGCGAAGATCGGGCAGGCGCCGCCACATAGCGTTCAAAAAACACCGCCAGATAATGTTCAAAATGACAGGCAGGGGAGATCCGGCCGGTGTTGCCCGATACCGTTGAAGAAGTCTGGTTTGAAGTAATCGCGGCGGCCCGGATCGGGGGTCACGGCCTCGCCGGTGAGCGCCTCGTCGCCTCAGGTCGCGGCGATCGGCGACGGCACCGGGATCAGCTTGGCGAGCTTGCGGAGGTTTTGGGCGGTGGCGGCGAGGTGGAATTCGTCGCGGGCGCCGTTCGGTCCGCGTAGTCGCAGCCGATCGAGCCTCAGGATGCGTTTGAGGTGGGCGAACAGCATCTCGACCTTTTTGCGCTGACAGCGCGAGGTCCTGTACGCCTCGGTCTTGGCGATGTCGCGTGCCATATCGCGAGCGCCCTCATGGATGGAGCGTGGGATCTTTCGGGCGGGCGCGTTCGGGCAGCACTGCGGCTTCAGTGAACAGCCCTGGCAATCCAGCTTGCTCGCGCGATAGCGCATCATGCCGTTCCGATCGACGAGGGGGCGCGGCATCCGATAGATCTTTTGCCGCTGCCTCAGTTTCTTCCCAGCAGGGCAGATGTAGCAGTCGCGCTTGTGGTCATAGGCGAAGTCGTCGCGCGAGAAGGTGCCGTCGGTATGCTGGGATTTGTCGAACACCGGGATGTGCGGCTCGATCCCGTGCTCGTTGACCAGCCAGCTCAGCATCTCGGCAGTTCCATAGGCGGTGTCGCCAATCAGCCTGGCCGGATAGAGATCGAAGTCTTCGAGCGAGCGCTCGACCATGCGCTTTGCCGCCAGCACCTCGGCCTGGCGGATCGCCGTCGTCGCTTCGACATCGACGATGATCGCGTTGTCGGTATCGATCAGGTAGTTGGCCGAATAGGCAAAGAACGCTGGTCCGCGATGCGCCGCGGTCCACCGCGTCGCCGGATCGGCCGGTGCGATGAACTTGGGCGTCACCTCGGTTGCGGCGCCGAACGCGGCATCATCGAGGACGGCGAGATATTCTTCGACGGCGCGGCCGGCCGTGCCAGGCGGCAGACCCACAGCACCCTCGACGCGGGTGCGGTCACTGGCATCGGCCTGGATCAGACTGGCATCGACGGCGAAGCCTTCACCGCCGACCAACCCCTCGTCGATGCAGCGCTGCAGCACGGTTTCAAACAGCCGGCGCAGCAGGTCGCTCTCACGAAAGCGGCCGTGACGGTTCTTCGAGAAGGTCGAGTGGTCGGGCACTTCGCCGTCGAGGCCCAATCCGCAAAACCAGCGGTACGCCAGGTTGAGGTGTACCTCCTCGCACAGCCGCCGCTCCGAGCGGATGCCAAAGCAGTAGCCGACGATCAGCATCCGGATTAGCAGCTCCGGATCGATCGAAGGCCGGCCTATGGCGCTGTAGAACGGTGCCAGCTCCCGCCTCAGCCCGTCGAGTTCAACAAACCGGTCAACCGACCGCAGCAAGTGTCTTTCCGGCACATGCCGTTCGAGCGAAAACTCGTAAAACAACGCGTCCTGCTGGACTTGCCGTTCCCCCATCATCGACCGCCCCCCAGCCGTCGTGATGCCAGATTATACCGCGTTCGCCACGCCGTTTTTCAACAAAATCGGGTAATTCCTGCCGCTCAGAACGCGGCGTAATGAGAAAGATCGGGTCCGAATTCGACGTGATGGACAACGAAAAGGGGCTTGACGGCAGCCGTCCGATTACAGAAGCGATCGCGACCCGCCAGGGCGGTGACGTGCCCCCGGAGCGGGGGAAAAGGGGCACGGCTGATGCCGCTCAGGCACTCGCCAGGCAACTGGCGGCCACGTCGGCGGAACCATCGTCCTCACGCCCTGACCAACCCTGGAACCCCCGGTAGATGTCCGCGCGCCGCGAACAGGAGGCCAGGCCGCGACAGCGCAAGGCCGATGGTGCTGATTCCGGCGATGTCGCTCGGTCGCTCGTTGTTCCGACATGATGTGGCCCGCTTGAGCGGCGTCCTGCTGGCAGTAATTTTTTGGCGCTAGCTAGGCGTGCTGGTGGTCAATCCTTTGCAGCAGCTGCTCGCGGTCGGGTTCGGCGACAGGCTGTCGCCGGCGAGATCGAGGCGATGGGCGTTGTGGAAGAGGCGGTCGAGGATGGCGTCGGCGTGGGTCGGGTTCATCAGGTGCTGCGTGCTTTTCGCTTCGGTTCCTCGACCACTCGGATGGCAGAATCGGTGCAGCCTGTTCCGCAGGGGGAGTTGCTGCGGAGGGAGGTGATGCAGACGCCGGAGGAGGTCGCGGCGATGCTGCGGCTGAAGGCGTTGGGGTGGGGGATCAAACGGATCGCGCGGGAGCTGGGCTGCAGCCACATGACGGTTCGGCACTATGTGGCGCAGGGCGGGTGGCGGCCCTATCGCGGTCGCGGTCGGCCGCGCGCCTTGGCGGGGCTTGAGGATTGGCTGGCGGAGCGGTTTCGCCGGCATGCCGGCAATGCCGATGTCGTGCGCCAGGAGCTGGTTGCCGAGAAGGGCATGACGCTGAGCCTGCGGACGATCGAACGGGCGGTGGCGCCGCTGCGACGCGAGCTCGAAGTGTTGGCGCGAGCAACGCTGCGCTTTGAGACGCCGCCCGGCAAACAGCTGCAGATCGATTCGGCGAGCGCCGGGTGCTGATCGGCGGCGCCAGCATCAAGGTCTATCTGTTTGTCGCCACCCTCGGCTACTCGCGCCGGCTCTATGTCCGGGCGTTTCGCAACGAGCGTCAGGAAAGCTGGTTTTCCGGGCTGGAAAGTGCCTTCCAGCATTTTGGCGGGATTACCGAAGAGGTGCTATTCGACAACGACCGCGGGCTGGTGGTCCATCACGACCGCGAGACGCGCGAGGTCGAGTTCAACGCCCGGCTGCACGCCTTTGCCCGGCACTGGCGGTTCCGGCCGCGGGCCTGTGCACCCTATCGGGCCCGCACAAAGGGAAAGGACGAGCGCGGCGTCGGTTACGTCAAGAAGAATGCGATCGCCGGCCGCGCTTTCGCGAGTTGGTCGGCACTAGAGGCGCATCTCGACCGATGGACGCGTGAGATTGCCGACCGGTGGATCCATGGCACGACCGGCGAGATCCCGATCGAGCGCTTTCAGCGCGCCGAGGCCGGCGCCTTGCGGCCGATCGCCGGTGTCCCGCCGTTCGCGGCGAGCCGCGAGTTGGTGCGCAAGGTCCAGGCCGACTGCGCGATCGAGGTCGACGGCAACGCCTATTCGGTGCCGTGGCGGCTGATCGGCGAGACGGTGCGCGTCACTCTCGCTGGCGGGCAATTGCGCGTCAGCCATGCCGGCCGGGAAGTTGCCGTGCATCAGCGCTGTGCTGGCCGGTTTGAGCGCCGTGTCGATCCGCTGCACTTTGCCGGTGTCGTCGGCTTTCGATCGACAGCCTTGGTCGTGCCGGCGCCCGCCATCGCCACTGCCGACCCCGAGCTGTTGCGCCCGCTCATTGAATACGAGCGGCTGGTCGGAGGGCGCTGGTGATGGAGCACGATCACCTGGCGGCGATGCTCAACCGGCTCAAGCTGACCGCGATCCGCGACCAGCTCGACAGCCTGATCGACGAGGCCGGCCGGCGCGAGCTGACCATTCGCGAGGCGCTGTCGCTGTTTTGCGAGCGCGAGATTGCGCGCAAGGACGAGCGCCGCATCGAGATGGGCATCGGGCTGGCGCGCTTCCCGTTTGTGCGCGATCTCGACGGCTTTGACTTCGCCGCTCAGCCCTCGCTCGACAAAAAGCAGATCCGCGAGATCGCGACCGGGCGGTTCATCGCCAATGCCGAGGTGGTGCTGTTGTTGGGCCCGCCGGGCGTCGGCAAGACGCATCTCGCGGTGGCGATCGGCCGCCAGGCGATCCTGACCGGCTACTCGGTGCTGTTTGTGCCGGCGCCAACCCTGGTTGCCCAGCTCGCCAAGGCGCACAACGAAGGCCGGCTCGAGGATCGGCTCATGCATTTTGGCAAGCCGAAGCTGCTGATCATCGACGAACTCGGCTACCTGCCGTTCGAACCGGCGGCCGCGCATCTGTTTTTCCAGCTGGTATCGCGCCGCTACGAGCGCGGCAGCGTGCTGATCACCAGCAACCGCGCGGTCAGCGAGTGGGGCACCGTGTTCGGCGACGCCGTGGTGGCGACCGCAATCCTCGATCGCCTGTTGCACCACAGCCACGTCATCACGATCCGCGGCGACAGTTACCGGCTGCGCGAGAAGCGCCGGTCCGGGCTACTCAAAGCCCCGGCGATTGGCAACATCGCGGCGGCAGCGCCGGTGTGACAAGGCTTGCCCAGGTGGATGCACAGGAACCTCCCGCGCGCCGCGCCGCCAGACTCGCGAAGGTCGCGCCGCGGGCGCGCGGGTCCCTCCTATGCATTACCTGGACAAGCCACCCCAGCGCCGAGTGCGCGGCGCGCAGGCAATTCAAACAGGGGTCCAGTTCTGATTGTCGAAAAGGGTCCACTTCCGGACGTCGGTTGACACCGTATGAGATGCCGACGTGCACGCTCTGACGGATCAGATCGCTCGAGTATGACCAATTGGTCACCCGCCCAGTGATCAGATCTTCGTTCGGTATCAGGAGTTCCTTTCCGTCGCGAGTAGCGAGCGAAACGTAGCGTGCGTTGAGGCTCGTTATCCAACCGTACGTACCCTCCATCTCGATCACATCGCCCGGCTTAATAGAGCGGTCGACCAAGAGGATTACGCCGCTGACAAGGTTGGACACTACTTTTTGTAAACCGAGACCGATGCCGACACCGACGGCCCCAGAGAATACCGCGAAGGCAGTCAGGTCTATGCCAACCGACCCAAGCGCAAGTACTACCGCGAGGGTGATCAAGGCGAAGCGAACGAGCTTTGATGTGAGCACCTGCATCGCAGGGGTCAATTCGCTCAATCGCCTAAGCCGCGTTTCCAGAACCCGAGCGAAGGTGCTCGCAAGCCAGAGGAACAACGCGAGCGTTGCAGCGCCCTTGACGAGTAGAAGCACACTGACGCGCAGCGAGCCAACCGACACCGCCATCGAGTTCGAGCAAGCCAGTTACGGTGCCGAGTAGACCCGCGATGTTCAACGCGGCGATTACAAAAGCCAGAACCGCAAGAGCGCGCGCCAGCCGGTCACTGCGGACAAGACGAGAGCTGAGCTTGATGATCACCCAGGCGAGCGCGAGGCTTTCGGCGAGCCTCAGAATTGTGGTGCCAAGCTGCCGCTCGGCAAACACGAGGGTTGCGAACCGGAAAGCTAACAGCGGAAGAAGCCACGACCCCGTTAGGGCAAGCGGAAGCAGAATTTGGCGAACGGCGCGGACGGAAACCCGCTCGGCCATGCCGAGCAAGAATTTTTTTAGAGGGCGAACGAAGAAAAGGAAGCAAACAAATATAGCTGCAACCGTCGCTAGTGGATGGCTTCTAACGCTTGTCTCCCACGATCGACGGCGGCGAGGATGGCGTCGGCAGATTTGGTCCACACGAACGGCTTGGGTTTGGCGTTGGCGTCGGCGATGAAACGGTTGATCGCGGTCTGCAGCTCGACGATCGAGGTGAAGACGCCGCGTTTGAGGCGTTGCCGGGTGAGCTTGGCAAACCAGCCTTCGACGGCATTGGCCCAGGAGCACGAGGTCGGGGTGAAGTGAAAGGTGAAGCGCGCATGCCGCCGCAGCCAAGCCTTCACCCTGGGGTGCTTGTGGGTGGCGTAGTTGTCGAGCACCACATGGACCGCCGTGTCGGCCGCCACCTCGCGCTCGACGGCGTTGAGAAAGCGGATGAATTCCTGATGCCGGTGGCGTTGCATGCAGCGGCCGATGACCTTGCCTTCGAGGATGTCGAGGGCGGCGAACAGGGTGGTGGTGCCATGGCGCTTGTAGTCGTGGGTCATGGTCGCGCAGCGCCCCTTTTTCATCGGCAGACCCGGCTGGGTGCGGTCGAGCGCCTGGATCTGCGATTTCTCGTCAATGCTGAGCACCACCGCATGGGCGGGCGGGTCGATATAGAGCCCGACCACCTCCTTGAGCTTGTCGGCGAATTTGGGGTCGTTGGAGAGCTTGAAGGCGCGCACCCGATGCGGCTGCAAACCCTGCCCGGCCCAGATCCGGCGCACCGAGGACGGGCTGATCCCGACCGCCCTGGCCATCGCCGGCGCGGTCCAGTGGGTCGCCTGATGCGGCGGCGCCTGATTGGTCAATTCAATCACCCTGTCGACCGTTTCGGCAGGCAGCGGTGCGATGCGCGAGGGCCGGGTCTTGTCGCGGGTCAGCCCCGCCACCCCCTCCGCCATAAAGCGCTGCTGCCAGCGCCAGACCACGGTCTTGCCCTTAGCGACCGCGCGCATGATCGCCATGGTGCCGAGCCCGTCGCTGCTCAGCAGCACGATCCGCGCCCGCCACACGTGTTTCTGCGGGCTGTTGCGATCCCGGACGATCGACTGCAAGCGCCCCCGATCCGCCGCCGTAACCTCGATGCTGATCCCCTTGCGCATGCCGCATCATCGCACCGCAGACCCCACCGGACAACCGGTTTCCGGACTCTTCCGTCAGGTGCTATCCACTAGATGTCGTCACAAAATTCGCAGTCGAATTCTTGCCCATTGGACGGAATAAGAGCGTCTGCAACACACCCCAGTCCTGCGTGCGGTCGGCTAGCCCGTGAGGTTTTGGGCAGACCCGGTAGAGCCGGACGCTCTATTTGCCAATCGCGCCCGCGACCTTGCTGATGATGGTATCGAGGGTCTGAAACACGACCTCGACGCTGTAGCCGACAAAAAACGCAAGTGCCGTCAACGATAAGGCCACGCCTTCGAGCTGGATTGGCTGACCGTTCGTCCACACTACGCCGAGAAGGCCGCCGAGAATCGTACCGAGCAATATGCGCAATGTTCCATGGAGGCTATCCCCGGGCACCAAGGTTGCCGTCTGCACGCGCCGGTCGAGGTCGCGATAGACATAGGTAAAGGCGCCGAGCAGTCCGAGCAGCATGGGAAGAACGAAGCCGGTGAACCCCGCCATAATCGCCGAGGCGCGCAGTTCGCTCGCGTCCCATCTTTCCTCGGATAAATCTGCTGGTAGTGGTTGGCGCTCACCGAGCCAACGGATCGGGAGCGCATACGCCAAGCGGTAAGATATGATATTCCAGTCGCCCAGCCCTCGGCTTGCAATGTCCATCCGCTGCAGCACGTCGCGTAGGCGCTCGCACCAAGGCTGGTAAGCCGCGCTTGATTGCGGCTGAGAGTTGGACAAGTCCTTGGTACAAATGGCGATCTGATCAGTGTCGTGGCGTTGATCCAACGACGCGATGATCAATCGATACTCCTGGCGAACCTGGCCGAGCTGCTGGATTTCTCTGCGGCCACGATCGACGTGCACAAGAAGCATCACCGCAAAGCAGAAAAACAGCAGGCCCAACATCGCGGTAATCATCGCCCAGCGTCTCAGCCGGCGCGCGGCCGATCTCGCTTCGGTCGAGGCAATCGAGCTGGTCTCGTCGCGCAAAAACGCCGAGGTCAGATAGATCGAGGAAACATTCGCCGGCGCCGCCAGCTCGGTTAACACCTCGATGCTGGAGCAGAGCTGTCGCAGCAACACGTCGTTCTCGGCGATTTCCTGGGGCGATTTGGTCAGCAGCACCAAATAGACGCCGGGCGGAAACGGCGGTGCCTCCTGTCCTGCCACAGCGGATCGTGCGTCGGAAACGATCAGCGAGCCAGACGCCTGACGACGTATGAAATGCCTCAGCGTTAGCATGCGAAACCCGTTGAGCAGGGTCTCGACTTCGGCCAGGGTGGCAGGCTGGAGCGGCGGCGCGTTAGAACCGGGAGGGGATTGCAGCGACGGCTTGGCTAGGTCCGCAGCTCCCCAATTTTGGGCCCGCATAGAACCCGGGTCTGTCGAATGTTGCGCCGCGATTTCCGTTGGCGAATGCTCTGCCATTTTCGTTCTCCCCTGCGCCGGTTTAGTGCGCTTTTTATCGCTTTGCAGCCGGAACTAAGCGATAATTGGCTGAGCGACAGTGATGCTTTGAGCTTGCTGGAGTAGTGGCCGATCAGAGGAGCCGGATGGGTGGCGTCGCGGCTGTCCGGTAAAGCGAATCGAATAGGAGAGAGCAGGAATGGCGGACAGCTTTGTAACATGCCTCGCGTTCACGCTCCGCGAGGAAGGCGGCTACGTCGATAATCCTGCCGATCCCGGCGGCGCCACCAATATGGGCATAACCTTGGTAACTTATCGGGATTGGTCCGATAATCCCGGTCTAGGTCCGGCTCAAGTGCAGGACATGACGGAGCGCACGGCCAGAGCAATTTACCAGTCTCTGTACTGGAACCCGTTGCGCGCTGACGCGCTGCCCCGCGGCGTCGATCTGAGCGTGTTCGATATGGGAGTGAATGCCGGGATCTGGCGCTCGGCCAGGCTGTTGCAGCGAGCACTCGGGTTTTCCGGAGACGAGGTTGACGGCTGTATAGGTCCCGAGACTTTGGGGGCGGCCTCGCGCGCTGATGCACGTTCGCTGATCAATGATCTTGCGACACGCCAAGCGGATTATTACCGGTCTTTAGACGATTATGACATCTTCGGCGCGGGTTGGCTCAACCGTACCGAAGCGCGCCGCGCGGCAGCCCTTGCCATGCTCGAGCGGCCCAGCACAGTCGAAGTCTGAGGAGCATGTTAACGGACGACCCCCTGTGTCATTTTGAAAGCTAAATGGCGTAAGATTTTGAGCGCTATTTGGCGTGTGTGATAGAGGGGTTCTACATGGCCCCCGCGTCGGCTAGGGGCCGCCAGCGACGGTGGCGAGCATAAGCACACCCCAAGCGGTGACACCGACGCCGGCGATCCGCGCGAGCCAATGACCCATCGGGATCGTCTTCTCCAGCAGGACGAAAGCGGCCAGCCCGCCGATCCAAAACAGGTTCATGACGCCGCCGAAAAACAGCAGGCCCATCAGGAACCAGCAGCACCCCAGGCAATAGGCGCCGTGCTCGAGCCCCATGCGAAAGGCGCCGAGCCAACCGGGCCTCCAGCCATGGGCGATAAAGCTCATCGGCGAGCGGCAACGCCGTAGGCACACACCCTTGACCGGGCTCAGCTGCCACAGGCCGGCAGCGATGAGGATCGCCCCGCCCAGCCGGTAGCTTGTCGTTGTCATCATCGGCGACAGCAGGCCGAGCCGCTCCAATCCCCACTGCAAGCCGGCGGCGAGCGCGCTAAACCCGCCCCAGGCCGCTAAGTACCCGGCACCAAAGATCCCGGTCGGTACATAGGGTCGTTCGCGGGCTCTCTCGGTGCGGTTAACGCGGGCGAACAGCAGCAGCATCGGCGCGGCACTCGGCAGCATCATCGCTGCCATCATCACCCACCACATCGCGAACATCAGCAGGGCGTAGCCCGGCGTCCAAACCGCCGGCGCCATCATCTTGTCCGCCATGCCGGGCATTTCCGCTACCGCGGGCATCCCCGTGCCGCGGGTCATGCTCACGGCGCTCATACCCAGGCCCGCGCCCAGCAGCAGCCAAATCCAGGCGATGGCGATGACGCCGACGAGCGCGGCAATCACGACCAGGCGGTCGCGCCGCAATACGCTTTCGAGAACGGTCGCATCGGCAGCGGTCATCGCCGGACCTTTCTGCACCGACTTCGGCGAAACCGCCCGCACCGTCAGGGGCGGCCAAATTTCTGCTTATATTCGTCGTAGATATGGACCAGACCGTTCTGGTTCCACGCGACATGCGCCAGCGAGCTGTGACGCCGGTTCAAATCGAACTTGATGGCCCCCATGCCTTTGGCGAAGCCGGACGCGTTCTCGGCCTCGTGGAACACCCAGCCATCGGGCAATACCGTGACCATGCGGTGTTCCCGGTCGGTCACCGGGTTGCGGATCGGCTCGCTGTGCGCGCGCAACACATCGGCGACCGCGATCTTCGCCTGCCGCTTGTCGAGATCCCAGTCGAATTCGATCTTGGCGAAGAGCGGGTCCTTGATTGTCTCGATAATGACCGAAAAGATCTGAAACATCGTGCCAACCGGCTGGTCTGCGCCGGAGAGGATGTAGAACAGCGAGTCGCGTTGCGCTTCGGTGGCGCGCTCGTCGAGGATCGGCTGCAGCACACCTTGGCCGTGATGGATCGCCCGCGGGAAGTAAAAGGTGGCGATAACCGCCAGATCATCAAGCCGTACATCCTCGCAATAGCCCTTGTCGATTTTGAATGCGACGAGACCGGTGCAGTCGCCGTAGGTCGGGTCAGCCATCGACTCGCACGGACAGCCATGATCACAGCTGCAATATTCGACATACTTGCCTTCAATCTGCCAGTTCTTGCCTGCCATCTCCTGCCTCCCTTCTCGTGATTGTGCCAAGCCGCCGGATTTATGGCGCGCCCAGCCGGAGCGCGTCATAGAGCGCTGTCTTGCCGATCTTCAGCCGGTTGGCGGCTTCACGGACAGTCAGTCCTTTTTCGATCATGCCGCGAGCCCGCTTCAGCTTATCTGCGTCAACAACCGGCTTGCGACCGCCCGTGCGGCCTCGCGCGGCTGCTGCGGTGAGGCCAGCTCGGGTACGTTCGCGGATCAGGTCGCGCTCGAACTGCCCCAGCGCGCCGAAAAGATGGAATACCAGCCGGCCGCTTGGCGTGGTGGTATCGATGGCCTCGGTGATCGAGCGAAAGCCAACACGACGCTCTTCGAGGGCGGTGACGGTTTCTATCAGATGCGCGAGCGAGCGGCCGAGCCGGTCGAGTTTCCAAACGACGAGCACGTCGCCCTCGCGCACGTAATCGAGCGCCTGGCCCAGGCCTACCGCTATATCGGTCTCTGCTACGGGCCGCCGGGGGTCGGCAAAACCTTGTCGGCTCGTCACTACGCCGATTGGGATCGTTTCGAGGCCTTACCCTCGGCCTGGCTAGGGCGCGCTCGCGCTGTCGCTCGGAGAGCTCGGTGAGGGTTACGCTGGTCGCAGCGTCGCCGGTGGGGGTTTCCATAACCCCAGCTTACGCCAGATAATGTTCAAAATTCTACGCCACTTAATCTTCAAAATAACACCCCTGCCCTTGTACTATTGCTTCACGCATGATAACGTCCTTATGCGTCTTTTGACAGTCGCCGCCAACTGGCGCTAACTCACACTAGATATAGAAACATGGGGCGCGGCCAAGACCGAACTCGACGACGACCAAAAGCGCGCCTTTGACTTTCTCGAAGGCGTGCCGAAGCCCGGGCATCTCCGGCTAACCCGCTCGGCTGATCACCTCGGGTGCGCGGCGATCCGGCGACCACTGCGTCCGTCGCGGTAGATCAGCTCGCTGGGCTCGGTAGAGACGGCAGTGAGCGCGTCGAGACCCCCGAGGCGCCCGCAGCTCTCGGGTGGAGTTCGCCGAGAGCGCGACGCCGCGCCGATCTCTGCCAGCTCCGCCGCCTGTTCGTACACATCGGGCTCGAAGCCGCGCTGGCGCACGGCCAGCGCCAGGGTCAGGCCGCCGATACCGCGGCTCGACGTCATGGCGCGCCTGGCGCGGCCGCAACTCAGAATGGAAACGCTCCGCCTTGCAAATGGACGAGAGCACGGGCACTTGTCCTCGATAGACTTCAGTCCAGGAAGTCTGCTAAGCGCGCTCTCGCCGACGCCGCTTTGTAGCTTGGGATTCGAAAGCGGGTATTTCGGTCCGACCAGCGCGGACGCCGGGTGCAATCGACCATAACGATCAAGGCAACACCATGGTAGGAGTCGCGGGAGCGCCAAGGGCGATCAGTCTCGATAGGCGTTCGGCTGGCCGTCATGGGCGGAGCATCCGCGAACTCAGAGCGGTTGGCGAGGCTCTTATATTCGCCGGCTTCATTGCATTCTTCAGCCCGGCGCAGGCCGCGAATATTCAGGTCACAACAACGCAGCAGGGAATTAGTTTCGGACTCTGCTCGCTTCAGGAAGCCATTTATTCATCGGACCTGAAGACAAACAAAGCAATCGACACCACTCTCCCCGATCATTTTTATCAGACCGGTTGCGTGCCTGGAACCGGAAACGATACAATTATTCTTCCTGCCGGCGCCGTTTTTGGCTTCAGCGGCCCTTGGCTTGACCTCCACAACAAGCTTGGTCCGACCGCGACTCCCGTTATTTTCTCAACCGTCGAAATCGAAGGAAATGGCGCGACGCTGCAGTCCGTGGGCGCGTTCAAACCCCAGCCCGGCAATTTCCGTCTGTTCGCCGTCGTCCGGATCAACGACCCGGGAGGGTTTGCCGGCCGCGGTAACCTGTCGCTGAGGAATGTCTACATCAAGAACTTCAGAATAAAGGGCGGCGATGGCGGCGATGGCGGCGGGGGCGGTTTGGGCGCGGGCGGCGCCATCTATGTCGACCACTCCGCCTTTCTCACTGTCGACGGGAGCACCTTTGAGAACAATGGAGCCGTCGGCGGCAACGGTGGCGCGCAAGCTCTGAATGGCTTGCCCCCCGGAGGCGGAGGAGGTCTTTCCGGCAACGGCGGCGCCGGATGCGTCGGCGCCGGGGGCGGCGGCGGTTCAGGCGGCAATGGCGGCGCCGGAGCATGTTCTGGAGACGCGGGCGGCGGCGGGGGTGGCGGCGCGCTTATCGGTGTTTCCGGAACTGGCGGGGACGGAGCGCAATTCGTAGGCGGACTCTCGGGGAAACCGTGCGGCGGCGCGGGCGGCGACCCGAACCCGGGCTTGGGCTTTGACGGCGTGGACCCGGGCTGCGACGGCGGCGGTGGCGGTGGTGGCGCCGCCGATAGGGGCAGTCTTTTTCACTATGGGGAAGGCGCCGGAGGCAGTTCCGGCGGCGGCGGCGGCGGCGGCGTAAACGGCGGAAATGGCGGCTTCGGCGGGGGCGGCGGCGCGGGCGGCCTCTTCTTCTTCTTTCCCCACTTCACGGTGCACGGCGGAAATGGCGGCTTCGGCGGGGGCGGCGGCGCTGTCACCGTCTTTAGATCTGCCGCAGATGCGGGCAACGGCGGCGATTTCGGTGGACGCGGCGACCCCGCGAACGGCGGGGGCGGCGGAGCGTTAGGCGGCGCTATTTTCGCGGCTCCCGGCAGCCAGATCCGGGTGATCAACAGCACTTTTTTTAACAATTACGTGACGCGAGGCGTTCACGGAAACTCGCCCGGCGCCGCGGGAGCCGATAACGGCGCCGACGCCGGCGGCGCGATCTTCTCCTATAGCGCGAACCTCTTCGTCCAGGATTCGACATTCAGCGGCAACCAAAGCACGGGATCCGGAGCCGCGATCGTGGTCTTCAACGACAATCCCTCCTCAGGGCAGGTCCCGGGCGTGACCCGCTTCTATTTGTACAGCACGATCGTCGCCAATAATGTCGCCAATGAATGCTTCATCAAGGGTCCTCTGACCTACAGCGGGGGGGCCGGCAACCTGATTATGCACAATGGCATGGGCGTGGCTCCCGGCGGTCCGTTTTGGCCCTGCCCTGGCGTGGTTGCCGCCGCCGACCCCGGATTGGGACCGCTGCAACTGAACAGCCCGGGCATGACGCCGACGATGGCGATCAATTCGAATAGTCCTGCATTCAATGCCGCCGCCCCCGGCACGTCCTTGGAAATCGACCAAAGGGGCGTGGCCCGACCGCAGCTCGGCGGGTTCGACATCGGGGCATTCGAAACGCGGGGGAAGGAATAGCAAGCCGCGCCGCCCCCTAGTGGATAGCACCTGACGGAAGAGTCCGGAAACCGGTTGTCCGGTGGGGTCTGCGGTGCGATGATGCGGCATGCGCAAGGGGATCAGCATCGAGGT
>Ga0210398_10003077_pt1 | contig 16073 bp, 14 predicted proteins | sample IncBWC4OmetaG_FD_161047 | JGI IMG/M metagenome (GOLD analysis project Ga0210398, IMG submission 161047) | Forest soil microbial communities from Barre Woods Harvard Forest LTER site, Petersham, Massachusetts, United States - Inc-BW-C-4-O | ecosystem: Environmental > Terrestrial > Soil >...
GCAAACGATATTCGACGCCGGCACCTTGCTGCATCAGCTCGAGGGCGCGCGCGACACCTACCAGGCTGCGGCCTGGACCTATCGCGGCACGGTGATCGGCGCGGTGCAGAACGTCGCCGACGCGCTACGCGCGCTGCAAAACGACGCCGATGCGCTGCGCGCCGCGCGCGACTTCGAGCGGGCCGCAAAAAAGAGTTTCGATCTGGCGCAGCAGCAACTCGACAAAGGCCAGAGCAACGTGCTGCTGCAGCTTACGGCGGAGCAGACCTATCTGCAGGCGAGCATCCAGGTTGTGCAGGCCCAAGCAGCGCGGCTCGCCGACACCGCGGCCTTATTCCAGGCGCTCGGCGGCGGCTGGTGGAACCGAGCGGAATCGCCGGTGGAAAAGACTCTTGATGTCGGCACCGGCCAAGCGGAGCCGATTCAACGCGACGCCCCGCCGCAATGATCCCGCCCTGCCATCGGTTTGATTGCGGGCCGGCGGTCAGACCTCGGATTCGATCTCACGAATTGTCTCTTGCGCCGCGGCTTCCAGCAGAGTCTTATTCTGCTCGATGACTCCCTCAAGGCGCGCAATGTTTTGAATGAGGCGATCGCTGGCGAGACGGAGGAAGTAATAACCGAACTCCGGATTCTCGAAGTAGATTTCAAGCAGCCGGTCGTAGGTGATGGTCAGCACTTCCCCGCTCTCGATACATTCGACGGTCTGCGTCCTTTTGTTATTGGGCGTGATGAAACCGAGTTCTCCCATGAGACGTCCGGGCGGCAGCTCGACGCCGATTTCTGTCACCAGGAACCTTCCGGTGACGGTAAGGTACATCTCGTTGGCCGGCTGGCCCTTGCGAAACAGGATATCGCCCTTGCGATAGGCGCGCTGGTTCATGAACGGCTTGAGCCAGTCCATCGACAGGTCGCCCTGGGCCGCGATGCGCGCCCGCTTGACCAGGCTGCGCATCTGATAGAGGCGCCAACTGTTGATCGGCAGCAACAGCAGATACATCAAAAAGGTCGAAATCGCGCCCGCAAACGCCCCATACGCCATGAAGAACAAGGCGCTGATGATGCCGAAGACGCGCAGCGGCACCATGGTCCGCATCAGCATCGTCGCGGCATAAAAGCCCGCGCCGACCAGGGCGCACATGCTGGCAACATTGATGTTCGCCACGACGATGTCGAGCAGCCGCTGGACGATTGCGTCAAACGTGACGTTACTGGGATCAATGCCAATTTGAACGAGGAGTCTGTTGAACGAAAGATTCTCCGATGCGCGTTCGAGCGCATGGTTCAAGATCGACGTCAGATCCAGATATATGCTCTTCATTCCCGCTCCAGCGATGATCCGCCTTCAGCGATGGATATAGCGGCGGACCGGCTATGAATCTACCCGCGAGCATTTCGCCCGGGATAGCCGCCTTCACGAGCCGTTTTGTCACGAAACTGCGATGAAATGGCGGCTTGGCCCACCATAGCACGGTGGCCGGCGCGGAGGGACCGCCGAGCCGACTTGGCCAATGAAGTCCAGCAATGACGTCCCGCGCTGAATGCCCGATTACGGGATCGGCAGGTCGTCGTCGTTCTTCGAACACAGCCTATACTGGCCGCCGAACAGTTCCTTTTCGATCGCTGCTCGATTGCGGCGTTCGCTCGCATGGCTGCAAGAGACTCGCGCGATAAGCTTCCGCCATGCCGCAACGACGCTTCCGATCACAGCGACGATAGACGGCGCGTGGCGCGCCGCCTTTTCCATCGCCGATTCGGACATGGCACGAGGACCGCCTTGGGTCGCAACGTCGAGCTCAATCGGCTCGTCGAGGAACATCATGGCGCATCCCGATGGTTCGCTTTGTCGGCGCGCAAAGTGCACGGCCGATTGCTTGAGAAAGAACAGGCCGCCGCTCCGTCCTTCCGCTTCACACACCACCCAGAGGCCGTTCTTGTTGCGGCCGATATAGAACAGCGGAATCGCCTCGCTAAGCGTGCTGGCATCCGGTCGTCGCGGCAATTGCGTTGCCGTCGTCGATGCCGCGAAGGGTCGGCGTGGCGCTGCCGCGCCTTGGCCGTGCCCGGCGTAAGCCAGATGCATCTCACCCGGCCAGAGTCCGCGCCAAACGCGGGAATGCGTGAACTGCCTGATCATGGCCACACCTGTCTTGATTCGCGACGAAGAAAATCTTCGTCGTTAATATGCTGCCGAACCGCATATGAATTCGAGACGAAGCCGAACACATTCTCATAAAGACGGCATAGTGGCGTATAAGCGACACCTGAAAGGCGGTCGCGTTCAGGCGAAGTTATCGCAGCAGACGACGTTGCTAGTTCCGGCCGAAACTTGCGGCACTGCCGACGTCGCTCGCGGCGCGATTTCGGTCATGCGGCGGGCCTGAAAAAACGTGCGCAGGATGGCGATCGGCATCAGTTCGTGGTTGGCATCGGCCGTATCGTCGAGCATGGCCGGCAGGTTTGGCCCCCGGGACAGCGCGCAAAACCATTGGCCGCCGTCGTATTCAAGGCGCCGCAGCTGCCAATCCGGCAATTCAAGCGCGATGATGGCCAATGCCGCATCGGTCCAGGCGCCGGCTTCGATCAATGGGTCGATCCGCGCCACCTTCGCCGGTTTGCTAACAACAGGTATGCGTTTGCAAGTACCGACGATTATTTTTGTGAACAGACTGCGATCAAGCTGCGGCGCGACCCGCAGTTCCTCGTCGAGTCGGTCGAAAAGCACCGTGTAATCGGCGGCAAACGCCATTGGGAATGCTCGCGAGAGGCCGAATTCTTGGCCGACGATACGAAACATGGCGTCAAAGCCCATAAAGAAGCCAGAGCAGACAACCAGCCGTTTTATAATGGCGAAATAAGTGTTCCTCCCCCGCCCTGCCCCATCTTTATAGGATTCCTATATCGCTGCTGCTCCGGCCATCTCGAATTCATATGCGAAGCGTGACACGTAATCGCATGTGAACGGGCAGAGAGCTGCGCGTGCATTCATCGCTCGGAGAACTCCCATGATGGACGTCGTCATGTTGGCGATCGGTCTTGCCTTCTTCACGGTGTCGATCGCCTACGTCTACGCCTGCGACCGGCTGTGAGGAAAGCGCCATGACCTTCGATTACACGCTCGCCGCCATCGTCACCGCGGGTCTCCTCCTCTACCTCACCTACGCTCTGCTCAAGCCCGAGCGGTTCTGAGAGGCGCATGCCATGACCCTCATCGGTTGGATTCAAATCCTGATCTATTGCGCGATCATCATTGCCATCACGCCGGTTCTCGGCGGCTATATGACGAAGGTGTTCGGCGGCGAACGGACGTTCCTGTCGCCGATCCTCCACCCGATCGAGGTGGTGATCTACAAGATCGCCGGCGTCGACGAGCGGCGTGAGCAAGGCTGGCTCATGTACACCGTCGGCATGTTGCTGTTCCATGTCGGCGGCTTTCTCATTCTTTATGCCTTGATGCGCCTGCAGGCAGGATTGCCGTTCAATCCGGCCGAGCAATCCGCCGTCGGCGAAGATTTGTCTTTCAACACGGCGATGAGTTTCATCACCAACACCAACTGGCAGAACTACGGCGGCGAAAGCACGATGTCGTATCTCGTGCAGATGCTCGGCCTGACGCACCAGAATTACCTGTCGGCGGCCACCGGCATCGTGCTTGCTATCGTGCTGATCCGCGGCTTTGCCCGCGCCTCATTCAAAACCGTCGGCAATTTCTGGGTCGATGTCACCCGCTGCACGCTCTACGTCCTGCTGCCGATCTGCGTGCCCTATGCGCTGTTCCTGGTCTGGCAAGGCATTCCGCAGACGCTCGGCGCCTATGTCGATGCCACGACCTTGGAAGGCGCCAAGCAGACCATCGCGCTCGGCCCGGTCGCCTCGCAGATCGCCATCAAAATGCTCGGCACCAACGGCGGCGGCTTTTTCAACGCCAATGCTGCGCATCCGTTCGAGAACCCGACTGCGCTGTCGAACTACGTCCAAATCATCTCGATCTTCGCGCTCGGCGCGGCGCTGACCAATGTGTTCGGCCGCATGGTCGGCAATACCCGGCAAGGCTGGGCGGTTCTCGCCGTCATGGGCGTGCTGTTCCTTGCCGGCACGATCGTTTGCTACTGGGCCGAGGCGCACGGCAACGACGCCTTGACCGCGCTCGGCCTCACCGGCGGCAACCTCGAGGGCAAGGAAGTCCGCTTCGGCATTGCTGCCTCCTCGCTGTTTGCCGTGATCACCACCGACGCCTCGTGCGGCGCGGTCAACGCCATGCACGATTCGTTCACGGCGATCGGCGGCATGATCCCGCTGATCAACATCCAACTCGGCGAGATCATCGTCGGCGGCGTCGGCTCCGGCATGTACGGCATGCTGCTGTTCGTGATCATTTCCATTTTCGTTGCCGGCCTGATGGTCGGCCGTACGCCGGAATATGTCGGCAAGAAGATCGAGGCCAAGGAAGTCAAGATGGCGATGCTCGCCATCCTGGTTCTGCCGCTGATGTATCTCGGCTGGACCGCGGTGGCGATGCTGGTGCCGTCGGCGGTCGCCGCCATGAACAATCCCGGCCCGCATGGTTTCACCGAGGTGCTCTATGCCTACACCTCGCAGACCGGCAACAACGGCTCGGCCTTCGCCGGATTGAGCGCCAACACGTTGTTCTACAACGTCACCGGCGCCATCGCGATGGGCGTCGGCCGGTTCTGGATGATCATCCCGACCATGGCGATCGCCGGCTCGCTTGCCGCCAAGAAATCGGTGCCGGCTTCGGCAGGCACGTTCCCGACCACGGGCGGATTGTTCGTCGGCCTCGTCGTCGGCGTGATCGTCATCGTCGGCGGCCTGACGTTCTTTCCGGCGCTGGCGCTCGGCCCGATCGTCGAGCAGCTGGCGATCAACGCCGGCACCTTGTTCTCATCCAATTAGGTTTGGAGCGACTTCGATGGAAACCTCAACCCTGCGCAAAAGCATGCCCGTATCGGCGCTCTTCGATCCGAAGATCGTCGGGCCGGCCATCGGGTCCGCCTTCGCCAAGCTCAATCCGCGCACGCTCATGAAGAATCCGGTCATGTTCGTGCTCGAGGTCGTCACCGCCTTGACCACGGTCATTCTGATCCGTGATCTGGTGACGGGCGGCGGGCACATCCTGTTCGAGTTCCAGATAATCCTGTGGCTGTGGTTCACCGTGCTATTTGCCAATTTTGCCGAGGCGATTGCCGAGGGCCGCGGCAAGGCGCAGGCCGACACCTTGCGCCGCCAGCGCAGCGAGACCCAGGCCAAGCTGCTCAACGGCACGGACCGGAAGAATTTCAAGCTCGTGGCCTCGACCGCGCTCAAGGTCGGCGACGTCGTCCTGGTCGAAGCCGGCGACGTGATCCCCTCGGACGGCGAAGTGATCGAGGGCATGGCCTCGGTCAACGAGGCGGCGATCACCGGCGAATCGGCGCCGGTCATCCGCGAGTCCGGCGGCGACCGCTCTGCGGTGACCGGCGGCACGCAAGTGCTGTCCGACTGGATCCGCGTGCGCATCACGGCGGCACCCGGCTCGACCTTTCTCGACCGCATGATCAGGCTTGTCGAAGGCGCCGAGCGGCAAAAGACGCCGAACGAAATCGCGCTGAACATTTTGCTGATCGGCCTGACCATCATCTTCGTGTTCGCGACCGCTACGATTCCAAGCTACGTCGCCTACGCCGGCGGCACGATTTCGGTCGTGATCCTGGTGGCGCTGTTCGTCACCTTGATCCCGACCACGATCGGCGCGCTGCTGTCCGCCATCGGCATCGCCGGCATGGACCGGCTGGTGCGCTTCAACGTACTGGCGATGTCAGGCCGCGCGGTGGAGGCTGCGGGCGACGTCGACACGCTCTTACTCGACAAGACCGGCACCATCACGCTCGGCAACCGCCAGGCCACCGAACTCAAGCCGCTGCGCGGCGTCACCGAGCAGGAACTGGCGGACGCGGCGCAGCTCGCTTCGCTCGCCGATGAGACGCCCGAGGGCCGCTCCATCGTGGTGCTGGCGAAGGAAAAGTACGGTATCCGTGGCCGCGAGCTCCACGAGCTGCGCGCCAATTTTATTCCGTTCAGCGCGCAGACCCGCATGAGCGGCGTCGAGATCGGCACTTCATGGGTCCGCAAGGGCGCAGTCGATGCAATCTTGAATTATCTCAACGGCTCGCCGGCCGCTGTCGGCGCGGTCCAGACACTCCCGCGCGTCAGCCCTGATACTGCGCGTGAAGCCCAGGCCATCGCCGACGGAATCGCCAAGTCCGGCGGCACGCCGCTTGCGGTCGCCAAGGACGGCAAGCTGCTCGGCATCATTCACCTGAAAGACATCGTCAAGGGCGGCATCCGCGAGCGCTTTGCCGAATTGCGCCGCATGGGCATCCGCACGGTGATGATCACCGGCGATAATCCGATGACGGCGGCGGCCATCGCCGCGGAAGCCGGCGTCGACGATTTCCTTGCCCAGGCGACGCCCGAGGAAAAGCTGCGCCTCATTCGCGATGAACAGGGCAAGGGTAAGCTCGTCGCCATGTGCGGCGACGGCACCAACGACGCGCCGGCACTCGCCCAGGCCGACGTCGGTGTCGCCATGAACACCGGCACGCAAGCCGCGCGCGAGGCCGGCAACATGGTCGACCTCGATTCCAACCCGACCAAGCTCATCGAGATCGTCGAGATCGGCAAGCAGCTGTTGATGACCCGCGGCGCGCTCACCACGTTCTCGATCGCTAACGATGTGGCGAAATATTTCGCCATCATCCCGGCGATGTTCGTCGCCTTCTATCCGCAGCTGCAGACGCTCAACATCATGAAGCTTTCGACGCCGGAAAGCGCGATCCTCTCCGCGATCATCTTCAACGCCTTGATCATCATCGCACTCATTCCGTTATCGCTGAAAGGCGTGCGCTACCGGCCGATCGGCGCCGGCGCGCTCTTGCTGCGCAATCTTTGGATCTACGGCGTCGGCGGCGTGATCATCCCGTTCGTCGGCATCAAGGCCATCGACCTCGCGGTCACCGCCTTGCACCTCGTTTAAGGAGAAACAGCCATGTTGCGCGAAATCCGCCCCGCCATCGTCGTTCTCGTCGCGCTCACGCTGATCACTGGCCTCGCCTATCCGCTGGCCATGACCGGTATCGCCGAAGTCATCTTCCCGCGCCAGGCGCAGGGCAGCCTGATCGAGCAGGACGGCAAGGTCATAGGCTCGGCGCTGATCGGCCAGGTCTTCGAGAGCGACAAATATTTCCACGGCCGGCCGTCGGCGACGACCGCACCCGACCCCAACGATTCGACCAAGACAGTGCCGGCGCCGTACAACGCCGCCAATTCCGGCGGCTCCAACCTCGGGCCGTCCAACAAGGCGCTGATCGACCGCGTGCAAGGCGACATCGACACCTTGAAAAAGGAAAATCCCAACGCACCGGTGCCGCAAGACCTGGTCACCACCTCGGCCTCCGGCCTCGACCCGCACATCTCGCCGGACGCGGCTCTTTTCCAGGTGCCCCGTATTGCCAAGGCACGCAATCTGCCCGAAGATCGCGTTCGCCAGCTCGTCGTGGACAACACGGAAGGTCGCCTGTTCGGGTTCTTGGGCGAGCCGCGCGTGAACGTATTGCAGCTCAATCTCGCGCTCGACCATTTGGCCGCCGGATAGGCGCATTTACTCAGTGATGGCGGATCAGCGGCGCGAATCCGAATATCGGCCCTCACCGGAAGCGCTCCTCGAAGCGGCGCGCCGCGAGGAACGGCGTGTCGGCAAGCTGCGGATTTTCGTCGGCGCCGCGCCCGGCGTCGGCAAGACCTACGAGATGCTGCAACAGGCCCACGCGCGGTTGAAGGACGGCTACGACGTCGTCGCCGGCGTGGTCGAGACCCACGGCCGCAAGGAAACCGAAGCGCTGCTGGCCGGCCTCGACGTCATCCCCCGGCGCCGCGTCGAATACCGCGGCCAGACGCTCCAGGAAATGGATTTGGATGCGATCATCGCCCGGCACCCGCAGATCGTGCTAGTCGACGAGCTTGCACACACCAACGCCGAAGGCAGCCGCCACCCGAAACGCTATCTCGACGTCGAAGAGCTGATGAGCCACGGCATCGACGTCTATACCACGGTCAATATCCAGCACATCGAGAGCCTCAACGACGTCGTCGCGCAAATTACTCATGTCCGCGTGCGCGAGACCGTGCCGGACGCCGTGTTTGATCGCGCCGACGCGGTCGAGCTGGTCGATCTGACGCCGGACGACCTGATCCAGCGGCTCAAAGAAGGCAAAGTCTACGTCCCCAAGCAGGCCGAGCGCGCGCTCGAGCATTTCTTCTCGCCGGCCAATCTCACTGCATTGCGCGAGCTCGCTTTGCGCCGCACCGCCGAGCGCGTCGACGACCAACTGCTCAACGAGATGCAGGCCCGCGCCATCCAGGGGCCGTGGGCGGCCGGCGAGCGCATCGCCGTGTGCGTCAGCGAGGATCCGCGCTCGGCCGGCCTGGTGCGTTACGCCAAGCGGCTGGCCGACCGGCTGCACGGACCCTGGATGGCGCTCTACATCGAAGGGCGGCGCGCCGTGCAGCTGTCCGAGGAGGAGCGAGATCGCATTGCCGATACGCTGCGGCTAGCCCAGTCATTGGGCGGCGAAGCCGTGACCTTGCCCGCCGGCGACCGCAACATCGCCGACGACGTGATCGGCTACGCGCACGCCCACAACGTCACGCAAATCATCATCGGCAAGTCGACGCGGTCGCGCTGGTTCGAGATCCTGCATGGCTCGGTGGTGCACGAATTGGTGCGCCGCTCGGGCAATATCAGCGTCCATGTCATCGCCGGCGATCAGCTTCCCGGCGGTCCGCTGCCGAAAAAGACCGTCGACACTTCGGAGCGCGCCGAAACGTACGACCCTCGCCCCTATGTGGTGGCGCTGGTGGCGGTGGCGGTCGCGCTCGGCTGCGGCGAGCTGGTCAACAATTGGATCGGCGTCGAGAACGTCGATCTGGTCTTCCTCACCGCTATCGTCGGCGTTGCCGCGCGCTTCGGGTTGTTGCCCTCGCTGTTTGCCAGCGTCGTTTCGGCACTGGCGTACAATTTTTTCTTCCTGCCGCCGATCTACACCTTCACGATTGCCGATCCGCACAACATCGCCGCCTTTGCCCTGTTCACGATCGTCGCGATCATCGTCTCCAATGTCGCAGCGCGCAGTCGTACGCAAGCTGTGACGGCGCAGACGCGCGTGCGCTCCGTCGAATCGCTTTACGCCTTCAGTCGCAAGCTCGCCGGTGCCGGCACGCTCGACGACGTGCTGTGGGCGACCGCCTATCAGACCGCCTTGATGCTCAAAGTGCGCGTCGTGTTGTTGTTGCCCGGCAACGGCTCGATCGCGGTGAAGGCTGGCTATCCGCCGGAAGACACGCTCGACGACGCCGACATCGCGGCGGCGAAGTGGAGCTGGGAGAACGACCGCGCCGCCGGCCGCGGCTCCGACACGCTGCCCGGCGCCAAGCGGCTGTTTCTGCCGATGCATACCGGGCGCGGCGCCATCGGCGTCGTCGGCATCGACAGCGACAAGCCCGGCCCCCTGCTCACGCCCGACCAGCGCCGCCTGCTCGACGCACTGATGGACCAGGGCGCGCTCGCCATTGAGCGCGTGCGCCTGGTCGAAGACATGGATCGCGTCGAGCGCACCGCCGAGACCGAGCGGCTGCGCTCCGCGCTGCTCACCTCGATTTCCCATGACCTGAAAACGCCGCTGGCCTCGGTGCTCGGCTCGGCGGGTACGCTGCGCGATCTTGCCGACAAGCTGACCGACAGTGAGAAGGCGGAGTTGCTGGGGACGGTCATCGACGAATCGGAACGGCTCAACCGGTTCATCGCCAACCTGCTCGACATGACCAAGCTCGAATCCGGCGCCGTGGCGCCAAAGCTCGCGCCGCACGATCTATCGGAGATCGTCGGCTCGACATTGCGGCGCGCCTCGAAAATCCTGCAGCATCATTCCGTACTGCTCGATCTCGCGACCGACGCGCCGATGGTGGCGATCGATGCCGTCTTGTTCGAGCAGGTGCTGTTCAATCTGCTCGACAATGCCGCCAAATACGCCGCTCCCGGAACGACCATCCTGATCCGGACGTGGCGCGACCAGCATGCGGTGGCGCTGCAGGTCATCGATGAAGGCGAAGGGATTCCGCAGGACGATCTCGGGCACATTTTCGATAAGTTCTACCGCGTGCAAAAGTCCGACCAGGTTCGCCCCGGCACCGGGCTCGGGCTGGCGATTTCGCGCGGCTTCGTCGAGGCCATGCGCGGCACCATCGCCGCGACCAACCGCCACGACCGCCGTGGCGCCGTGTTCACCATCACGCTGCCCATTCCGCGCGAGCAGCAGCGCCTGGATGCCGCCGCATGACCGGCGCGCCGCTCAGTGTCCTGGTGGTCGACGATGAGCCGCCGATCCGCAAGCTGCTGCGCCTGGGGCTTGCCGCCCACGGCTACCAGGTTCTCGAAGCGCCGAACGGCAAGACCGCGCTCGAATTGCTCGGCAAAACGCCCGATCTGATCATTCTCGATCTCGGCCTGCCCGACATGCAGGGCCACGACCTGCTGCGCACCATCCGCGCCCGCAACGAGCGCGTTCCTATCGTCGTACTGTCCAGCCGCGGCGACGAGGGCGGCAAGGTGCAAGCGCTCGATCTCGGTGCCGACGATTATGTGACAAAACCGTTCGGCATGGACGAGCTTCTCGCCCGGATGCGGGCGGCGTTGCGCCACCAGCTGCAGACCCACGGCGAGCGGCCGGTCTTCCGCGTCGGCGATCTATCCGTCGATCTGGTCCGCCGCATCGTCAAGACCGGCGACAAGGAGATAAAACTGTCGCCAAAGGAATACGACCTGCTGCGCGTCCTGGTGCAGCACGCCGGCAAGGTGCTCACCCACAAATTCCTGCTTGGCGAGCTGTGGGACGATTTGACTGACGCGCAATATCTGCGGGTTTACGTCCGGCAACTGCGGCAGAAGATCGAGGCCGATCCGGAGCGGCCGCACTATGTCTTGACCGAAACCGGCATCGGCTACCGGCTGCGCGCGCCGGATTGACCGCCAACAAAGCACCATGAAAATCGCGGACTTTCTCGCTCCGGCCGACGTGAAGATCGACGTCGCCTCAACCGACAAGAAAAAGCTTTTGGCGGAGCTGGCGCGCGAAGCGGCTGCAAAAATCGGCATCGGCGCCGATCGGATCGCTGCCGAGCTATACAAGCGCGAGGAACTCGGATCGACCGGCGTCGGCGGCGGCGTGGCGATACCGCACGCGCGATTTCAACAAGCCAAGACGCCATTCGGCCTGCTCGCTCGCCTCAAGAAGCCGATCGACTACGATGCCGTTGATGGCAAGCCCGTCGACATCGTTTCTCTGTTGCTGCTTCCGGAAGGCTCAGGCGGCGAGCAGCAGCTCGGCGCGCTGGCGAGTATCGCACGCAAGCTGAGGACGCCAGCGGTCACGGCCGCGCTGCGACGCGCGCGCGACAGTATGGAGATGTATCGCATATTGACATCGGACTGATCGGCGGGCACACCGGCGCGACATCCGACACATTGCCGTCACCTTTTGCACGCCCCATATTGGGCGCTCGTTGTCGAGCGGCAGAGGATATCGCCATGGCCGACGAACTCATTCTCTACACCAATCCGATGTCGCGCGGGCGGATCGCCCGCTGGATGCTCGAGGAAGTCGGCCAGCCCTACAAGACCGAGGTGCTCGACTATACCTCGACCATGAAGGGGCCGGCGTATCTCGCCATCAATCCGATGGGCAAAGTGCCGGCGCTGCGCCACGGCGACGCTGTCGTCACCGAGACCGCGGCGATTTGCGCATATCTCGCCGATGCGTTTCCGCAAGCGGGCCTGGCGCCGCCGCCCGGGCATCGGCTGCGCGCGCCTTATTACCGGTGGCTGTTCTTCGCCGCCGGCCCGTTCGAGGCCGCGTCGAGCAACAAGGCCTTAGGCGTCGTCGTGCCGCCGGAGCGCGAGCGGATGATGGGCTACGGAAATTTCGCGCTGGTCCTCAATACGCTGGAAGACGCCGTGTCGCGGGGACATTATCTGGCCGGCGACGGTTTCAGCGCCGCCGATCTCTATGTCGGCTCGCAGCTCGGCTTCGGCATGATGTTCGGAATGATCGAAAAGCGTCCGGCCTTCGAGCAATATTGGCAACGACTCAGCAACCGTCCGGCTTGCCTGCGCGCCAGGGAGCTTGACGAAGCGCAGGTGGCGCAGCAGAAGGCCGCTGGCTGACGGCGCGATCGTGCGGCGGATATCGCGCCATTCAGGAATTGTGGCCAAAAGCTATGCGTTTCGTTTTGCGAAAACGGTGGATTGCTTTCGTTCGGCGGCGTAATATTCCGAGCAGGCATCTTGTCGGCGACACATCTGGAGTGGGCGTGCGTTGAAACGGGGTGAAATTCCGTCGATCGGCGAACTGACGTCGTTTGTTGCCGCGGCACAGCACGGCAGCTTTACGCGCGCTGCCGGCGAGCTCAATTTGACCCAAGGCGCGATCAGCCGGCAGATTCGGGAGCTCGAAATCCATCTCGGCATTCGCCTGTTCGAGCGCATCCGCCAGCGTGTCGTCTTGACCGACGCCGGCAAGATGTATTTGTCGCAAGTGAAAAAGGCGCTCGACGGCCTTGCCGATGCGACGCGGCGCGTGGCGTCGTTTTCCAACAGCACGACCTTGAATCTCGTCGCGCTGCCGACGTTTGCCGCGCGCTGGCTGGTTCCCCGTCTGCCGAATTTCCAGCGGGTGAATCCGAAAATCATGGTTCATATTACGGCGCGGCAGGCGCCGATCGATTCCGCGCTGGAGCCGTTCGATGCCGCGGTTTTCCACGGCGCGTCGCACTGGCCCGGCACGATTTCGCACTATCTGATGGACGAGGACATCGTCGCGGTTTGCAGCCCGAAACTGAGTGCCAGGCGCGCCATCAAGACGCCGGCCGACATCGTCGAATTCCCGCTGTTGCACAAGATGGGCAAGCAGAACCGCTGGGCGGAATGGATGGCCGACGTCGGCATCGCGTCGGACGGCCTCCTGAACGGCCATGCTTATCAGAATTTTGCCATGGTCGCCCAGGCCGCCGTGGCCGGGCTGGGCATCGCATTGTTGCCGCATTATCTGGTCGATGATGATATCGCCGCCAAAAGGCTGGAGATCGTCGCCGGCGCGTTCGTCGACATGACCACTTCGTATTATCTGATCCTGCCCGAAACCCGCGCCAGCGCCAGCGCGGTTCAGGCTTTCGCCAAATGGCTGACCGCCGAAGCGCGCATTTTCAATGCCCGCGGCGGCCGGCGCGTGGCGAGCAAGAAACCGACGGAACGTCGGCCGGACGGCGCGCCTGAGATGACTAAAATTCCGCTCGACGTCGGTGATGCGGCACGGCCGCGAACAATCGCCTGACCACGCATCGCAATCACGGCAGCCGCATCAGCGGTTGTCCCATGCGAATCCGTGCACCTTCCCGGACATCGTCACACAGCGCATAGCCTTCCGGCGCGAACACGATTGCCGTCGAGCCATGCTGAAACCAGCCGAGCTCCTCGCCTTTGCGGAATGAGGCGTTGCAGGCGATGACGTTCGGGCCGCGATGCTTGAGATTCAGCAATACGTCGAGGCAATGCAGGCGGATGCTGGCCACCAGAATGGCGGCGACCAGAACCACAGTGACGCTGTCGCCGGTTGCCGAAAGCGTCGTGCGCAACACGGCACGTTCATTCTTGCAGAACAGCCGCTCGATGCGTTTGAGCGCGATCGGATTGACGTTCCAGGTATCGCCGGAGACGTAAATCACCTGCTCGACGCGGCAATCGTGCGGCGCGTGGAAGCGGTGATACATGCCCGCGGTCAGGCGCAGCGTCACGTAGCGCCCGTTGCGGTAAGCCTCGGTCTGATCGCGGTCACACAGCAAGTCCTCCAGCGTGTAGGAAGAGCCCTTGGCCTGGTAGAGGCACGTGCCGGCGATGGCGCCGCAGGCGCCGATGATGGCGTCGCATGGGCTGACCATGATGTGCGTTCTCCGATCGATCTGGCGCGCGCCGTCCTTGAGCTCACGGGTGAAGCAATCGTGCATGCTGCGGAAATGCGTCTTCTTGGCTTCGCTGAGGTCGAGATCGGAGAACAGGCGCCACAGGCCGATCGAGAGGTCGCGCACCAGCGGCTGCTCGACCTGGCTGAGCCAGCCGACGAATTGCGTCGCCAACCGGCGCGGAATGCGGTTGGTGAGGAGGAAATTGACATTCTCCTGCACCAACAGGCGCCAGATTTGCTCCTGCGCCAACAGACGCCGGATTTGGGTGCGGACCGTCATGGCATTGTAAAACGTTCCGGGTACACCCCGATTCGATGCAATGGGCCGCGACCACTTTGGCTGTCTGTGGGCTCGGCGCCGCGGCGCTGGCGACCTCGATGCTGACGCTCGGCCGCCGGCTCGAACTCTCCCAGGCCAAGCACCGCTCGCTCGCCGGCCATGCCCGCATGGCCCGTCGGCTTGCCGGTTTCGTGCCGTTCTACGACTACGACGAGGATCGGTTTTTCGCCTGCGACGGCGCGCCCGCCGATATCGTAAGCCTGCGCCGCGCCGGCTTCGCCCGCCTGTCGGAGCTTTACAAGACGCGCTTTGCCGAGACGATCCGCTGCAGCGCCGAGGCCGCCGAAGCCATTTCCGACCTGCAATTCACCGGCACCTATCGGGTGCCATTCCAATATCGCCGCATGGTGCGCGCGCATCTGCCGCTCGGCACGTTCCTGCAAGCGTCCGAGGGCGTGACGGTGACCGATCTCGACGGCAACCGCTTCTACGATCTCACTGGCTCCTACGGCGTCAACGTCTTCGGCTACGACTTCTACAAGGGCACGATCGAGCGCGGCGCCGCGCGGGTCCGCGACCTCGGCCCGGTGCTCGGCGCCTATCATCCACTGATCATCGAGAACACGCAGCGCATCAGGGAGATTTCCGGGCTCGACGAAGTGTCGTTCCACATGTCGGGCACGGAAGCGGTGATGCAGGCGGTGCGGCTGGCGCGCTATCACACCCGGCGCAGCCACCTGGTGCGCTTCTGCGGCGCCTATCACGGCTGGTGGGGCGACGTGCAGCCGGGCATCGGCAATCCGCAGCCGGCGCACGAAACCTATACGCTTGCGGAAATGTCCGAGGACACGCTGCATGTGCTGCGCACGCGGCGCGACATCGCCTGCGTGCTGGTCAATCCGGAGCAAGGCTTGCACCCGAACGCGCCGGCGCCGACCGATTCGTCGTTGCTCGACAGCTCGCGCAGCTCGCACTTCGACAAGACGATCTATACCAACTGGCTCAAGCGCCTGCGGCAGGTGTGCAGCGAGCGCAACATCGTGCTGATCTTCGACGAGGTATTTGTCGGCTTCCGCCTGGCGCCGGGCGGCGCCCAAGAGTATTTCGGCATCCGCGCCGATCTCGTCGCCTACGGCAAGACGATCGGCGGCGGGCTGCCCATCGGCGTCGTCTGCGGGCGGAAGGATTTGATGAAGCGGTTCCGCGACGACCGGCCGGCCGACATCTGCTTCGCCCGCGGCACGTTCAACGCACATCCCTATGTGATGGCGGCGATGAACGAGTTTTTGCGCCTGTTCAAGACGTCGGAGGTGCAAGCGCTCTATCGCGACCTCGATGCGGTCTGGGATGGCAGAGCACAGCGGCTGAACCGGCGGCTCGCCGATGAAAGCCTGCCGGTCCAGGTGGCCAACATGTCGGCGCTTTGGGTGGTCTGTTACACGCAGCCGTCGCGCTACAATTGGATGCTGCAATACTATCTGCGGGCGCAAGGCCTGGCGCTGAGCTGGGTCGGCACCGCGCGCCTGATCTTCAGCCTCAATTACAGCGAAGCCGAATTCGACGCGGTGGCGGACCGCTTCGTTGCCGCGGCCAAAACCATGCAGCAGGACGGCTGGTGGTGGCACGATCCGGCGACGACCAACACGACGATCAGGCGGGCGATCATGAAAGAGATGATCGCCCACCGCTTGTTCCCCTCGCGCAAGCATTAGCCAAAGCAGACGCGA
>Ga0210398_10003079_pt1 | contig 16070 bp, 13 predicted proteins | sample IncBWC4OmetaG_FD_161047 | JGI IMG/M metagenome (GOLD analysis project Ga0210398, IMG submission 161047) | Forest soil microbial communities from Barre Woods Harvard Forest LTER site, Petersham, Massachusetts, United States - Inc-BW-C-4-O | ecosystem: Environmental > Terrestrial > Soil >...
ACACCAAAAATACAATGGTCATGCTCTCGCTATCCTAGTCTGTTCGAAGAAGACCGGGGCAGGCGCCAATACCTTGCATCAATCTGCGGCCGCCGCCGGCCGGGCACCTAAGTGCCGCAAAATGTCTGAAGCACGCGCTCGCCAGGGTCCGGCGGGTTGGCATAGGCGGCGAAGCGCGCCTGATCACGATAGGGCTGTGACAACACGGCCAGGAACTCCTCAAAGGGCCCGAAGTTGCCCTGCTGAATCGCCGCATCGATCAACTGTTCGATTCGGTGATTGCGCGGAATATACGCAGGGTTGATCCGCCGCATGCTCTCGGCGCGCGCCATCGGCAGCGTCGAGTCACGCGCCAATCGAGCGTGCCAGCGTGGCACCCACTCATCGTAGTCGCGCGTCGCGCCGAATACGGCCGGCCGCGGTTCGCGCAGCTCCGCCGCTTCGCACAGTCCGCGAAAAGTCAGCGTGAAATCCGCTTGATTGCGATGCATCGCGTCAAGCAGGTCATCGACCAGCGCGCGGTCCCCTGCCTCGTCCGTGGACAGGCCCAGCTTGCGGCGCATGCCGGCGAGCCAACGATCTGCGAACAGCGCGTTGAATGTCGACACGACTTCAGTGGCCGCTTCGACCGCCCGCGCAGGACTCGGATCGATGATGGGCAGCAGCGTTTCGGCGAAGCGCGCCAGATTCCATGCGCCGGCATGCGGCTGATTGCCATAGCCGTAGCGGCCGCTCTCGTCGATCGAACTGAAGACGGCCGCAGGATCGAATGCATCCAAGAACGCGCACGGACCGAAATCGATGGTTTCACCCGACACCGTCATGTTGTCGGTGTTCATGACGCCGTGAATGAATCCGACGTGCATCCAAGCGGCGATGAGAGAGGCCTGTCGCGAAACCACCTCCGCGAGCAGCGCCAGGTAGGGTGTCTTGTGTTCCCCGAGATGAGGGAAGTGCCGCTCGATCACATAATCGGCCAGAATCTTGATGGCCGCCACGTCGCCGCGGGCGGCGAAATATTCGAACGTTCCCACCCGAACATGGCTGGCGGCGACGCGCGTCAACACCGCCCCCGGCACCATCGCGTCGCGCCGGACGGTTTCGCCGGTCGTGACCGCTGCCAGGGAACGGGTGGTAGGAATTCCCAGGGCATGCATGGCCTCGCTCACGAGAAACTCACGCAGCACCGGACCCAAGGCCGCGCGGCCGTCCCCGCTGCGCGAATACGGCGTGCGTCCGCATCCTTTCAGTTGGATGTCGCGCCGGACGCCGGCGTGATCGCGCATCTCACCGAGCAGGATCGCCCTACCGTCGCCCAGCTGCGGCACGAAGTGGCCGAACTGATGGCCTGCGTAGGCCATGGCGATCGGCACGGCGCCGGCCGGCAGTGCGTTCCCGGAAAACATCTCTGCCAGGCCACGGGCGTCGAGACCCGTCTCACCCGAGTCCAACTCACCCGCCAAGGCGTGATTGAGCTTGACGAGGCGCGGTTCGGCAACCGCCGTCGGCGCGACGCGCGCGAAGAAGCGTTCCGGCAGACCGGCATAGCTGCTGGGATTCACGCGTTGACCGGCGCCTCGCTCGCGGACCTCTTGTGGGTTGGAACTCCGCGCGTCGCGAGCCACGAACCCAATAAAATGAGCGCGAAGGCGATGTAGCCGCCAATGCCGAGATGCTCATCGAGCACCACCACGCCGAGCAACGTCGCCACCACGGGATTGATGTAGGTGATGACCGATGCGCGGGATGCGCCCGCATGACGCACCAGATAAAACATCAACAGCATCGCAACCGCCGTGCAGAGGATGCCCAGGATGGCAATCGATGCCAGCGCCGCCGCCGACGGCAACGCGGCCGGAAGCTCCATCACCGCCGGAAAGAACAACACGATGCTGGCGATCAGCAGACTCGAGGCGAGCGGCCCGATGGAATCCAAGCCATGCAGGTGACGCTGAATGATCAAGGGACCGACGGCATAGCCGATGGTCGCCAGCAACATGCAGCCAACGCCTGCCCACCCCAACGGGCCGGAAATCGAGCCCGTGCCCAGCAATGCCGCGACGCCGAAAAAGCCGATCGCCAAGCCTGCGATGCGCCATGCACCGAGCGACTCCCGGATGCCGAAGAAGCGCTGTATCAGCGCAATCGACAGCGGGACCATGGCAATCAGAATGCCCGTGACGGACGAGCTGATCCAACGTTCACCGAGGGAAATCAGCGAAAATGGAATTGCAAATTCCACCAGCCCGAAGGCGCAAATCGCGGCCTTATGCTTCCCCAGCGAACGCAGCGCGCCCCTGCGCCACGCGATGGGCAGTAAAATCAGCGTGGCCAGGGAAACCCGGCTGAATGCCAGAATCACCGGAGACAGTTCCTGCCCCGCCACCTTGATGAAAAAGTACGGCAACCCCCAAATGATTCCCAAAGCCACAAAGGCCGTCCATCCTCGCCAAGTCACAAGCGAACACTCCGTCTGACAGCCTTCCATGCTATCAGGATCGGTTCTTAGCCGGGTGCCGCCTGTTGGGGGCACGCGTCAGGCATTACCTACAACGAACTCGGGACCGTAGGTGCAGACTGCGCCGCCCCCGTGCGCGAGAATCACTCCGGACGATGATCGATCCGGCACGCCGACAAGCCTGCGATGAGGGGCGGGCGGCCGAGGAGCCAAGACGATGCCTTTCTTTCGCGATGCAGAATTGTGCATTCACTACCTCGAGCGAGGACGCGGCGAACCCTTATTGATGATCCACGGCCTCGGCAGCAGCGGCGCCGATTGGGCCTTTCAAGTAGCCGCTTTGGAAGGCCGCTTTCGCTTGATTGTGCCGGATCTGCCGGGGAGCGGCCATAGCCCGCCGCCGCCCCGCGAATACACCATCGGCGGATTCGCCGCCGCGATGTGGAAGCTGATGGACCACCTGAAAATATCCACCCCCAACATCGTGGGCTTCTCCCTCGGGGGGGCGGTGGCACTCGAAATGGCGACTCTGCGCCCGGCATGCGTGCCGCGATTGGGGCTCATCAACAGCCTCGCGACGTATCAGCCCCGCGATTTGCGCAAATGGCTCGAAACCTATGTATCGGCGACCGTCGTGCGGCTGCTCGGCATGCCGCGGGCGGCCTGTTTGATCGCCGCCCGTTTGTTTCCGGAACCCTGGCAGCGCGCCATGCGTGAGCACACGGCACGCGCCTTGGCGTCGGTTCCTGCCAATTCCTACCTCGGCACCGGATTGGCGTTGGCGCGCTGGGCCATACTGGATCGGCTCGATCAGTTGACGTGCCGAACCCTGCTGATCGCCGCGGAGAACGATTTCACCCCTCTGGCAGAGAAGCGCGAACTGGCGGCGAGACTCAAGGCCGAGCTGGTGGTGGTGCGCGGCTCGCGGCACGGTACGCCCTTCGATTCCGTCGAGGTCACCAATGCCAGCCTGCTCGCCCTGCTGACCGATCAGCCGCTGCCTCCGCAGGCAAAGTGGGTACGCGACACACCCACGCGCGCACAAGCGCTGTCCTTGGCGGGAAGCATCGCCGAAGAACACGCGGTCAGTCCGTTGCTGCTGGACTAGCTAGCCCCTCGGCATCATGAATTTGACCGGTTGGCGTATTTTCCTTGATCTATAGCGTCAGCTGATAGATCGATCCCCCGCCGGCCGGACCGCCGAATGAAGTAACACCGAACAGGCTGCCATCGGCGCTTTGGACGACCGAAAGCGGATTCACCTGCGCGCCGTTGCCGCCGAAGCCGAAGTCCCAGAGCACGGTTTCCTCGCCGGCAGGTGTGATGCGGAAGATTGTCCCGCAGCCGTAGTTGCTTGCTCCGCAAGATTGAATCGTGCCGCCCGTTACGGTCGTGCCGTAGAAGTTGCCGTCGGTCCCCTGGGTAACACCGGACCACGGACCGCTTCCGTCGGTGCCCGCGCCGAAGGCCCATACGACCGAAAGCGTTCCAGCAAGTGTGAACTTGAACAGGGTTCCGCCGGCGTTGGCTCCGCCACCTTCGGTGGTGCCGTAGAAGTTACCGTCGCTCCCAATTATGAGGCTGGGGGCTGGCAAGAAGCCCTCGACCGTACCCCCGAAGTTCCAGACTACAGTCTCAACACCAGCGAGTGTGACCTTAATTATCGTGCCATTACCATTCGTGCCACCCAGGCTCGTCGTCCCGTAGAGGTTGCCGTCGCTTCCAATCACGAAGGTGCATTTCGGAGCATACCCATCCATCCCGGTGCCGAAGTTCCACAACACCGTCTCGACGCCACCCGGTGTCATGCGAAATACAGTACCGTAACCGGTAGTACCGCCCGAGGCCGTAGTCCCGTAAAAATTCCCGTCACTCGCCTGGACCAGCCCGGCATCCGGGTACTGGCCGTCAGAGCTTGATCCGAAGCTCCAGAGCGTGGTGATCGTACCGTCGGGTGCGAGCTTGAATACGGTACCGTTGTTGTTCATTCCGCCATAGTATGTTGTACCGTAGAAATTGCCGTCCGATGCCTGGAGCAACGCGCCAACCGGCCCACGCGAGGCCGTGCCACCAGCGAAGCTTGCGACGATGCTCTCGCTGCCCGCGGCGGTCAGGCTATACACGGCGCCGTCATCGGTCAGCCCACCGTCCCCCGTCGTTCCGTAGAAGTTACCGTCGCTTCCTAGGATAGGGCCCGATTGCGGATTCGCTCCATCGGTGCCGAAGCCGAGGTTATCAATCAACGTAAACACGGGACAATGGATCTGGACGTTGGTGACGTTCGCAAGGGCCACTTGACCTGAGCCCGCGACCACCAAGCAACCCTGGTATGCGGGCTGCTTGCTGATGGTCACGGTGTATAGGCCGCCGGTTGTGATGGCCGTCGGGAAAGTGAATTGCGTGTTTGATTTGACCGTGGTCGAGTCCCCACCGTTGTCGAGAAGGACGACCGAGGTTCCGGAAGCGAGTCCCGAGACGGTGCCACCAACAGTGAAGGTTGTAGGTGTGCAGTTGATACTGACATTTGTGACATTCGTGGACGCGATCGTGCCGGTACCGCTGCTCACGACGCAGGTTTCATTCATCGGCGAGGTTGCGACCGCCACGGCATACTGGCCACCCAATGCAATCGGCGTCGGGAAAGTGAAAGTGCCGTTCGCCTTGACGGTAGTGGCGTCCCCGCCGTTATTCGAAAGGACAAGCGAAGCGCTCGTAGACAACCCGGTGACCGTGCCGCCGACGGTATATGTCGGAGGAGGGCTGGAGGGCTGAGAACCGCCGCCGCCGCACCCTGACAGAATAAGTAATAGAACCCCTAGGCTGCCGGCTCGGCGGGCAGTGCGCAAATCCCAATTTTGCATTTATTGTTGTCTCCCCTGCCACAGCATTGCAGAAAGTTCTCGCGCTGCCTAGAGAGGAAACAATGTAAGTGACCTTCGGAAAATTTCGCGTGTGTTGGCAACAAGCAATCATCGGGCGCGCCCGAACTCGCAGTACCGAGCGTCAATCGGTTGTCCAACACCCGCTCGTAGCAATGTGATGTTGAGCGGTTCGAGTACTCGTCAGGACAGAGTAAGAAGCCTCAAGGCAACTTTATTTTCTTTGTTGCCTTGAGGCTTCTTACGGCTCATTGCCATGGCAGGCGGTTCAGGTCGAGATTTCCGCCGCTCAAGATGATGCCGATATTCGCGGCCGGCGCTGCGACGCGGCTTTCGACGATCGCCGCATAGCTGACCGCCCCGGACGGCTCCACCAGGAGCTTCATGATCTCCCAAATGCGGCGCATGGCTTGAATGATCGAGTCCTCGCTCACGGTGACGATGTCATCGACCAGGCGAACGATCTCCGCAAACGGTTTGCTCCCCAGCGAAGTCTTGAGGCCGTCGGCAATGGTCCGTGGCTCGAGCATGGGGATGATCTGACCTGCCTTGAACGAGCGCGCGGCATCGTCCGCTCCGGCCGGTTCGACGCCGATCACGCGCACGCTCGGTTTCATGCTTTTCGCCGCCACCGCAATCCCGCTGAGCTGCCCGCCGCCGCCCACGGGGCAGAGGATCACGTCCAGTTCCGGCACTTGCTGGAGCAACTCGATGGCCGTCGTTCCCTGCCCGGCCATGACGCGCAAATCGTCGTAAGGATGAATGAACGCCGCTCCGGTTCGCTCCATCACCTTCTGCGCGGTTGATTCGCGGGCCGCCAACGTCGCTTCGCACAGGACAATCTCGCCGCCATATCGGCGCACGGCAGCCTGCTTGGCGAGGGGCGAATTGTCGGGCATGACGATATACGCCGGAATACCGCGCAACGACGCGGCTCGCGCCAATGCCGCCGCGTGGTTGCCCGAGGAGTGCGTGACGACGCCTTTTGCAGCCTCCTCGTCGGTGAGCAGAAACACCGCGTTGGTGGCACCGCGCGCCTTGAAGGCGCCGACCTTCTGCAGGTTTTCGCATTTGAAATGAAGACGGCTTCCGGCCATCCCATCCAGCACTTCGCTGGTCATCACGGGGGTGCGGTGAATCTTGTCGCGGATCCGTTCGTGGGCCTCGCGGATCGATTGCATGGTCAGCTGCTGCGGCTGTGGGCTACGTGTATTCATAAACTCTGTGCTAAAAGTACGTCATGAAATCCCGCCTCACATGGTTTGTCGTCGCCGCCATGATCACCGGACCCTTGTTCGGATGGCTGCTGCACGAAACTCTCGGCACGGGCTCCGCAGCCGACGGCGCTGCGGCCGGACTATCGCTCGTGACGACCAGCTTCTTGCGGCTCATCAAGATGATCATAGCGCCATTGGTGTTCTCCACGCTCGTCGTCGGCGTCGCACGCATGGAGGGCGCGGCTTCCATCGCCAGAATTGGGGCCAAATCCTTGGGATGGTTCGTCCTCGCAACGATGATTTCGATGACCATCGGTGTCGTGGCGGTGCAGCTGTTCAAGCCGGGGTATGGACTTTCCGCGTCGGCCGCTGCGTCCGGATCGAGCTTGGCGGGGCCCATGCCGTTCAAGGACATGCTCGAGCACATCATTCCCTCCTCCATCGTTTCTGCCATGGCGAACAACGAAGTACTGCAAATCGTGGTGTTTTCCGTGATGTTTGGCGCGGCCGCGTCCGCCTTGGGCACGAAGGTCAAACCGCTCATCGATGCGATTGACGCGATTGCCGCCGTGATACTGAGAATGACCCGGTACGTCATGGCGTTGGCGCCGGTGGCGATCTTCGCCGCCCTGGCGGCCACGGTCTTGAGCCAGGGCGCCGGCATCCTGGTCGTATATGCCAAGTTCATCGGCAGCTTCTACCTCGCCCTGACGCTCCTATGGGCCTTTTTCGCGTGCGTGCTCTACTTGAGCATCGGTCGGCGCACCTTGCATCTGCTGCAGAAAATTCGCGCTCCGCTGCTGCTGGCCTTCGCGACGGCCAGTTCCGAAGCGGCCTATCCGCAGACGCTGGAACAACTGGAAGGCTTCGGGGTCAGCACACGCATCGCCTCCTTCGTCCTGCCGCTCGGATATTCCTTCAATCTGTGCGGCTCCGCGATGTACTGCGCATTCGGCGTGCTGTTCATCGCCCAGATCTATCGCATCGACCTGAGCGTACATCAGCAGATCATGATGCTGTTGATTCTCATGGTGACGAGCAAGGGTATAGCCGGCGTGCCGCGGGCTGCATTGATGGTCATCGCCGCGTCCTTGAGCTACTTCGGATTGCCGGAACAGGGGCTGGTGTTCGTCATTGCCGTCGATCACGTGCTGGACATGGGACGCACGGCCACCAACGTCATCGGCAACGCCGTGGCGGCGACGCTGGTCGCCAAATGGGAAGGCGAACTGGGTGAGAGTACCGCATCACCGCAGCCGGCGGTCTCGCCGCAGCCGGCAGCCGCGCCGCAGCCGACCTCCTAGCCGCGGCCGGCGCTGAACACGGCCAACATATCCTCTTCTTCCTTCGGCGGCTCCGCCTCGTCACGCAGCAGTTTCAAAATGTCATCGGCGGGCATGGGCCGCGCGAACAGAAACCCCTGCCCCACCGTGCAACCCAGCCGTCTCAAGATTTCGACCTGTTGGTAAGCCTCGATGCCTTCGGCGATCACTTCGATATGCAGATGCCGCGCAATCGCAATGATGGCGCTCACGATGGCAAGATCGCTCGAATCGGTGACCAGATCGCGGACGAAACTGCGGTCGATCTTCAGGGCGTCCACCCGCCAATTCTTGAGATAGCTCAGGCTCGAATATCCGGTTCCGAAATCATCGATGGCGATCTTGATTCCCAGATCGCGAAGGCGTGCCATGGTGTCCTGGCGATTTTCGCCGGCAGGCAAATGCGAATCGAACACGGCGCGTTCGGTCATTTCCAGCTGCAGCATCTCGGGGCGAAGGTTGTGGCTCTTCAACAGCATCGATATCGTCGATTGCAGCTCGCCTCTTTGCAGCTGCGCCGGCGCCACGTTCAGCGACATCGGTACCAGCGGAACGCCGGCCTTGCGCCATGCGCTCATCGTCTGCATCGTCCGATGGAGAACGAAGTCGCCCATCGGCACGATCAGGCCGGTTTCCTCGGCTACCGGAATGAATTGATCGGCGGGAATCATTCCATGGATGGGATGCGACCATCGCATCAGTGCCTCGAGTCCGACGATCTTTCGCGTGATCAGATTGACGAATGGCTGGTAGTGCACGTCCAGCTGTTTCAGGCGCAGCGCTTCGCGCAGCGAAGCCTCGACAGCCACCCGATGCTTGAGCTTGCGGTTCATGGCATGGCTGAACATCTGCACGTTGTTTCGGCCGCGATCCTTGGCCTGATACATCGCCGTGTCGGAATGCTTGAGCAGTTCGACCATATCCGCCCCGTCGCGCGGATACAGGCTGACACCGACGCTGCCCGTGGTCTGCAGCGAGTGGCGGTCGATGACGATCGGCCGGTTGAGCGTCTCGACGATGCGGCCCGCGCCCAGGGTCACCTCGTCGTAGTTTTTGACATTGCGAAACACCACGACGAACTCGTCGCCGCCCATGCGGATGACGACGTCCGAGTCCCGCACGCAGGTGCGCAACCTCGTGGCCACCTCTTGAAGCAGTTTGTCCCCGGTTTCGTGGCCGCGCGTATCGTTGATGTGCTTGAATCGGTCCAGGTCCAGGAACACGACGCCCAGCATGGTGTGCGCGAGCCTCGCCTCTTCGATGGCCTGCGGCAGAAAGGCCGTCAAATAGTGCCGGTTCGGCAGGCCGGTCAATTGGTCGTGGTGCGCCATCTTGTCCAGGCGCTGTTGGTTCTCGATCAGCTGTTGCTCCGCCTTTCTGCGAAGCGACACATCGTGCGTGACATAGGCCAGGACATCGCGGCCGTCGACGTCCAGCGCGTTGCATCGCACCTCGGTGTCGAAAAATGAACCGTTCTTGCAGCGCTGCTGCATGGTGATCGCCATGTGAGAATCGGCGCCGATCAAGCGGGCCAGGACACTGTCGGGCGAGGCGGTGCCGTCGGTGAAAATCTCCGGCAAGCTCAGCAGCTGCGCTTCTTCGTTGGTGTAGCCCAGACGATTGAGGAAAGCCGGATTGGTGTACAGCACATGATGTGTATTGGCATCGACGATGACGATTCCATCGTTCGCTTGGTCGATGAGAGCCTTGTAGCGGGCGTCCACCGATCGCTGGTGACGAAAGTAGCGCCTCACGGCGACGATGGCGAGGGCGACGATGGCCAGCAGCGCGAGCAAGGCGGCCACCGCGAGTGCTGCCTCGGTGCGGGTGCGGGGAGGCTCGGGCCTCGGGAACTCGGCGCCGGATAAGACCGACCTCGCCATTTGCGCCACCAGCGCGGGCGACAAAGACCGGCTGACCACCACCCAGCCCAAGGGTGAGGCGGATGGGGCGTACCCATTGACGGGCCGGGCAATGATCCATCGATCGCCTGCAAGGGTTGCGAGCGGGGACGGACGGCTTGGCGCCGCCGATTGGGCCGCTGACTCGATGAGCTGCATCAAGACCGGATCCGGCGGCTGCTCGCTCAGCTGACCGTTGACCACCGTGACGCTGAAGCGCACGGCACGCGACGCGTTGAGCACCAGCAGCGCATCGATGCCGCGACGAGCCATGTCGGCCAGCGCCAAGCGGTCAGCTGAGGCATCGGCATTTTCCTGAATCAGCCGAAGCACCGCCTCGGACCCGGCCAGTTCGCGGGCACTTTCGGCGAGCTGATCGGATTGCGCCCGCAGATCGTGGGCGAGCTGCGTGAGCTGCAAGCCGGTGTTCTCGCGTTCCAGCACCGCGGCGCGGTTGCGCCAGTCTCGTTGGCTCGAGAGCGCAAGTCCCAGCACCATCAGCAGGAGCAGCGTGCCTCCCGCCAACCAAACCGGCCGTCGATGCAATAAGGCCTGAAGCCGAGCTTGCCTGCTCATGCTAGAGCAGAGCCAGCCGACCCAATTCGCTGCGACACCCGGCGAGATTCGACATAATCATGTAGAGATTTAGTTACTTGCGCGCAGTATCTGTGATGCGGCCTCAAGTAACCGATATCGGGTCCACAGTCTTAGGACATGCGTGATGCTCATACGGCTGAACGGCCCGGCCAACGCCTGCCACTTCGGCGATTTGTTATGGAAGAATGAAGGGTATGGACGTTCGTCTTGATACCAGTTTTGAACTTCTGCTGGAGCGCGCACCGGTTGCGCATGCCTCCCGCGTGCTGGCCACCGTGGTGGCAACCGCAGGTTCTACCTATCGCAAGCCCGGTGCGCGGATGCTGCTCATGGCCGACGGCAGCTACCTTGGGCTGCTGAGCGGCGGCTGCCTCGAATCGGATCTGCAGATTCATGCGCGCGAGGTGTTGGACAGCGGCGTGGCACGTGCCGTGGAATATGACACGCGGGGTCCGGACGACACCTTGTTCGGAGTGGGCGCGGGCTGCGAAGGCACCATGCGCGTTCTACTGGAACCGGCGGGACCCGGGAGCACTGCCGAAGCGGCGCTTCAGGCAGTTGGACGCCTTGCGCACGCCGGCGAAACGACATCCCTCGTGATGGTGCATGACTCGGTGCAGATGCGGTTAGGCACGTATCCTGAGGGCGAGGCACTGCCGCCTGCGGAACGTGCGCGCGCCTACATTCAGCGTCTCGCACCGCCGCCGCATTTGCTGATCTGCGGAGCGGCGCCCGACGCGCAGCCGGTCGTCAGCGCCGCGCGCGCCCTTGGCTGGCGGGTGTCGGTCATCGATCATCGGCCCGCGTATGCGGTTGCCGCGCGCTTTGCGGGCGCCGAAGTGCGCGTTGCCAATCCCAAGTCCTTGCGCGGCGAGGTGGATCTTGCCCGATGCCACGCAGCGGTCGTCATGAGTCATCATCTGCCTTCCGATGAAGCTTACTTGCGCGAGTTGGCGCAGGCCGGTGTTCCGGCCTATGTTGGGTTGCTGGGCCCCAAGGCGCGACGTAGTCGTCTCGCCAAAGAATTGGGACCCCTGACCGAAAATCTCGGCACTCGGATTCGCGGGCCGGTGGGTCTCGACATTGGAGCGACGACACCGGAGAGCATCGCGCTCGCCATCATCGCCCAGATTCACGCCTGGCTCGCCGGACGCGCCTACAGCGAAGCGGTATTGACTTGAAGATTGAAGAGCGCGCGATAGCCCTCGCGTTTCTGCAACGCCTGGCCAAGGAAGTGTCCGAAGGAACCGTCGATCTGCCCTGTTTCCCCGACGTGGTCATTCGAATCAGTCATGCATTGGCCGACCCGAACACCACTTCCGACCGCGTGGTAACCGTCGTCGGCGCCGAGCCGCGGCTGGCGGCGCGGGTGCTGCAAACCGCCAATTCAGCCGCATTCAATAGCTCTGGAAAACCGCTGAGCGACCTACGGTCAGCCATCGTTCGTCTTGGCCACCAGATGGTCCAGAGCACGGCCATGTCCTATGCACTACAGAACATGAAGAATGAGGTCCAGCTGCGTTCGATCGCGCAGCCGCTGGCGGAGTTGTGGAATAAGAGCATTGCCGTCGCCTCGATCTGCAAACTCCTTGCCGCACGAACCAAGGTGCCGGCGGACGAAGCGTTCCTGACGGGCTTGGTTCACGGGATCGGCAACCTGTACATCATGGCGCGCGCCGCCGGCGCGGAGAATGGCCTGGGCCGCGAACACTCGTGGATGGAACTGATCGGCGGTTGGCAGGCGTCCATCGGACAGGCGGTGCTGCAAAGCTGGGGATTTGCCGAAGAGCTATGCGAAGCGGTGGGAGACCAAGGCGATCTTGACCGGCGATCGAGGCATGAGGCGAGACTGGTGGACATTCTCATTGCCGGCCTGATTCTTGCCGACGCGCACAAGACACCTGAGCCGAGAATCGTCAGGACCCAAGGTGTCAATGCGTTCTCGAGTCTGCGCATCACGCCCGAGGAATGTATCGCCATTCTCTCCGAAGCCGACGCACAAATCCGCCAGGTCCATGAGGCGTTATCGTAGGATCGGCGGCCGCCGATCATGAGGCGCCGGGCAACGAAGTGTCGCCGCCGCACAACGCGCTACCGGGGCGCCGGATGGATCGGGTCGATCCAATAAACCTCTTCGAACCGCTCGGCGGCATCGATATTCAAGTTGACGACCACGGATTCGTTATCGCTGCGCACCAGCACGCATTCGAGCGGCGCATCGCTGAGCGCATTGATCTCTTGGTGCGGAACGTAAGGCGGCACGAAAATAAAGTCGCCGGCCTCCGCCCTCGCGGTGAATTCCAGACGATCGCCCCAGCGCATGCGGGCCGCGCCACGCACCACATAGATGACGCTTTCCAGGGCGCCATGATGGTGCGCACCGGTTTTCGCGTTCGGCAGGATCAGCACCGTGCCGGCCCACAATTTCTGCGAACCAACCCGGCTGAAATTCACCGCGGCGGCGCGCAGCATACCCGGGGTCTGCGGGGTGTTGCTGTCCAGCCGATCACTCTTGATGACCCGCACGCCCTGGTTGCGCCAATCCTGTTCAGACTTCAATTATCTTCCTCCAGGGGTTATAAGTGGTCGCGCCCGCAGCATCAGAATAAACGAGTCCAATGAAATCTAGTACTGCAATTTCATCGCGCGGCCGGCTCCCCGATCTTCCGCCATGGACCGTCCTCGCGCCGATCTGCGCGGGGATCGTGCTGGCGGCGGCCGCGTTGCATCTGCGTCTCGGCGCCATTTTTGTCGCCGTCATCGCCCTGAGTCTGGCCGCCAGCGTGTTCGCCGCCGTGCACCACGCGGAAATCGTGGCGCGGCGCATCGGCGAACCCTATGGGACACTGGTGCTGGCGCTCGCGGTGACGCTCATCGAGGTGGCGCTCATTGTTTCCTTGATGATTGCCGGCGGCGCCGAGGCCGCGGCATTGGCGCGCGACACCGTGTTCGCCGCCGTGATGATCATCCTCAACGGCATCATTGGCCTGTGTCTGCTCGTCGGGGGGCTCGAGCACCACAAACAAACCTTCAGTCTCGACGGGGTCAGTGCGGCGCTGGTCGCATTGGGGGCGATCGTCATCCTGACCCTGGTATTTCCGAACTTCACCGTCACCACTCCGGGACCCTACTATTCCCCTAGCCAGCTCGTGCTGATTGCCGTCGTATCCCTGGCGGTTTATGGAGCGTTCATTTTTGCGCAAACGATCGGCCATCGAGGAACTTTTGTTCAAGATGAGCCTGCCGAGGAGCCGGCGCCGCACGCGCGACCCGGCAACGGCGTCGCGATCGCCGGCGCCGTCCTGTTGCTGGCATGCCTGGCGGCGGTGGTGCTGTTGGCGAAGAAACTCGCGCCCAGCCTCGAAGCCGGCGTTGCCCACGTAGGCGCGCCGGATGCGGTCGTCGGCGTGATCATCGCAGCCATCGTACTGTTGCCCGAGGGTCTCGCCGCGCTGCGTGCTGCACGCGCAAATCGCCTGCAGACCAGCCTCAATCTGGCGCTGGGCTCCGCGCTGGCCAGTATCGGCCTGACCATTCCGGCCGTCAGCGCACTCTCGCTGTACATGCATACGCAGCTGATCCTGGGGATCGACAATAAATCCACCGTGCTATTGATCTTGTCGCTGTTCATCACGGCGATCGCGCTGCGAACCGGAAGGACGATGGTCTTGCACGGCATCGTACTGCTGGTCATTTTTGTCGTTTATTTGTTCACCACCGTCATACCTTGAGCGCCGCCGGTTCCTGGGCTTGAAGCCAATTGCGATCAGATGCCCCCTTCACGCCAAGGTTCGGTGTAATTTTCAGGCGCGCGCCTGATGTGTACAATCAGACGGATGCTAAAAATTGTTCTTGGTATCGTAACCTTCGGTTTCGCCGCGCTGAGTTACGCTGCCGAGCCGGTCATTGACAATGAGCGCGTCACGGTCTGGGACACGACCGGCGTGATGCCGCCGGCACAGCACGACTTCGTCGCGGTTTCCCTGGCGCGAAAAGGCGACGCCCTTTTCGGCCACCAGGGAGATACGCCGGGCAAGGCAGGCGAGCGTAGCGTGATCGTTGAACTCAAGGACCATACAGTGCCGCCCATCTCGAATACCACGGGGTATCCGCTTGCCTTTCCACGGCCGCATGCCAGAAAACTGCTGGAGAACGACAGGGTCATCGTCTGGGATTACACGTGGCGGCCGAAAGAACCGACTCCCATGCACTTCCACGACAAGGATGCCCTGGTGGTCTTCGAGGCGACCGGACACACACCGAACTTCTTATCGGCGGCCATCAACATGCGGTCATTACCGAACTGAAATAGCGCCGGAGCGCTCTTCCGGATTTCCAGGAGTCATTCATGAAAGCATTGATAGCCGCGTACGCACGCTCACCTCAGCACTTCGCACGCAAGGGCCCGCTGGCGCAGGTTCGTCCCGATACCATGGCGGCGCAGGTCGTCACGGGCCTGCTGGAACGCACGCGCCTCGATCCCAAGCTGATCGAGGACGTGATCCTGGGCTGCGCCTACCCTGAAGGACCACAAGGTTCCAATCTGGCGCGCATCGTGGGTTTACTGGCGGGCCTGCCGCTCGAAGTCGGGGGCATGACCGTCAATCGCTTTTGCGGCTCTTCCATGTCGGTCATACAAATTGCCGCCGCGCAGATCGAAGCCGGCATTGGCGAGGCGTATTTGTGCGTGGGCGTTGAATCGATGAGCATGGTGCCGCAGGGCGGATTCAACCGATCGCCGAATCCGGAATTGCAGAGCCGCTTCCCGGACGCCTATATCAGCATGGGCCAAACCGCCGAGAATGTCGCGCAGCGTTACAAGATATCGCGCCACGATCAGGAAGTCATGGCGGTCGAATCTCACCGCAAGGCCGCGCAGGCTCGCGAGCTGGGTCGGCTGCGCGATGAAATCGTGCCGATCAAGCTCGAGTCCGGCGAACTGGTCAGCGAGGACGGCTGCATCCGGCCTGCAACCACGCTCGAGGCGTTGGCCGCGTTGAAGCCTGCGTTCGCGGCGGACGGCGTCGTCACGGCCGGCACCTCATCGCCCTTGACCGATGGCGCTTCGGTCGTGCTCGTCACCAGCGAGGAATTCGCTGCGCGTCAGGGCTTGCATCCGCTGGCGCGCATACGCTCGGCGGCCACCATCGGCTGCGATCCGGCAGTGATGGGTATCGGACCGATCCCCGCCACGCGCAAGGCCCTGGCGCGCGCCGGGCTGAAGGCTGCGCAACTGGATGTGATCGAAATCAACGAAGCGTTCGCATCTCAAGCGCTGGCCTGCATCCGGGAATTGGGCCTCGATCAGGCGAAGATCAACCTCGACGGCGGCGGGCTGGCGCTGGGACATCCGCTGGGAGCCACCGGTGCCCGCATCACAGGCAAGGCCGCCTCGCTGCTCGCGCGCACCAAGGGCCGCTACGCGCTTGCGACCCAGTGCATCGGCGGCGGCCAGGGCATCGCAACGGTCATCGAAGCGCTGTAGCCGTTTGCCGGATCACCCTTAGAAGTTCGAGTCGAGGGTAATGCTCACCGGGCAGTGATCGCTGCCCATGACCTTGGTGTGAATCTGGGCGCTCTTGACGGCGCCGCGCAACGAGGCCGATACCATCAAGTAGTCGATTCTCCACCCGACGTTGCGCGCCCGCGAATTGGCAAAATGGCTCCACCACGAATAGTGGCCATTGCCTTTGGTG
>Ga0210398_10003081_pt1 | contig 16065 bp, 12 predicted proteins | sample IncBWC4OmetaG_FD_161047 | JGI IMG/M metagenome (GOLD analysis project Ga0210398, IMG submission 161047) | Forest soil microbial communities from Barre Woods Harvard Forest LTER site, Petersham, Massachusetts, United States - Inc-BW-C-4-O | ecosystem: Environmental > Terrestrial > Soil >...
GACCGACAAGGAGGTCGACCCCGACCTGCAGGTCACCGGCCTGCAGAAGCACATGGATGGCGGCTGTCCGATCCTGTTCAACAACGTCAAGGGCAAGCCGAACCACCGGGTCATCACCAATCTGTTCGGCGACATTTCGATCATCAACCGCATGTTCGGCTGGAAAGACGATGCCGAGCGCGTGCGGAAGCTCGCGCATGCGCTGTCGCATCCGCTCAAGCCGGTCGAGATCGCGCAGAGTGAAGCGCCGTGCCAGGAATTCGTCGTCGAGAAGCCCGACGACGTCAACAAATGGATGGTGCCGATCCGCCACACCACCTACGAGCCGGAGCTGACCGTCGGCTCCGGCATCCGCTGCGTCACCGGCGCGCAATTCGATGGCGGCTCCGACCTTGGCTACAACCGCATGAATTTCCGCTGGGGCAATGTCGGCACGTTCCAGATCTCGCCCGGCTCGCACATGTGGCAGGTGGTCAACAAATACTACAAGGAAGACCAGCCGGTGCCGATCACCATGTGCTTCGGCGTGCCGCCGGCGTGCACATTGATGGCCGGCGCGGGTTTCGACTACGCCGTGCTGCCGATGGGCTGCGACGAGATCGGCATCGCGTCCGCGGTGCAGGGCGCGCCGATCCGGCTGGTGAAAGCGCGCACCGTCGACGCCATGGCGCTTGCCGATTGCGAACTGGTGCTCGAAGGCTACGTCAATCCGCGCGACCGCCGCTTCGAGACCAAGGAAGCCGAAGATGCCGGCGTGCAGGGCCGCTATCACTTCCACCCCGAGTGGGCCGGCTACATGGGCAAATCCTACAAGGCGCCGACCTTCCACGTCACCGGCATCACCATGCGCAAGCCGGAATCGAAGCCGATCATCTTCGCGCTCGGCGTCCACATGCTCGACGACCACAATATCGACACCACCGTGCGCGAGGCGGCGATCTACGAGCTGTGCAACCGGCTGCAGCCGGGCATCGTGCAGAACGTGGTGATTCCGTACTGCATGACCGATTGGGGCGGTTGCATCATCCAGGTGAAGAAGCGTCACCAGATCGACGAAGGCTGGCAGCGCAATTTCATGGCCGCCGCGCTGTCGTGCTCGCAAGGCATGCGGCTTGCCATCGCGGTCAGCGAGGACGTCGATCCCTATTCCATGGACGACATCATGTGGTGCCTGACCACGCGGGTGAACCCGCGCACCGATATCTTGAACCCGATCCCCGGCGGCCGCGGCCAGACCTTCATGCCGGCCGAACGCATGACCGCGGGCGACCGGCAATGGACCGCGTCGAACACCCAGTTCGAAGGCGGCATGGGCATCGATGCCACTGTTCCATTTGGCTACGAGAGCGACTTCTTGCGCCCGGTCTATCCGGTCGACAAGGTGAAGCCCGAGGACTGGTTCTCCAAAGAGGACATCGCCAACGCCAAGAAGCGCATGCACGGCTGGGTGAATTCGCTGGCGCGGACGGGAAGGTAAAATCTTTTACTTTGTGACCTGACAACAAGCAGCAGGGAGTACGTCATGCGAAAATCGATCACAGGTGCGATCGCTGCCAGCATTCTCTCGATTTGCGTTGCGGTGGCGCTGGCGCAGACCGCGCCGGCGAAGAGCGCGGACACGTCCAAAGGCAAGGCCCTGGTCGACGCCAAGGGCCTGACGCTTTACACGTTCGACCGCGATACTACCGGCAAGTCGAACTGCAACGGTCAATGCGCCACCAACTGGCCGCCTCTGCTGGCCGGCGCCGACGCCAAGGCATCGGGCGATTGGACCATCGTCACCCGCGACGACGGCGGCAAGCAATGGGCCTACAAGGGCAAGCCGCTCTATGAGTTCGCCAAGGATACCAAGCCGGGCGACGTGACCGGCGACGGCGTCAATAGCGTCTGGCACATCGCCGCGCCTTAACCGCCGCCTCGCTACCAGAGATCAGGTGTTTTCCCGCCGGCGCAGCAAGCGGCCTTGATCGCTTGGACAGCGTTTCTGTTCGTGTTGAAGATTTTGTCAAGGATCGAAGACCGCCGAAGGCGGCGGCGCTTCGCGCCGTCCTTGACAAAATCTTCAACACGAACAACTTGCCATCCAAGCGATCAAGGCCGCACCACGATCATTGTGAAAGAAAGAGAAGCGGATGTCCGAAACATCCGATCGGCGCCTTTATTTCCCCCACGTCGCGCGCAACCGCGAGCCGATCCTCGACGTTTTACGCCGCGTGCTGCCGCGTGACGGGCTGGTCCTCGAAATCGCCAGCGGCGGCGGCGAGCATGCGGCTTATTTTGCGCAGAAACTACCCGGCCTATTCTGGCAGCCGACCGATGCCAATGCCGAAATGTTCGACAGCATCGCCGCGCACCGCGCCGCTGCCGGCGTCGCCAACCTCCTGCCGCCGTTGCCGCTCGACGTGACTTCGCCGCAATGGCCGGTCGAGCGCGCCGACGCGCTGGTCTGCTGCAACATGATCCACATCGCGCCTTGGGCCGCGACCGAAGGCCTGATCGCCGGCGCCGGACGAACGCTCGCGCGCGGCGGTCTCATCTATCTCTATGGTCCCTATAAGATCGACGGCCGTCACACCGCGCCGAGCAACCAGGATTTCGACAGCCGCTTGCGCGGGCAAAATCCGCTCTGGGGCGTGCGGGATCTCACCGACGTATCGGATCTGGCGAAACGCCACGGTTTTGTGCTCGAAGAAACCGTAGCCATGCCGGCCAACAATCTCAGCGTCATAATTCGCCGCGCGTAGCCGCTGTATTGCCGCGTCACGCCCGCATGCCGGACGGCCAATGCAGCGTGTAGAACTCGACCGGCTCCATGCGGCCCTTCACCGGCGCCTGGCGCAAATCGCAGCCCTCGACGTCGAGGCTGCCGGCCTCGGCCGCCGGCCGCGACACGATCAGCGTGCAATCGAATTCCTTGGTCAGGCTTTCCAGCCGCGCGCAGGTGTTGATCGTGTCGCCTATGGCGGTGATGATTTGCGAACGCGGCGGCCCCATGGCGCCGACGATGGCTTCACCGTAGTGAATGCCGATGCCGATGCGCAGCGGCTCCTTGAGATCGTTGCGCAGCCGGTAGTTCAGCTGATCGAGCGCCGTCAGCATCTCGCGCGCGCCGCGCAGCGCGTCGGCGGCGCCGCGCGTCGGGTCGTCCTCGTAAAGCCCGTACAGCGCCATCAAGCCGTCGCCGGTAAATTGTGAGTAGTGGCCGTTGGTCGCGACCAGCGCCTTGGTCATCTCGTGAAAAAACTGATTGAGGATGAACAGCACGTCGTAAGGCAGCTTGGCCTCGCCCAACGTGGTCGAGCCGCGCATGTCGACGAACACCACGGTAATCGGGCGCTCGCGTCCTTCGAGCCCGCCGCGCACCGAACCGTCGAAGGCGCTGGCGTCCGCGGCCAGGAGCGGCATCACGGCGATATCGGCGGTCGGCCGGACCTGGCAGGCGAGCCGCATGCCCGGCGTGCCGCCGATGCGCTCGAGCGCAACCGCCTCAAGGCCGGTCGCGGCGGGCAGCCGTTCGAGGCCCTTGGTCACCAGGATGCGGCAGGTGGTGCAGCGCGCCCGGCCGCCGCACACCGAGGCGTGCGCAATGCCGTTCTCGCGCAATGTCTCCAGCACCGTGGCGCCGGGCAGGATCGGCACGCTGCGGCCGCTGGCATGGGCCAGCATCGGCGGCCGGCGGCGGCGATGATACCAGGCGCGCACGCCGCGCGCGGCAAACGGCAACAGCAGGAGCCCGACATAGATGCCCCAGCTGGCGTATTCGATACGGTGGACACCGACCACGGCCTCTTGGGTGACGTTGGCATCCTCGATCGACTCGCGGACGTAATCCGGATCCTTCGCCTCGCGCAGCACCTCGTTGCCGGCAGAGACGTAGCCGGCCAGCGCCAGCGCCGGCAGCAAGAGCGCAAAGCCGAACAGCCAGATGCGCATGCTCGGGTACCAGAGTTTTGTCCGCAGCCAGAAATGAATGCCGATGCAGGCATGGGTCCATACCGTGAGCACGCCCAGCACCTGCAGCACGCCGAGCCAGGGCGCGAACAGCCACTGCGCCAGCAGCACCGTGTTGTAGTAGCTGGTGACGTCGAAGACGCTTGCCGCAACGCGCGTCGCCGAGACGTGCGGGATCAGAAGGGCCGGAATGCACAGGCCGAGCAGGAGCTGCGCCCATTCCCAGCGGATCAGGCGCAGCGAACGCCGGATATAGATCGACCACAAGGCGTTGCTGAAGTGGACGACGAAGGCTGTGGCCAAGAGCACCGTGCCGGCTATGGTCCGCCACGGAAACATCAGAAAGTCGAGCACCTTGCCGGCGGTCTCCAGCGACACCAGCAGGAACGCATGCGCGGTGAGATGGCAGATCACGAACGACAGCATGACCAGCGCGCTGACGAGGCGCAGGTTGCTCCTGGAAAAGACGTGTCGCCAGACCATGCCGTGTCTCGTCGCCCGTTCCGCCGGCCCAGGCGGCCACCATAGCAATGATCGGTGGCGGCCGGAATTATTCCCGTTTCACCCGGCGTGCGGGCCTTGACCGCGGACAAGCCGCCGGAGGACGAGCATTGAAATATCGCCAAATCTCGTTACGAATCAGACGCGGCTTGGAGATTCCGGAGACGCCGATGCTCAATCGACGCAGGGCGCTGAGCGCGGCCATCGGCCTGATCGCGGCCGGCGGCGCCGCGCGACGGGCGCACGCGCAGACCGTCGACAAGGTCGTGCATGTCATCGTCGGCTTTCCGGCCGGCGGCGGCAGCGACATCGTGGCACGCGTGCTCGCCCAAGCGCTCGGCGGCGTTTATGCGGCAAGCATCATCGTGGAAAACAAGCCGGGCGCCAGCGCGCGGCTCGCCGTGGAATACGTCAAGAACGCGCCGGCGGACGGCAGCGTGATGCTGTTCACGCCGGATTTTCCGATGACGCTCTATCCGTTCAGCTTCAAGTCGCTCAATTACGATCCGATCAAGGATTTTATCGCGGTCGGCCCTGCCGCCAAAGGCATGCTGACCTTCAACGTCGGGCCGGCGGTGCCCGAAACGGTCAAAACGCTCGCCGACTTCGTCGGCTGGTGCAAGGCAAATCCGACCAAGGCAAACTACGCCACGACGTCGGCCGGCGCGACGCCGCATTTCACCGGCGTGATGCTGGCGCGCGAAGCCGGCGTGGCGATGACGCCTGTGCATTATCGTGGCGGCGCTCCGGCGATCGAGGACCTGCTCGGCGGCCACATCCCGGCCAGCGTCAATCCGGTCAGCGAGGTCATCGCCTATGCCAAATCCAATTCCATCCGCATCCTGGCGGTCACCGGTGCCGAGCGCTCGGCGTTTCTGCCCGACGTGCCGACCATGAAAGAGGCCGGCTACAACGTCGTGGTCGAGTCGCTCAGCGGCGTTTTCGTTCCCGCCAAGACGCCCGAGGCGATCGTCGGCGCATTGAGCGCGGCGATGCTCAAGGCCACGCAATCGCAAGCGATGATCGACAGCCTCGCCAAATTCGGCACCGAGCCGGCGTTTCTAACGGCCGGCGAATTCAGCGCCTGGATCAAGGCGGAGATCGCCCGCTGGGGTCCGGTGGTGCAGGCCTCCGGCTTCGTGGCGATCGATTAAGAGGCGAATTCCACTCGCTCAACGAAGGCTGCTTTTCCATATCTCGGCCAGTGCCTTGCGGTCGAGCTTGCCGCGCTCGGTCTTGGGCAGCGAGGCGCTGATGACGATCTGCTTCGGCGCCTTGAAGGCCGGCAGCACGGTCGCGCAATAGCGCAACAGCTCGTCGGCATCGACCGCCGTGCCCGGCCGCGTCACCACGTAGCTGACCACCTCTTCGCCGTAGACCGCGTCCGGCACGCCCACAGTCGCGGCTTCGATCACGTCGGCGCGCCGCATCAGATAGGAGTCGATCTCGACCGGCGAGATTTTGGCGCCGCCGCGGATGATCTGCTCCTTCTCGCGGCCGGTGAGCATCAGGAACCCATCCGCGTCGAGGCAGCCGAGATCGCCGGTGCGGAAGCGGCCGCGGCTGTGGATTTTTATCCCACCGTCGTCGCCGAGGTAGCGGAACGGATGATCCGGCCAGCCGCCGAGCTCGACATAGCCGGTCTCGCCCGGCGGCAGGCGCCGGCCGTCGGCGTCGACGATGGCGAGGTCATGATAGGCTAAGGGCTTGCCGACGGTGCCGAGGCGGCGCGCTTCGCCGGGAATTGCGGCAATCCAGCTCACCTCGCTGGCGCCGCAGCCTTGCGCGACCGCAATGCCGAATTTCTGCTCGAAGCGCTTCCACTCTTCGACCAACAGCGGCGCCGAGCTCGAGGTGATGAATCGGAGCTTCGGCAGATTGTCGCGATGCGCGCTCTGTTCGCTGTTGAGCAAAATATTGATCGTCGTCGGATTGCCGGCCGCGATGGTCACGCCGTGATCGCGCACATGCTGGAAAAAACGGCTGGCCGAGAATTTTCCGGCCAAGACCAGGGTCGCGCCACGGTTGACGACGGTCAGCGCGCCCAAGGTCTGCGCCGAGTTCCACGAGAACGGGCGGAAATCGTAAAGCCGGTCGGCCGCCGTAATACCCCAGCCGGCGGCGAGCGGATCGATGTTGAGCAGATATTCGCGGAAATTCAGCACCACGCCCTTGGGCTGCGCGCTGGTGCCCGAGGTGAACAGAATGATGGCGTCGTCGTCGGGCTGCGCCGCCTGCGCCGGATCGCCCGGCGGGCAACGCGCCAATTCGGCGAACAGCGTTCCCGGCTCGGGCTTGTCCCAGCGCCCGATCCGCAGCCGCGGCGCGGACGTTGCGGCCAACAGACCGTCGAGCTGCAATCCGTCCTGGTACAGAATGAGCTTGGGCCTGAGTCGCTCGAAAATATTGTCGAGCTGGTTGCGGTTCATCTCGACATGGATGGTGCAGAGCGTCGCGCCATTGGCCATGACGCCGAAATAACAGAGCAATTGCTCGATCGAATTGTTGGCGAGCAGCGCGACCCGGTCGTTCGGCCCCAGACCGCGCTGGCGCAACAACGTGGCGAAGCGGCCGGCCATTTCGTGCAACTGGCCGTAGCTGACCGTGCGCCCATCGTCGGCCGACACGACCCATGTCTTGTCCGGCGCGGCATGCGCTGCGCGCGCGATCCAGTCGTGCAGCAGGTTTGAGCCGGCGTCTTCTGGCATGATAGGATGGGTTGAGATCAATTCCTTAGCATTATAAGCATTTCGCGGCAGCGCGAAACAAGGGTGCAATTCATGGCAGAACCGAACTTCACGCCCGATCCCAAAGGCTTCACGCCCGATCCCAAGGGCTTCATGCCGGACCCAATGTCGACGCCGCTCGGCGATGGAACTGCGAGCGCGGCGGGCTCGAATGCGGCGCCGTTTCTGCCTTACCACGATCTGCGGCAATGGCTGGAAGAGGCGAAAAAGCTCGGCGAGGTCAGGGAAATCGGCGGGCTCACCTACCAGCAGGACATCGGCATGGTCGCGGAAATGTCGGCCCATGCCGACGACGCGCCGTGCTTCGTGTTCGAGGACGTGCCCGGCACGCTCAAAGGCAGCCGCCTCCTGGTCAATTTCTTCGCCGGCAAGCGCAAGAACATGACGCTCGGATTTTCCACCGATTTGTCCAAGCTCGAGCTGAGCGAAAGTTTTCGCGTCAATCACGCCGGCATGCTCAAGCGCATCCCGCCGAAATTCGTCGACACCGGCCCGGTGATGCAGAACGTCATGCAGGGCGCGACCATCGACGTCACCAAATTCCCGGCGCCGCAATGGCATCCGCAGGACGGCGGCCGCTATATCGGCACCGGCTGCTACAACATCATGCGCGATCCCGACGACGGCTGGATCAATTGCGGCACCTACCGCGTGATGATCCACGACCAGAAATCGCTGGGCTTCTACATCTCGCCCGGCAAGCACGGCCGGGTGATGCGCGACAAATATGCCGCGCGCGGCGAGCGCATGCCGGTGGTCATCGTCTGCGGCGGCGACCCGATGAGCTTTTTGATGGGCTCGAGCGAGGTGCCGCCCGGCGTCTGCGAGCTCGACATCATCGGCGGCATGCGCGGCCAGCCGGTCGAAGTCATCAAGGGACCGATTACCGGCCTGCCGATCCCGGCCAATGCCGAAATCGCCATCGAGGGTTTCGTCGAGCCCGACAATGTGCGGCTCGAAGGCCCGTTCGGCGAATGGACCGGCTATTACGCCAGCGACCACCGGCCTGAGCCGGTGATCGACATCAAGGCGATCTATCATCGCCATGAGCCGATCCTGCTCGGCTGCGTGCCGCAACGTCCGCCCGACGAGATCTGCCGTTACCGCGCCATCGTCCGCTCGGCGCTGTTGCGCGAGAATATCGAGAAAGCCGGCGTGCCCGGCATCACCGCGGCCTGGGCGCACGAGGTCGGCAATGCGCGGCTGTTCGTCGCCGTTGCCGTCACGCAGCGCTATCCCGGCCACGGCAAGCAGGCCGGCCACATCGCCGCACAATGTCATGTCGGCGCCTATTGCGGGCGCTACGTCATCGTGGTCGACGACGACATCGACGTGTCGAACCTGGAAGAAGTGATCTGGGCACTGATCACGCGCTCGGATCCCGCGACCTCGATCGACATCATCCGCGGCGCGTGGTCGACGCCGCTCGATCCGCGCATCGAGCCGGAGCGCAAAGCGGCCGGCGATTACACCAATAGCCGCGCCGTCATCGACGCCTGCCGGCCCTGGCACTGGCGCGACCAATTCCCGGCGGTCAACATGCCGTCGGCCGAAGAACGGCGCATCGGATTGCAGAAATTCGGGCATCTGATGAAAGGCTGACACTGCAGCGCACAACTGCCCGCCGCGGATTAGTCTTGACGAATCAGGCCGCTAGGCGATAGCGCGTTTGGTCAGGCGGGGTCTGAGCATCTGTAGGTCGCCAGCGCATTTGCAGTTGTTTCCAAGCGGTTAATGGCAAAGTAACCAGCCATTAACCATTGCGTCGTCACGTTCGTTGTATTGGACAACAATCGACGCGCCACAGATGGCACCCAACGGCAAAGCACAAGGCAACGGTTGGCTGGATCAAGCCGCCCGTCTCGCCGTCACTCATGTGACCCCCATAGCGACACGGGCGCAATCTTCGCCTGGCGCGGCCGAGACGGAATTCGACGCGGCAGCGGCGAGCCGGGAAATCGAGCTTGCCGACGAGCTCGAATTGACGCGCGCCAGGGCAATCGGGCTTGAACGGCGCCTGGCCCAGGAGACGGCCGCGAAACAAGCGCTCGGCGAGCAATTCGCGGCGGCGGATACGCGGATCGCGGAGCTCGAGAACGAGCTTGCCGCGGCCCACGATGAGCTGTCGCTTCGCAACAACGAGAACGAGTCGTTGCGGACCTCGCTCGATCTGGCGATGGCCGAGAACGCGGCGCTGACCGAGCGCCTGGCCAAGAGTGACGGCGCGCAGCATTCAACGAGCTCCCAGCTCGAATATCTGCAGACGGCGCTGACGGCGGCCGAGGCCGAATGCAGCAGACATTTCAGCGAAGCCCGGGATTCGCGGATGGAAGCCAGCACGCTGACTGACGTTCTGGCAAGGATGACATCGCGCGCCGAGATCGCGGAGCGGCTGCTGGCCGACGCGCGCGAATGCTTGGCTGCCCGTATTGCCGAAAACACCGCCACCGAACGCAGCCTCGCCGACGCCACCGCCGCCCGGCGCGACGGCGAGCGCGACCTTCATGAGCTTCAGGATCTGCTGCGCCTGAAACAATGCCAGATCAACGAGCTCGAACAGTCGCGCCTGCAGCTCATCGCGGCGACCAACACGTTGCTGAAGACCTTCCAAAACCGCGACGCGGCCCTGGTCCAGGCCGACGAAGAAATCCGAGTTCTCAATGCGCGAATCGTGCAACTGGAGACCCAGATCGCGCAGCTCGAGGCGCAAGCGCGTCAGGCCGCGAGCCGGCCGAAAGCCGCCAAAGCCCCTGCTCAATCGCAGCAAACCGTGATCCTCCCCAGCGCCGATGACGCCGGCGAAAGGATCCGGAAAAAATGGGCCGAGCTGGCCCGCGAACTGGCCAAACTGGCGAAGCTCAAGCCGCAATTGGGGACGCCGATCAAGGCCGGCCCGTCGCTGCTGGCCAGCACCATCACGTTCTAAGCTTCCCAAAACGAATTGCTCTGCAAAAGTTTTGGCATTTGCTGTAAAGCAATGCCGATGAGCTGGAATTCCCATTGGCCCGACCTGCCGCTCGACGCCTGGAGCGAGACCTGCGACACGCTGCAATTGTGGACGCAGGTCGCCGGCAAGGTGCGCCTCGCCTGCACGCCGCTCGTCAATCATTGGTGGAACGTCACGTTTCGCGTGAACTCACGCGGCCTCATCGCGCCGCAGAACCGCTGCGGCGAGCGCACCTTCGACATCATATTCGACTTCATCGACCATGAGCTGCGCATCGTCGCCAACGACGGCCGCGCGGAAAATTTTGCGCTCAAGCCGATGCCGGTCGCCGAATTCTATGTCGAATTCATGGAGCGGCTGCGCAACCTCGACATCGACGTGGCGATCTGGACGACGCCGTGCGAAATCGAGAGCGCGATGCCGTTCGACGAGGATCACCTGCACGCGCAATACGATCCCGAATACGTCGGGCGCTTCCATCAGGCGCTGGTGCAGTCGGCGCGGGTGTTGACGGAATTCCGCTCGCGCTTCATCGGCAAGGTGAGCCCGGTGCATTTCTTCTGGGGCAGTTTCGATCTGGCGGTCACGCGCTTTTCCGGCCGCACCGCGCCGCCGCCGCATGGCGTCACACCCAACGTCGCCCCTTGGGTGATGGCCGAAGCCTATTCGCACGAAGTCTCGAGCTGCGGTTTTTGGCCCGGCAATGGCGGCTTCGGACAGCCGGCGTTTTACGTCTATGCCTATCCGGAGCCGGAGGGTTACGGCGACACGCCGCTGCGCACCGCGGACGGCTACTACAATAAGGATCTCGGGCAGTTCATCCTGCCCTACGAGGCGGTACGCCTCGCCCGCGATCCCGACGCGCTGTTGCTCTGTTTCCTGCAGGACACCTACGAAGGCGCCGCCGATCTGGCGCAGTGGGATCGCGAGGCGTTGGAGCGCGGTTGATCGCTCACGCCGCCGCCGCGGCTTGCGCCTTCTGGTCCAGCACGAAATCGTAGTGCACGACGTAGAACGGCTCGTTCATCAACTCGCCGCTCGGCGCTTTGCTGCCCGCTGGCATCTTCTGAAAATCGACGATCAGCGGCTCTTTCACGCCATAGACTGCATCGTGCTCGATCCATTTGTCGCCGGACTGGAACAGATGCGTCACCAGGCCATGATAGCCCGGCGCGTCCAGCGCAAAGTGAATATGCGCCGGCCGCATGTGGCTCAAATTGGTGCGGTTCATCAGTTCGCCGATCGTGCCGTCCATCGGGATGGTGTAGGCGATCGGCGCCACGGTGCGAATGAGATAGGAGCCGTCGGGCTGCGAGCGATAAAGCCCGCGCATCCACGGGCCTTCGATCTCCGGGCGCTGCGCCTCGTAGAGGCCGTCGCCGTCGGTCTGCCACAGATCGAGCACCGCGCCGGAAACCGGCTCGCCCTTGACGCCGTGCACCGTGCCGGTGACGAAGCAGGGAATGCCGGGCGCGTTGACCGCCATGTTGCCGCCATTGGCGACGGCGGGCGCATCGGGCACGTGGAATGGGCCTTCCACCGTGCTCGGCGTCGCGCCGTTCGCTTGCCGGTGATTGATGGCGTCGACCAGCATGCTGATGCCGAGCACATCCGACATCAGGATGAATTCCTGGCGCTTGTCGTCGCACATCTGGCCGGTGCGGGTGAGGAAATCGATCGCCGTCGCCCATTCGGCTTGCGTCGGCTCGATCTCGCGCACGAAGGCATGAGCGTGCTTCACCAAGGCCGTCATCACCTGCTTGAGCCGCGGATCGGGAATATCGCTCCAGCGCTCGCGCACGACGTCGGTCAAGGTCTGTTCGGTCACATAAGGCATGGTCGTCTCCTGCAGAATCCCAACTCTTATTTGCCAGCGATTTCGCGCCGCACGATGGCGGTGCCTTCGGCCATGGCTTTCATCTTACCAAAGGCCACGGCGCGCGGCAGGTATTTCATGCCGCAATCGGGCGCCACCACCACCCGATTTGCCGGGACGTGGGCCAGCGCCCGCCGGATACGCTCGGCAACGGTCGCCGGCGTCTCGACCGTCATGTCGGATAAATCGATCACGCCCAGAATAATGGTTTTCGACGGCAGTTCCCGCAAGATGGTGAGGTCGAGTTTTGGCTGCGCCGCCTCGATCGAGATCTGCTGGGCATTTGAGCCCTCGAGCTCGGCCAGGAACGAATAGCCCGACGGCTTGTCGTGCACCACCGCCGCATAGCCGAAACACAGATGCACGGCGACCGTGCCTTTGACGCCGTCCAGCGCGCGGTTGAGCGCCTTGAGGCCATATTGCCGGGCCTTTTCGGGATGCTGCTGCATCCACGGCTCGTCGATCTGCACCACGTCGGCGCCGGCGGCGAACAGATCCTTGATCTCGGCGTTCACGGCATCGGCGTAAGCGAAAGCGACCGCTTCCTCGTCCTTGTAGTAGTCGTCCTGCGCCTGCTTGCCCATGGTGAACGGGCCCGGCACGGTCGCCTTGATGGCGCGGTCGGTATTGGCGCGCAGCACCTTGAGGTCGCGCAGCTCGACCGGGTGCTTGCGCCGGATCGGGCCGATCACGCGCGGCACCGGGATCGGCCGGCCGCTGCGATTGATCGTGGTGCCGGGCTTGTCGGTGTCGATGCCTTCGAGCGCGGTGGCGAAACGGTTGGAATAGCTTTCCCGGCGCTGCTCGCCGTCGGTGACGATGTCGAGCCCGGCGCGCTCCTGGTCGCGGATGGCGAGGATCGTCGCATCGTCCTGCGCCGCTTCGAGCTTGTCGCGGGCCACGAGCCACAGATCGTCGGCGCGCACGCGCGGCACCTGTTTCGACAGCTTGTCGCGGTCGATCAGCCAGTCCGGTTGCGGGTAGGAGCCGACAAGGGAAGTGGGCAGGAGCATTTCAAATCTCTTCGTTCCTGCCCCGATTTCTATCCTCCCCCGCAAATCGGGGGAGGATATGCGTCAGATGACGGCAGTTACTTCAACGCCTTCTCGTAAGGGTAGATCACGTTGCCGGTATTCTCGTCGGCCGGCGTCAGCACCGTCTGGTAGCTCATGCCGCGCCAAGTATCGAGGTTCGCGGCGTCGGTGAGGTCGTGATACTGGACCTGCATCATCCCGGACTTGGTCCACTCGCCGTTTTTGCCGAACCGGATGCCGGACGCCATGATGGTGTTGAACTCATGGCTGCGCAGATAGTCGGCAAGCTTGTTGTCGTCGATGCTTTTGGTGCCGGTGATGGCATCGGCCAGCACCTGCAGATAGGCATAACCCCAGCCGCCGAGGTAATAGCCCAGCGGATCGACGCCTTCCGCCTTGGCGCGATCCTGGTACTTCTTGAAGAAGTCCGCGGCCGGCGCCATCAACTTCGGCGACGGCACCCAGGTCTCATAGTTGATGATGCCGTTGAGCTTGCCCTTGAGCTTGTCCTTGAACACGGTGGCTTGCAGTCCGACCATGCCGCCGCCCATCATCTTCGGCTTGAAGCCCAGCTCGTTGGCCGAGAGCAGCATGCCGACCGAGCTCAGCGGATACGAGCAGATGATGACGAGATCCGGATTGGTGGCCTGCATGGCGCGGATGATCGGCGAGAAGTCGGTCGTATTCGGCGGATATGTTTTGTCGTAGACGGTCTCGAAGCCGTATTTCTTGATGTTGTTACGCGCGCCTTCGCAGGCGTTGCGCGAGAACTCGGCGTCCTCGGCGGCGAGCGCGATGGTTTTCGGCTTCGGATTTTGCGCCGCCGCGATCTGGAAGAAGCCCTCGGTGAAGGATTCCTTCGGCGTCGGCCCCGACGGCAGCATCGAGAAATATTTCGGATAGTGGAATTCGCTGTTGGCATCGAGCGCGAACAGGCCGATGAAGGTCTTGTTCTTCTGCATCACCACCGGAATGGCCGGCGCCACTATGTTGGTCGCATAGGGGCCGACGACGAGGTCGACTTTGTCGACGTCGAGCAGCTTGGTGTAGATGCCGGGCACAACCGACGGACTGGACTGGTCGTCGTAATAGACCAGTTGCACCGGCCGGCCGAGCAGGCCGCCCTTGGCGTTGACTTCCTCTTCCCAGATCTTGGCGCCGAGCAGCGCCTGCTTGCCGTTGGCGGCGAGTGGGCCGGTCAGCGCCATGCTGAAGCCGATCTTGATCGGGTCCTTGGTCTGCGCCGACGCCGGCAACGGCGCCGCGGCCAGGCCCGTCGCCAGCAGTACGGCGCCGAAGACGCGGGCAACGCCGCGGCGCGAAACGTGATCGATCATGTTCTTCCTCCAAAAGGCGGATTTTCTATTGATAACGCTGTTTTTGGCACCAGGCCGCTCCGGTCTCGGACCTGACGCGACAGTGTCGGGTACAGGATGCCCTGCTTTGACAGCTGTGAAAAGAGAGCGTGGCAATGTGCCCTGTTTTGCCCGCCGTATGGTCAACGGCAGTGGGCAACGACCCCCTTGTCGGCGGGCGTGCCCGCGAACTATGCTATGGTTCTATTTCGTGTTGTGCGGCCGGCCTGAAGACCGGCCCGAAAGGGAACGACCATGGCGTGGACAACTCCGACCCTCGTCGAAATCTGCATCGGCCTCGAGATCAACGGCTATCTGCCGGCCGAGTTCTGATCCGCTGACTGTTTCTACGCGAACCCCTTGAACGGGGCGCAATTTGAGCCAGCTTGCCGCCATCGTTCTCGGTGCCGCGGCAGGCGGCGGCTTTCCGCAATGGAATTGCCGGTGTGCGGTCTGCCGCCTGGCCTGGGCCGGCGACCAAAGAGTCAAGCCACGCACCCAAGCAAGCCTCGCCGTTTCGGCTGACGGCGAGCATTGGATACTGCTCAACGCTTCGCCCGACCTGCGTGCGCAAATCCAGGCGAACCAACGCCTGCAGCCGCGCGGCCAAACCCACGACAATGCGCGCGGCAGCCCGATCGCGGCCGTGGTGCTCACCGGCGCCGAGATCGATCAGACCGCGGGCCTCTTGAGCCTGCGCGAGCGCTCGCCGTTTGCGCTTTACGCCACCGCCGCGACCTTGGCCACGATCGCCGACAATCCGATGTTTGCGGCGCTTGCTCCCGACGTGGTCGCGCGCCGCGCCGTGGTTCCGGGCGAGCGCTTTGCGCTTGGCCACGGCCTCGAAGCGGAGCTCTTCATCGTGCCCGGCAAGGTGCCGCTTTATCTCGAGGGTGACGATCCCGACACCGCGAGCGAAAGCGCCGCCAATGTCGGCGTCGAAATTTTCAATGGCGCGTCGCGGCTCGCTTTTGTGCCGGGCGCCGCCGCCATCACGCCGGCGGTGATGCAGCGCCTCGCCCGCGCCGACGTGATCTTTTTCGACGGCACGCTGTTCACCGACGACGAGATGATCGCGACCGCCACCGGCACAAAAACCGGCCGGCGCATGGGCCACATGCCGCTCGACGGCCCGGACGGCTCGCTCGTAGCGCTCAACGGCTTGCGCGCGCGGCGCATTTTCGTGCACATCAACAACACCAATCCGATCCTGATCGACGGCTCGCCTGAACACGGGCGCGTCGTCGCGGCGGGCTGGGAGATCGCCGAGGACGGCATGGAGGTCGCGTTGTGAAGCTGATGACGCCGCAGGAGCTCGAAGCCGCGCTGCGCGACATCGGCGCGCGGCGGTATCACCGGCTGCATCCGTTCCACAAGCTGTTGCACGGCGGCGAATGCTCCAAGGGCCAGGTCCAGGCCTGGGCGCTCAACCGCTACTATTATCAGGCCATGATCCCGATCAAGGACGCGAGCCTGATCGCGCGCTGCGACGATCAGGCGACGCGCCGCGAATGGCGCAGCCGGCTTGCCGATCACGACGGCGAGCGCGACGGCGAAGGCGGCATCGCGCGCTGGCTGAAACTCACCGACGGGCTTGGGCTTGACCGCGACTACGTGATGTCGCTGCGCGGCTTGCTGCCGGCGACGAAGTTTG
>Ga0210398_10003082_pt1 | contig 16059 bp, 16 predicted proteins | sample IncBWC4OmetaG_FD_161047 | JGI IMG/M metagenome (GOLD analysis project Ga0210398, IMG submission 161047) | Forest soil microbial communities from Barre Woods Harvard Forest LTER site, Petersham, Massachusetts, United States - Inc-BW-C-4-O | ecosystem: Environmental > Terrestrial > Soil >...
CCACTCCCGGAATCTCGGCGATCGCTCCCCGGATGCGATCCAGTTCCATGCCGCTGGGCGTGCCCTCCAGCAGAATGTTCAAGCTCTCGCGAATGATGCCGATCGACGACCACAGAATCATTACGCCGATACCTACCGATAGCGCGGGATCGATCCAGTGCTGGCCAGTGAGCGCGATCACCACGCCGCCTGCGATCACGGCCGCGGTCGACAAGGTGTCGCCGATCTCATGCAGCAAGGCGCTGCGCAAATTGATGTCGCGATGGCCGCGCATCAGCAACAGCGCGATCCCGCCGTTCATTACCACACCGGCGGCCGCGACCCAGATCATGATGCCGGCATTCACGTTGACCGGCGTCTGCAATCGTCTGAAAGCCTCGTACCAAATGTAGAACGAAATCAGAACCAGAGTGAGGCCGTTGACGAATGCTGCCAGCACTCCGGCGCGGTTGTAGCCAAACGTCTTGCGCGCGCTCGGCGGCCGGCCTTGCAGATACACCGCACCCCAGGACATCAGCAGGGCCAGAAAGTCGGTAAGGTTATGTCCTGCCTCGGAAAGCAGGGCCAGGCTGTGTGACCGCAGTCCGGCAATTACCAGCAGCACGATGTAAACCGCCGTCACTCCCAGAGAAAGTCGCAGCACCCGCGAGGTTTTCGCGTTGCGCAGGTCGCCGGCGTGTACGTGCATACCTTCAGTGTAAAAGCCGGATCACTCTCGATTCAACTCGCTTTGTCGTTCCGGTCAGGAAACCCCAAGTCGGCCAAACCTACATCTAACCGGCCAGGAGATCACCATGAAGGCTAAAACGATGCTGTTCGCGCTCATGCTGACCTTGGCTTCCTCAGTCGCGATAGCGCAGACACCCAGTGGAAGTTCGGCTGGCCAATCGGTTACTGCACCCGATCCTCAGGCGGTACCCGACAATACTGCCAATGCCGGGAATTCCGGCGGTAACGGGATGGGAACCCCCCAGAACAACGCTGCGCTCCAGTCACGAATCGAGGATGCGATCCGTAACGAGCCCACACTCGGCAACAGCCATGTATCGGTCAACGTGAATGACGATGCTATCGACTTGTCCGGAACCGTGGGATCGACCAAGGACAAGCAGACGGCGGAACGCATTGCGGAGTCGTTCGATGGAAATCGAAAACTAAATAACAGCCTGGTCGTGACCGGGCATGGTCATTCGGATATGGCTCCCGATCATTCGGCGATGAACAACGGTGGTACGGGCAACGCGCCGAATCCGGCAATGAATCCCGGCACGAACAATTCCAACAGCAATCCGCCGAAGAATTAGTCTCGACTGCAAGAGAGAGATTTCTTGTTGTTACAGGCAGACCTCACGGGCGGCATCTGATTCGTTATTTTCTGTAACCAAATCCCACCCCCGCCTTTGCCTCGCCGATGTTACAATCTGGCCGCATCCGCCGCCCCGGCGCAAGGTTTTGCGCCGTGCCGCGAGGGCGAGTTGCTGGTGCGAAGGAGAACCCATGAGTTCTAGCATCCCCGCTGTCTCTGGCGCTCCCATCGAGCAAAAGCCGCTTTCCGAAGTCGAACGGGTGGTTGACACCTTTGTCGCTCCCAGCAAAGCCTTCATCGACCTCCGCCGCAGTGCTAACTGGCTGATACCGTTTGTGCTGCTTTCCATCGCCAGTATCGCCCTGGTTGTCGTGGTCGACAAGAAGCTGGGCATGGAAAAGGCGGTCGAGAATCAAATGGCGCTGCAGCCCAAAGCAGCGGCTCGGCTGGATCAGTTACCTCCGGAGCAGCGCGCCGCCCAAATCCAAACTGCGGTGAAGATCACTCGAATCATCTCCTATGCTTACCCGGTACTCCTGTTGATCATTCTTGCGATCATCGCGGCGGTTCTGATGGCGACGTTCAATTTCGGCTTTGGCGCGGAACTCACCTTCAATCAATGCCTGGCCGTCTCTATGTACGCCTCGCTGCCCGGCATATTGAAGGCGCTGATTGCGATGCTGGTTATCGGCTTGGGCGGAGGCGAAGGTTTCACCTTCCAGAATCCGGTGGCCAGCAACCTGGGCGCGCTGGTCGATCCCAGCTCCCACTTTCTTTATTCGATCGCGACCTCCCTCGATATCATCACCATCTGGACGCTGGTGCTGACCGGGCTCGGCTTCTCCTGCTTGACCAAGGTAAAGCGCGGCACCTGTTTAGGCGTCGTCTTCGGATGGTGGGCCGTAGTGGTGCTGGCAGGAGCCGGAATCGGCGCTGCGTTCTCCTAGGAAGATGGCCACCGAGCGGGAATCCTGCATCTCTAGAAAGGCAGCCACGTTGCGCTAATCTGCTGGGCGACTTCGCCCTAATCGGGAACGCCAACAAAGCGTGGAACTTCAGTAGGCAGCAGGAGCGGCGAACTGATATATACTTCGATTGCTCTAATTTTTGAATATTTTCCGCATGTTTGGGCGGAGCAGGGGAGTGCTTTTCTTTCATAACTCCCCGAAACTTAATAAGTTGGTGAAGTGATCGAGTCGAGGCCGCTTGTCGTGTCTAGGAACAGGAGTGAGTCGCCGGCATTGATCTTCGCTCTCATAACTCCCGGCGCACATTAATCTGACCGCAGACCCCCAGGACTGGCCATGGGAGGTGTCGCGTGGATCTGGTACTTATACGCGTTTTATTTGTTCTGATTACGGCTCTAGCGTGTTATGAACTTCAACCTCTCGGACTTGGCCGTCTGGCGGCCGCCGGCGTGGGAGCGCTGATCGGCGCTGCCGTCATCCTATTCGAGTACCGCTTGCGTCAGGTCAGCCTGAAACGGCTCATTGGGGCGGTCATTGGCAGCATTCTCGGCATCATCGGCGCCTACCTCTTCAGCCTGGTCATTCGTAACAGTATCGCCCCCGGCGCCACCCAGAGCTTCCTGCAAATCTTCGTCATGCTGCTGATGGCCTACGTCGGCCTGGTAGTTGGTGCCGGCAAGGGCGAGCTGCTGAATCTGGCCGCACTGGGGGGCATTTTTGGCGGCGAAAAACAATCCAAGCGCAGCTACAAGATTCTGGACACCAGCGTAATCATCGATGGGCGCATCGCCGATATCGCCGAGACCGGCTTCCTCGACGGCGTGATCGTGATCCCGCAGTTCGTGCTGCGGGAGTTGCAGCTGGTCGCCGATTCCGCCGACTCCATGAAGCGCAACCGCGGCCGTCGCGGACTGGACATCCTGCAGCGCATTCAGAAGATTGCCACCTTGACGATTCAGATCGTGGAAGATGACTTTCCAGCCGTGCGCGAAGTGGACCTTAAGCTTATCGAATTGGCCAAAGTGTATGAAGGCAAGATCGTCACCAACGATTTCAATCTGAATAAAGTAGCGCAATTGCAAGGCGTCGAAGTGCTCAACATCAACGAGCTGGCCAATTCGCTGAAGCCAATCGTGCTGCCCGGCGAGATCATGAAGGTGTTCATCCTGAAAGAAGGCAAAGAGTACAACCAGGGTGTCGCCTATCTGGACGACGGAACCATGGTGGTGGTGGATAATGCCCGCAAGATGATTGGCAAGAACATCGATATCTCCGTGACCTCGGTGTTGCAAACTACGGCCGGCAAGATGATTTTCGGCAAGTTCGACGAGCGTGGCAGCATGGTGCCACGGTCGGTCGAACCGCGACCGGAGCTGCGTAAGTCTGGGCCGACGCCAGCGGCGGCAGTGCCGGAAACCGTCAAGCCTGAATAGGAGGATCCCATGCGCCGATACCACCACATCGGGATCCCCACCATGGAGGAGAAGGCCGGGGAGAAATATCTGGAACAATTCAAGATGTTTGTGTCCGGCTTCGAAACCAGTTGTTACGGTATCGAGTGGATGCGCTTCGAACCTGGCTCCCCGATTCCCGAGCTTGTACGCAGAGTCCCGCATGTAGCGTTCGAAGTGGATGACCTGGACGCCGAACTGGTCGAAAAAGATATAGTCATCGCCCCCAACAGCCCGTCGCCCGGAGTGCGAGTCGCGTTTATCGTCGAGAACGGAGCTCCTGTCGAATTTCTGCAATTCGAAATCAAGTCGAGCCCAAACGGTTGAGTGGCGGTTGACTTGTGTTTCCATTCCTCGGCCGTTTATACTCGGCTCCCCAACATGAAGGTCATCGTCATAATTCCCGCCGCTGGACTGGGTACGCGAATGTCGTCTGCTTCCGGTGGTCCGAAGAGTACCAGCAAACAATTCTTTGAACTGCAGGGGACGCCGATTCTCATTCACACCCTCCGCAAGTTCGCCGAGTGCAACGCCGTCAGCGAAATTATCATCGCTTTGCGTAAGAACGAGGCTGCGGCCTTCCAGAAGCAGATTGCGAAGGAGAACTTCAAGAAGCCGCTGCGAGTTGTGGAAGGCGGCGAGCACCGGCAAAATTCGGTGGCCAACGCTCTGAAGGCAATTAACGCAGCGGACGATGACATTGTGCTGGTGCATGATGCGGTTCGTCCATTTGTCGATCAGGACACGATTGTCGGCGTCATCGAGGCGGTGAAAAAGTACGAAGCCGCGATTGCTGGGGTGCCGGCGATCGATACGGTCAAGCAGGTCGACCGAACTTCGGATGGCGCGGTGGTCATTGCGACGGTTCCGCGCGAGCGAATGGTCTTGGCGCAGACGCCCCAGGGCTTCCGCTTCGGATTGCTGAAAAAGGCGTTTGACGAAGCGACCGCGGACGGATTTATGGGAACAGACGAAGCTTCGTTGATCGAACGCGGTGGTGGGACGGTCCACGTCGTCATGGGTTCGCCGCGTAACATGAAGATCACTACGCCCGCCGATTTGGAGCTGGCGGAATTCTTTCTGGCGCAGGAAAACCGCGAGGCCAGCCTGAGCGGGTAAGGCGGTAATACGGGCGGGAGTTTTCCTGCAGGCCCCATGGTGGAGCTGGCCTTCAGGCCAGCGTCCTGCGCGATAGAAGATCAGGGGCTTTAGCCCCGGCCTCATAAAAACTTGTCAAACTCACAGGTATCCCGCATTCCGCGCATTGGTTTCGGCTGGGACTCACACGAGTTCAAGTCTGGCATTCCGCTGAGAATCGGCGGTGTGTTATTGCCGCACCACAGCGGCTTGGCCGGACATTCCGATGGTGATGTTCTGCTGCACGCCCTCACCGACGCGCTCTTGGGAGCCATTGCTTCCGGCGATATTGGGACCTACTTCCCGCCCACCGATCCGAAATGGAAAGGCGCCGACTCGGCGATGTTTGTTCGCGAAGCTTTGCGCCTAGTGGACGAGGCCGGCTACGCGGTCGGCAATGTCGACAGCACGCTCATTCTCGCCGCGCCCAAGATCAGCCAACACGCGACGGCCATCCAGCAGAAAGTCGCAGACCTGCTGGGCATCGAGCCGTCACGCGTCGGTATCAAGGCCAAGACTCCCGAAGGCATGGGCACCGACAATGCCGCCATCGCCCACGTTGCCGTACTGCTGGCCGAGATCAGCTGGCCGTAGCCATAATGTCGGGCAATCTCTAAGTGAGATGCGAGGGCCAGGAAACACTGCGCTTGAAATCGGAGTGCATCAGCAACTCCCGGGCGAGTTCGCAGTTGGGAAGCTCCGCTACGACCACCTGCATCCCAGATTTTCGCCCGTACTTGATCGCGGGTATACAGTCGGTGTCGTTGGACACCAGAACGATGCGGTCGGCGTGCCGATGCTCGCAGTAGCTGGCGATATCCAGGCCAATCTTCAGGTCGACGCCCTTTTGCTCAAAGTCGAGATCGAAGTCGTCATCGGTGAGCGGGATCGCTTGGTCGACCGGGATTCGTTTTGGTTTATAACCGCGAAACTTTAGCACTCCCAGGCGCACCGCAAACAGATCTTTGCACGCCAGTTCTTCCAGCCATTTGTCCGACCCGGCGAAGGTGTACGGCTCGCCGGAAACTGGCAGCCGGACTGTCCCTGAATAGGGCGCACAGTCGTAGTACAGTACGCGAAGGATTTCCTCATCGCCCGTTTTACAGCCGAGCGCGAATGCCTCGATAAAAGTGGGATCGTATTTCTTGCCGGCTTTGGCGGCCTTGCCTCGCAGGAAAGCACCATCGATCAGAACGACAATTCTCTTCGCCATAGACAAAAAGCCCTCAGACTTTCGAGGGCTTTTAGAAACCTGCTCGCCTACGAGCGTTGCGGCTATAAGCCGACATTAGCCGCGCTCATTCCGGCCGTCAATCCAAGACTGCTCGAAACACGGAGTGCCTGTGCCAGAACGAAACCTGTCCCGCAATGGCCGCAAGTTCGTGTCTCACCGCGTAAAATAAAGTTTTGGGCGAATTGCGCGCTACCACGCCACTTCGCCGAGCTGAATTGAGGCACCGCAATTATGTCGACATCCACCCACGACGAGGAAGCTGCCACAACAGCCGGCTCAACTGTTCGGCCGTCAAATTTTGTTCGCGACATCGTCCTCGAAGATCTCAAGACCAACAAGTTTGGCGGGCAAGTCCACACCCGCTTTCCTCCCGAGCCTAATGGTTATCTTCACATCGGCCACGCCAAGTCCATCTGCCTGAACTTTGGGCTGGCAGCCGAGTTCGGCGGGCTGACTAATCTGCGCTTCGACGACACCAATCCCGAGAAGGAAGAGCAGGAATACGTCGACTCCATCATTACCGACGCCCGTTGGCTGGGCGCCGATTGGGGCGACCGCATGTTCTATGCCTCCGACTACTTCGACCAGTTGCATGCCTGGGCGGTGCAGCTGATCAAAGCGGGTAAGGCTTACGTAGACGATCTGGGCGCGGAGGAAGTCAGAAAGTATCGCGGATCGTTGACTGAGCCGGGTAAAGAAAGTCCCTATCGTAATCGCTCGATCGAAGAGAATCTCGATCTGTTTGAGCGCATGCGGCTAGGCGAATTTCCCGACGGCTCGCGCACCTTGCGCGCCAAGATCGACATGGCATCGCCGAATCTGAACATGCGCGATCCGGTGATGTATCGCATTCTTCACGCCGAGCATCACCGCACCGGCGACAAGTGGTGCATCTACCCCATGTACGACTTCGCGCATGGCCAGTCGGATTCGCTCGAGCAGATCACGCATTCGGTCTGCACCCTGGAATTTGAGGACCATCGCCCGCTGTACAACTGGTTTATCCAGCAGCTGGGCATTTTTCCGTCGCAGCAAATCGAGTTCGATCGCCTGAACCTGACCTACACCCTGCTAAGCAAGCGCAAACTGCTGCAATTGGTGCAAGAGGGACGGGTGCGCGGCTGGGACGACCCTCGCATGCCGACGCTGTCTGGCATTCGCCGCCGCGGCTACACGCCGGAAGCGATTCGTAATTTCTGCGCTGCCATCGGCGTGTCGAAGACCAACGGCATCATCGATCTGGCGATGCTGGAACACTTTGTGCGTGAAGACCTGAACCCGCGCGCCCCACGAGTGATGGCTGTGCTGCGTCCGCTGCGCGTTGTCATCGACAATTATCCCGAGGGTAAGGTCGAAGAGTTGGAGGCAGTCAACAATCCGGAAGATGCCGCGGCCGGCACCCGGAAAGTTCCCTTCTCGCGCGTGCTGTACATCGAGCAGGACGACTTCCGCGAGATTCCGCCAAAAAAGTTTTTTAGGCTGTTTCCAGGCCAGGAAGTGCGGCTACGCGGCGGGTATTTCATTACCTGCACCGGCGTGGTCAAGGACGATAAAGGCGAGGTGGTCGAGATCCATTGCACCTACGATCCGGCGACGCAGAGCGGCAACGCGCCTGACGCACGGAAGGTGAAGTCGACGATTCACTGGGTCTCGGCGGGACATGCTATCGATGCAGAGGTGCGGCTGTACGGGAATCTGTTCCCGACGGAAAACCCCGGCGACGTGCCTGAGGGACAGGACTTCACCGTGAACCTGAATCCGAATTCGCTCGAAATCTTGACCAATGCCAAGCTGGAGCCATCGCTGGCCGGCGCGAAGCCAGGCGATCGTTACCAGTTCGAGCGGCTGGGATACTTCTCCGCCGATCTCGACTCGAAGCCCGGGGCGCTGGTATTCAATCGTACCGTGCCGCTGAGAGATACCTGGGCGAAGATTGAGAAGCGGGAAAAAGGCAGCAAATAGAAAAGTGTCATCCCGACCGAGGACTTCAGTCCGAGCGGAGGGATCTGCTGTTACTCCGCATTGAACCCACGGCAGGCTGACAGCAGGTCCCTCGACTCGCTTCGCTTCGCTCGGGATGACAGGTCAAAAATTGACTAAGACAGCCTTAATCCATCGATGACGACTTCCGATCTCCAAACATCGCTCGCTCCCCGCCTTCGTTTCGCGCCTTCGCCCACGGGCTACTTGCACGTCGGTGGAGCGCGTACCGCCTTATTCAACTGGCTGTTCGCGCGGCACAACGGCGGCACGCTCGTCCTCCGCATTGAAGATACCGATCTGGAACGCTCAACGCCTGAGATGGTGGAAGGCATTCTGGTCGGGCTGCGCTGGCTGGGGATCGACTGGGACGAAGGGCCGTTCTTCCAGACCAATCGCATGGAGCTTTACCGCGCGGCTGCGGGACATCTGATCAACAGCGGCCATGCTTACTACTGCTTCTGCAGCAAAGAGGAACTGGAGCAGCAGCGCGCACAGGCTGTCGCGGAAGGCCGAGTCCCGCGCGACATCGTGTGCCGTAGTCTGGCGCCGGAGGAAGCCCATCGCCGTCGTGGCGCTGGCGAAGGCTCTGCCATCCGTTTCGCCGTTCCCGAAGGCGGCAGCACGGCCTTCGAGGACGCCGTGTTCGGCCGCGTGGAGTTCGCCAACTCCGAAATCGAAGACTTCGTTCTGCTGCGCTCCGATGGAGTGCCGACCTATCACCTCAGCGTGGTGGTGGACGACATCGACATGCGCATGACGCACATCCTGCGCGGCGCTGACCATCTTTCCAACACCCCAAAGCAGGTCATGCTGTATGAAGCTCTGGGCCGGCCACTGCCGGTGTTCGCCCATGTGCCGTTAATCTTGGGCCCCGACAAGACTCGGCTCAGCAAACGGCATGGCGCGACCAGCGTCATCACCTACAAGGACGAAGGCATTGTTCCTGAGGCCTTTCGTAATTTTCTCGCGCTGCTGGGCTGGACTCCGCCGAATTCATCCCGGGAGATTCTGCATGACCGCGAACTCATCGATCTGTTTGACCTGAGCGGCATTCAGAAATCGAACGCGATTTTCGATCGGGGCAAACTCGACTGGTTCAATTCCGAGTACCTGCGCGCCACTCTTGCAGCGCTGTTGCTGCCGCTGATCGAGGAGCAGTGGAAGAAGGTCGACCTGATTCCATTCCAGACCAGCCGCGAAGCGGTGGAGTCGACGGTGGATCTGGTCAAGCCGCGCGCACGAAACCTCAGAGACTTCGCGACCTTGTTTCGAGGCTATTTCAGCGACGAGTTTGCCATCGATCCTGCTGCGGCGCAGAAGTTTTTGAAGGACGACGCGGTGCGAGCGATGTTGGTCGAACTTGCGTCGCTTTACGAGCATGCTCCTGAATTTTCCGAGGCGAGTACCGAGCAAGTCCTGCGCAGTTTTGCCGAAGACAAGGGCGTGAAAGCAGGTGTGCTAATCAATGGCGCACGCGTCGCGCTCACCGGACAAGGTGTCGCTCCCAGCCTATTTGCGGTAATGGCGAATCTTGGGCAGGAACGTGCCGTGGCAAGGTTAAAGCGGAGTTCCATGTTGTGAGAGCGTCGAAGGACAGCAGGTCCCTCGACCCGCTGCGCTCGCTCCGGATAACAACATAAACAGGAAGCTTAGTTCGGCGCAGCTAAAGCTGCGCCCCGTCGAAAACCGGATGTCAGCAGAGCGGCGGAAAATTTGCGAATAGGCTACTTATTTCTTAACCACTGTAACCTGGAATTGCACCGGAATTGTTTTCGGTGGATAGCATGCGCTGTGGTCGCAGGCCTGGAACCGCAATGTGCCGGTCACCGGATATGTGCCCGCCGCAGCATTGGCAGGAGCTTTTACTATCGTGTCTATAGTGAAGTCTCCGCTATAGACGCTGAGCTTTTCATCCGGTGAGAAGGGAAAGCTTACATCCTGCCCGGGCGGATATTTCACGTCGGCGACCGTCAGCTGATCAGGCGTAGTCAGCTTCAGAACGGTGGGGATCAATAATTCCGACTTAGGCGTGTGCGAGTTGATGTGGAACTCGGAGCCGATTCTGAAATCCAGATTGACTTCTGTGCTGGCGCCGGCACGAACCTGAACGTTGCCAACAGGAGCCATGACCACCGATGGCACTCTTTCGCCGGGCCCCTGGGCCAGAGCAAAGCCGGCACACAGTAATGCGAGCAGAAGGAAAGCGCGGCTGTTCTTCATTGCGCGGTGTCTTTCACGGGTGTCTTGACCGCGGCAGCGGCCTGGCTTTGTTGCGGACTGGGGGCGGGACGACCGATCGTGTTCAAGCTCTTCCTTACCGCGTCCTCGATGTCTTTCTTGTCGAATAATCCGACCATCTTGTCGACGATGGTTCCGTCGCGAGCTATGTAGAAGCTGGTGGGCAGGGAATCCACGCTGCCGTAATCGTCCGACACCTGGTCGGTGCCCAGCAGGATGGGATAATTTACCCCCATTTCACTGGCAAACTGGGCGATCTTATCGGGGGCGGAGTCATCCATGGCGACGCCTACAATTACCAGGCCATCCTTGCCGTATTGCTTTTGCAGATCCGCGAACCAGGGCATCTCGACCTTGCACGGCGGGCACCAGGTGGCCCAGAAATTCAGCAGGACAGCTTTGCCGCGAAAGTCAGACAACTTGATCTTACTTCCGTCCAACGATGGCAACTGGAAATCGGGAGCCGGCAGGCCTTGAACATTTCCCACCAATTTCAAGGGACCGTGTCTGCGAGTGCGGTCCAGATATTTGCCGCTGGCGAGCATCGCCAGGACGGCTACAAACAGCGCTACAAACACCAACGCGTTGCGTTTCACAGCGAAAGCACCTCTACAGCGAGAAGCGGTTCAGGAATGACAAGTAGCCTGAAAGCAATCGCAAATTGTTCAGAAAGATCAGCACTCCCACAGCAATCAGGAGTACACCGCTGATGACTTCGACGGTGTGCAAATGGCGGCGGAAGCGCCCATAGAATGACAGAAATCGGTCCACTCCCAGCGAAGTCAACAGGAAGGGTACGGCCAGCCCAAGGGAATACACCGCCAGCAGAACAATCCCCTTAAGGACAGTTTGCTGCGCGCCCGCCAACACCAGAATCGTGGCCAGGATAGGACCGATACACGGTGTCCAGCCAAAAGCAAAAGCAAAGCCAATAGCGAAGGAGCCGACGGCGCTGGAGCCGCCCTTAACGTCGTGCAGCCGCTTGTCGGCGTAGAGCGCCTTGATCTTCCAAATGCCGGTCAAATGCAAACCGAACATGATGACAATGATGCCGGCAATCTTCGACAGCAGCGAGTGATATTCGTTGACCACCTGCCCAATGCCGGTGGCGACCGCTCCCAAGGCAATGAAAACCACGCTGAAGCCCAGCACGAAGGTCACCGAATGCAACATCACGGTACGCAACATCCGGCGCTCGGGAGATTGCAAATCCTCGACCGAGGCCCCTGAAATCAAAGACACATAGCCCGGCACTAGCGGAAGCACGCACGGAGAAAGAAACGACAAGATGCCCGCCAGGAAAGCCGCCAGCGGTAGGGGCAGGTTATGCATAGTTCATTGTAACAACCTAACTCGCTGTGAAGGCAGTTCTTCAACCGCCGGGTCCTCTGACGTGACAGACGCGCAACCTAGGCAAAAGTTACACAAGAGTACTGGATTTCGTGACCGGCGGCTGGGGCATGACGATGGCTGGTTTGCGCAAGCCTGACCAGGTTTCTGAGATAACGATGGAATCCCCAGGATTATGGGGATCATATTTGACCGATGCCGGCAATCCCAGGCGGCAGGAGTAAAGATCGATAAACTGCCGCAGATAGGTCACGTCCTGCGAGGCCTCGTAGGTAACGCCGGCCACGTCGTAGGTATAAACCAGTAGAAGCATCTGCTGTCCTGAACCATCTTCTTCCAGTTCCAGAACGTCGATGACGTTGCCGTCAATGATGCGACCGCCGCGGCTGAGATCAGTGCGGCGCTCCCATTCCAATTGCCTGGCCGATTTCTTGTTCTTGCGCGACAGCAGGGCATAGCCAATGATGGCTGCCGTGGCGCCAAAGGCGAGAATGGGATAGAGCCGGTACGAATTCATGCGAAATCGCCGCGAGGGTCGTAAACCTTTGACAACAAGATAACGGGATAGGATGCTCAAGGGAACAGGAAAATTCTTAGCACGGCAAGTTGTTGATTATTCTGCGCCGGTTCGGTTTGGTACTAGAACACGACTTTAACAGGCCGCGCCCTGACACAAGCCAAATTGATGGGTATAAGACGGCCTGCGTCTTCCGTTTTGAGTACTGTCAGACCAAATCCACCACCGGGTTCGCTAGGGCACCCACGCCTTCCACGGAGACTTCGACAGTGTCACCGGCCTGTACTGGACTTACGCCGGCCGGCGTCCCAGTGGCGATCAGGTCGCCGGGCAACAGGGTCATGACCTGACTGATGAAGCGAATCACCAGGTCGAGCGGGAACAGGAAATCGGTGGTCGTGCCGTCCTGCCGAAGTTCGCCATTGACGCGGGTTTGCACCCGCACGCCCTTCCAGGGATCGAGGTTCTCAGCCACTACCGGGCCGACCGGGCAAAAGGTGTCGAAGCCCTTGGCGCGCGTCCACTGGCCGTCCTTATTCTGCAGGTCGCGGGCGGTCACGTCGTTGACGCAGGTGTAGCCCAGAATGTAAGGCCGGACATCGTCGTCATCGCGCAAACGGTAGCAGCGGCGGCCGATCACAACTCCCAATTCGCCTTCGTAATCCACCCGCTGCGAGAGCGCCAGGGGACGGCGAATTTCATCACCCGGACCGATAAGCGACGACGACGGTTTCAAGAAGATCAATGGCTCAGTGGGAATGGGATGGTTTAACTCTTTGGCGTGCTCCCGATAATTGCGGCCGATGCACACAATCTTGGACGACTCAACTGGAGCTAATAAATGCACTGCGCTCAACAGCAGTTGGCCGCGTTCGCCTCCGGTGAAGTCTTCCATCGAGTGGGGAGCGCCCGACAGAGTGTGGGTAATGGTTGGCTTGCCACCCATCCCCTCGATGAGGCCGTAGCGCTTGGCGTCCTGATATTGGAAACGGCAGTAGAGCATGAAAAGAATCCTTTTGTGAATATTCGATGAATTAGTGGGCGGGCACAGTCTCGCTCGCCTCGGCCGAACGCTGACTCTCGTTCCCGCGCAAGTCGACGGCTGAAACGGCGTAATAGTATTGCTTGCCCCGCTCGATAGCTTCGTCACGGTACGACGGAACTTGGATGAGTTGGGTATTCAGCTTCTGCGGCTGTCCGCCCTCGACCCAGCGGAAGACGTTGTATCCGGCCAGGTCACCTTCGATATTTGGCGCCCAGGTCAGGTCGATGAACGGCTCTTGTCCCACGCCAGAGAAAACTGCCTGCAGCCCGGCGGGCTGCGCCGGGGGATAAATGTCGCGAGTGAAGATCTCGACCGGCTTGGAATCGTCGCCTTCGACTCCCGCATTCATTCCGTTGGAATGAACCTGGCTGAGGGTGGTTATGCGATATTCATACTTCTGCTCCCAGCCGAAAGTCTTGTCGAGATACGATCCGGTGGCTGAGGGCGCTACATCCTCGAGAACGACGTAAGCAGGCGCGCCAACCGGCCTTCTCATGATGCGGTAGCGATACGTAACTCCTGTCGGAGGCACCGGCGGAGTTGGCCCAACCCAGGAGATCTGCACTGCGGTCTCGCTGATGGAAGCTGACAACTCTTCTGGAGCCGGAATGGTGAGCACAACCGGAATCGCAACCTGGTTCGACAGTCCGGAACTACGTCCGCGCGAATTCACCTCTTCCACGGCATAGGTCACGAATCCGGCCGGATCCTCCATCCCCAGCTGGGGAGGAAGCTTGTCGACGTAATGGATTCGAACAGGACCCGGCGGCACTTCGCCCTTTTGTTTCTGCTCCGGACGCGGGGTCGGCGGGGCGACTTCAGCAACGAGGTTGCAGGTCGCCATGAGGGTGATGCCCGGGCGCCGGCAAATGCGGGTGACGGGATTGTGTTTCACCAGCGTATGATCGGTATTCTTGCGCGGCAAGGTCCAGTCCAAGTCAACCCGGTTGCCCCTGCGTGAGGCGGTAAGGTCGTCAACCGGCAACGACAAGTTCAGCGATGGCAAAGCGGGCGCGCCGGGAGTACCGCAACCGGGTAGCGCTGCTAGAAACAACACACTTGCCGTCAAACCGCCGAGCCGAAGTCGCATGAAACTAACAGGGTAACAAATCGCGAACAAGACAGCCTTGGTGCAACCTCGACATGGGCGCCCGGTTGAGGATTTCGCGGTCGTTGCCGCAAGCCCACAGTTCGATTGCATCCTATTCAGCAGGAGAGCTCATGATTCCCACGAAGCTGATTATCTCCGCCATTTTTCTAGTCACACTCGCCATTAATACTGCCGCGCAGAACGCGCCAGCCCAACCCAGCAAGAATCCCGGCTCGGCGGCGACCGCGCAGGTGGACAAGGCGTACTTGCAGAGCATCTGGGATGGCTGGGCCTCGAATGACGTTGAAAAACAGGGCCGATTCTACGCGCAGGGTCCGGGCCACCTGTTCTTCGATGTGGCGCCGCTCAAATACACCAGTTGGGATGAGTACAAGGCCGGCGTGGCTCCGTCTCTCAAAGACGCTCCGAAGGTGACGTTTACCTTGAACGACGACGTACAAATTCATCCCGAAGGCAAAATTGCCTGGGTGGATGGAACGTTGAACATGGAGGGGGCATCGCCGCAGGCCGAAAAGCAAACCTTGACTCTGCGCTGGACGGCGATTCTGGAGCGGCAGGAGGATGGCCGCTGGCTGATTCAACACGAACACGTCTCGGTGCCAGCCGAGGCGCCGCAACAATAGGTTTTTCTGGCGACCGCCGGATGCAATCGACAATTGCTTTATCCGGCAGTAAGGGTAGTGCAGCGCTTCAGCGCCGCGTTCACAACGAATCAAGCATTGCCCTCAGGCATAAGAGAGTGGGAGTGCGGCTGAACGCCGACCTGAATGTCGGCTCTACCCGATCACTGCGTGGACGCTGCCATTTGCGAGCGGGTCGACCTGTAACAGAACTCTGCGCTTCATCCGTCTAGCTTCTTCGCCAGCAGTTCATTCACCATCATCGGATTGGCCTGCCCCTTCGACGCTTTCATCACCTGACCGACAAAGAAGGCGATGACCGTCTTCTTCCCGCCGCGATACTGCTCCAACTGCTTGGGATTGCCGGCCATCACCTCGTCGATGATTTTTTCGATGGCAGCGGTGTCGGTAATCTGCTGGGGCTTCTCTTTTTCGTAAATGGCGGGAAAATCTTCACCGCGCTCGAAGGCCAGGTCATAAAGATCTTTGAGCATCTTGCCGCTGATGGCGCCGCTTTCGACTAGATCAGCCGATAAGGCCACGCCTTTCATGGAAATTGGCGACTGCTCAATCTCCAGTCCCTTGGCCTTCAGGCGGCCCATCAATTCGCCCTGCACCAGGTTGGCAACTCGTTTGGGATTCTTGGCCGCGCCGGCTGCTTCCTCAAACTGATCGGCCAGGGTGCGGCTGCTGGTCAGCGTGGCCGCGTCGTATTCGGTGATGCCGTACTGCGTTACCAGGCGCGCACGCCGGGCCTCGGGCAATTCCGGTAGCTCGGAGATGATCTGCTGACGCCACTTCTCATCGACCACCAATGGCAGCAGGTCCGGTTCGGGGAAATAGCGATAATCGTGTGCCTGCTCCTTGCTGCGCATGCCGTACGTCTTACCCTCGCCCGAGTTATAGAGGCGCGTCTCCTGCACGATCTTGCCGCCCGACTCGATTACCTCTTCGTGACGCTCGATCTCGTACTCCAGCGCCTGGCGGATGAAGCGGAACGAGTTGACGTTCTTCACTTCGGTCTTGGTACCCAGTTCCTTTTGCCCGCGCGGCCGGATGCTGATGTTGGCGTCGCACCGCAGCGAGCCTTCTTCCATGT
>Ga0210398_10003085_pt1 | contig 16054 bp, 11 predicted proteins | sample IncBWC4OmetaG_FD_161047 | JGI IMG/M metagenome (GOLD analysis project Ga0210398, IMG submission 161047) | Forest soil microbial communities from Barre Woods Harvard Forest LTER site, Petersham, Massachusetts, United States - Inc-BW-C-4-O | ecosystem: Environmental > Terrestrial > Soil >...
TTGTGGCTCGGTCCTGCTTCCGATCGTGAGTTGTTCGAGTATTGGGGCCATATGGCGTCGCTGATGCCCGTCGAGATGCATCCGCTACTGCGTTGGCGGATGGCGGCGATGGCCGCGAATCACAGGGACCGCGACAGATGGGTTGGCAAACTCAATCGCAGCCGTCCGGGCTTCATGCAGGCTGCGCTGGATGAAATCACGGAGCGGGGCCCGTTGAGCGCGCGTGAGATCAGTGGCGCGGGCGCAAGCCGCGGCGGATGGTGGGGATGGAGCGATGGCAAGCGCGCAGTCGAAGCGCTGTTCGCATCAGGCAAAGTGGCGACTGCAGGACGTCGAGGATTCGAGCGCGTGTACGATCTCACCGAGCGGGTAATCCCGGCCCGCGTCCTCGCGATGCCGACGCCTGCGCCTGAAGACGCACACCGATCTCTACTGCGAATCGCCGCCCGCGCCCTGGGTGTCGGCACTGAAAAAGATCTCTGCGATTACTTCCGCATCCGCATCGGCGCCGGACGCCCTCGCATCAGGGAACTCGTCGAGGCGGGCGAATTGCTCCCGGTCACGGTCGAGGATTGGAAGGCGCCGGCCTACGTCGCACGCGATGCGCCGTGGCCGCGCAAAATCGACGCGCGCGCCCTGCTCTCTCCGTTCGACTCGCTGGTCTGGGATCGTGCGCGCACCGAAAGAGTCTTCGACTTCCACTACCGCATCGAAATTTACACGCCGTCCCCGCATCGCAAGTACGGCTACTATGTTTTGCCATTACTGCTCGGCGACCGCATCGTCGCCCGCGTCGATCTGAAATCCGATCGCGCAACGAGCACCCTCCTCGTCCGCGGCGCGCACAGCGAACCCCGCATCCGCCCCGCCGCAATCGCCGAACCGCTGATGCACGAGCTCAACGCGATTGCGTCATGGCTGAATCTCGAAAAAATCAAAATAACCCGCCGCGGCAACCTCGCCCCCAAACTCCGCTCGACGTGATGCGAAATGAGGGCATCGCGAATTCTTTTCTCGTCCGCCCGGAGCGAGCATCGCTCCCCCCGTCTGTCATCCTGAGGAGCCGAGCATCGCGAGGGGACGAAGGATCTCGGACAGCTTCGCGCACGCGAAGCCGGTTCCGGTCTCTGAGTCGAACCCGCTGCGGGTTCCACATGCAATGGGCGATGAACTTTGCCGCCTGACGATCTCGCGAGTTACGTGCTACTTCTCCGGTATGGATAGCAATCGACTCTCGCTGGCCGAATATCTCAATCCCCGAAATGAAAAATCGGAAAACGAAGCTACCGATGGTAGTAGCGCCGTCACCAAACCACCACAAATAGTGTAAGATGCCGATTTCCTTGTGCCCGACAATTCACGTTTTCGCCCAGTTCGGAGACTGAAAATGATCCCTTTCACCGGTAATCCGCTCAATCGAGCGAGCGAAAAGCGCACCGACTCTGACTGGATAGCGTCCAAGCGCCGCGACTCTTCATCGCTGGTGCTGCCAATGTGGCAACTGCAGCCGTTTCTCGCCGGCTCCGAAAGCTCCTCGCCTCCATTCGATCTCGGCCTGATCGATCCAGCAACCGCCGACTCGCTCGCAACTGACGGCGCCGTATGCGTCTTCCTCGGCCTCGACGGCGCCCGCGCGATCTTCGCGCTCGATGTCGCGCAAGCTGACGATCCGGCAAAGGCTGGACCGCTTGCGGGACGCGGCTTCTTCCGCGACGCGCGCATGGCCGCCTCGTTCGTGTCGATCAAGCACGCGGCCATCATCGGGCAGGCGAAGGCGATGATCGACTGGCATCAGCGCCACGGCTTCTGCCCGCGATGCGGCGAGCCCACCAAAATAATGGACGCCGGCTATCGCCGCCTCTGCCCCAAGTGCAACGCCGAACATTTTCCGCGCGTCGATCCCGTCGTCATCATGCTCGCGACCGAGGGCGAAGCCTGCCTGGTCGGACGCGGCAAACAATTTCCGCCCGGCATGTTCTCCGCGCTCGCCGGCTTCGTCGAGCCCGGCGAAACGATCGAGGAAGCAGTGCGGCGCGAGCTGATGGAAGAAGCATCGGTGAAAATCGGCGAAGTAACTTACTACGCGACGCAGCCGTGGCCGTTTCCGTCATCGCTGATGATCGGATGCTTCGCCAAAGCCGAAAGCCGCGCGATCAAGGCCGACGAGAACGAACTCGCCGAAGTGCGATGGCTCGATCGCAGCGTCGCGCGCGAGCTGGTCCAGGGTCAGCGCGTCGATGGCATCCTCGTGCCGCCGCCGATCGCCATCGCGCATCATCTGATCAAAACCTGGGCGCTGGGCGGGAAGTGATCGCCCGGCGGTCGTCGATCAATCGGGGTCTTCCAGCTTGCGCGTCAAGGTCTTGCGATCGACGCCGAGAATCGCGGCCGCCTCGCCGCGATGACCGTTGACCGAGGCGAGCACTGCGCGCGCGTACTCGCGCTCGACCTCTTCCAGAGCCATCCTACGCGATGCGAGCTCCTCGAGCCGCGCGGGCGACTTGTGCTCGCCTGTGATCCTGTCCGGCAGATCCGCGCGCGTAATCTTCCCACCCGAGCACAGGATGATCGCCTGCTGGATCGCATTCTGCAGCTCGCGAATATTACCCGGCCATGGATAACGGGTGAGAACTTCCGTCGTGCCGGCGTCCAGTTCCGGCGGCACCTTCCCCGCTTCGGCGCTGGCTCGCACCATGAAGTGCTTGATCAGCAGAGGAATGTCTTCGGCCCGATCGCGCAGCGGCGGCACCGCCATCGACACCGTCGCGATTCGGTAAAACAGATCCGATCGGAAGCGTCCATCGGCAACTGCTTTCTCCAGGTCCGCATTAGTCGCCGCGATCACTCGCACGTCGACCGTGGTCTCGCCCGTCGCGCCGAGCGGCCGCACGCGTTTGTCTTCGATCACTCGCAGCAGCTTCGCCTGCACCGACGGCAGCATTTCGCCAATCTCATCGAGGAACAAAGTGCCGTGACTGGCCGCGACGAACAGTCCCAGCTTGCTCTGCTTCGCGTCGGTGAATGCGCCGCGCGCGTGTCCGAACAGCTCGCTTTCGATCAGGCTCTCGGGAATCGCCGCGCAGTTCACCGGCACAAACGGCCCGCTGCGCCGCGGACTCAGGAAGTGCAGTGCACGTGCCAGCAGATCCTTGCCGGTTCCGCTCTCGCCCGTTATCAGCACGCTCACATTGCTGTCGGCCACCTGCGCGAGCTTGCTTAGCAGCGCCGTCATCTTCGGACTCGAGCCGATAATGTTCTCCAGCCCGTGATTGCGCGCCAGCTCGATCCGCAGCCGCTTCACTTCGTCGCGCAAGTCGCGATTCTCCAGCGCGCGCGCGACGATGAGCAGCAACTCGCTGTTGCTGAAGGGCTTGGTGATGTAGTCGAAGGCGCCGAGCTTCATCGATTCGACCGCCGTCTGAATCGATCCGAACGCCGTGATGATGATCACCGGCAGGTCAGGCGCCGTCCGCTTGAGCTCGGCTTGCAATCCGTGCCCGCTCATCCCGGCCATCCGCAGATCCGAAATCAGCACGTCGGGCCGTTCCCGCTCGACCATCGCGAGCGCCTCATGCCCCGAATGCGCACTCAGCGCGCGGTATCCTGCCTGGCGCAGAATGTCGCACAGCGCGCTGACCATGTCGTGATCGTCGTCGACGACCAGCACGCTCGCCTGCGCGTTATGCACGCCGCTGTTGCCGGGCTCCCCGCTCATGTTCGACCATCTCGCTTACTGGCATCGGAATCGCGACCACGAACCGCGAGCCCGACGGCCCTGAGCTGAAGGTTATCTCGCCGTCATGCTCGCGAACTATAGACTGGCTGACCGCGAGCCCCATCCCGGTTCCCTTGCCCGGCTCCTTGGTCGTGAAGAAGGGCGAAAACAGCCGCGCCTCATTCTCCGGAGCGATGCCTGCGCCAGTATCCTCGAACGCGATCTTCGCGCGCGATCCGTCGCTCCTGTGTTCTCCATCGGCGACGACTCGTAACGTGCCGCCGCCGCGCTGCATCGCGTCGAGCGCGTTCATGATCATGTTGACGAACACCTGCTCGATTTGGTCGGCGTCGCACTTCACCGGCAGCGGATCGATGCCAAGTTGCGTAACGATCTTCACGTTGCGATGCACCGCTTCGGGTTCGAGCAAGGTCAGCGCCCGTTCGGCGATCGTCCGCAGATCGCAAATCGCCATGTGCGACTCGCTCTTGCGCGCGTAGTCGAGCAGCATCCTGACTATTCGCGTGACGCGATCGATCTGCCGCACGATGATGCCCAGCTTCTCGCGCGACTCCTCCGAAATTGTCTGATCCTGCTGCAGGTCTTCCGCGCGCACGCGAATCACTCCCATCGGAGTGCCGATCTCGTGCGCGAGTCCCGCCGCCAGAGCGCCGATAGTGGCGAGCCGATCGGCGCGCTGCAGCTCGCGCTCGAGTTCCAGCTCACGCCGATGCCGTCCCGCGATATCGGTGCGCGCCGTGTCCAGTTGCTGATCGAGCCGGCGAAATTCCTCGCCCAGCAATTCCACTTCGCTGCCCGCGCTACGCCCGGAATCGTCCGCCGAAAACTTCATCACCTTCGCCGATAGATCCGCCAGCGGCCGCGAGACGTAACGATTCACCGTCAGCGGGATCACCGTCGCGACGATGCCCATCAGCACGAGCGCAACGATCACCGACGCTATCGATTGCGCTTGTATGTCGCGCGCCGCCTTGGTCCAGTCCTGAACCTCCAGCAGATATCCGATGACGTGGCCGCTCTCGCCTTTCAGCGGAACCAGTTCGCAGAACCAGCTGCGCGCGCCCGTCGTCGGGCCGAACTCATCCGACTTGCGTTGCGTCAGTTGCACCCGCGCCGCAGCGACCACTTCTGCTGGAAAATCCGGCAGCGAGTACCACAGCGTGCCGTCCTTGTGCAGCAGCGCGCTTCGCGTTCCTTCGGCATTCAGTTTCTTGAACGCATCGCCGATTTTATTCCATTCCTGCGCGATGACTTCCTGGTCGACCGCCGGCGCCACGCCCGAACTTACCGCGCGCGCCGACTGCTTCAGCTCGTTGGTATAAACGTTCGACTGCTCGACGCTCCAATACGTATACGCCGCCAACACCGGCATCACGCACAGCAACAGGACCAGCGTCAGTCGAGTGCCGATTCTCACCGCCCCTGCTCCATTTCAGCGCGCACAATCATATCTGTCATCGCGTCAGCTCTTATCACTCGAAGCCCCCAAAGTCCCCCCGCCAGTTATATGCCTTCCGCCTAAGCCGCGGCAGGGCGGCCTATCAGGGAACAATGCCTCTGACCAAGTGGGAATTTTTACCCAGGATTTCGCTTCCTCCCCATAAAACCAGCGATGAATCCTGCAATGCGGATCCAAGTCCCCAACGACTTGAGCAAGATTCTGCCCACCTGACTTGAGGTTGCCGCGTTCCGCGATTTTCGGCTTACAACGGCATCCGCACGGGCACGTCACTTGCGAAGCATTGGTCACGCGGCGGCCCGCCTTGCGATTTGGCCGTGCAGAGGTCTCGGGGTTGTGGCGCTGGCCAAGTGTGATGGGGGACCCCGGGTCGCCGCATTTTTCCACAATCAAGAGGGACGATTGCTCCATGAAAACAACAGCACTGCCCAAGCCCTTTGCGGAGTCGAAAATGAATGTGCACCCGCTGCTCAATCGCGCCAACCTGTTCGAAGCCGGACTTTTTTCATGGGGCATTCCCGAGCAGACCGCTCGCGAGCTGACTGCCCATCACACCGAGACCTGCTACGAGTCTGGCAAGTTGATCTTCAGCCAGGGGTCGCCGGCCGACATCGTGCTCTGGGTCGTCAAAGGCGTGGTGCGCGAAATCTGCCCGAATCCGAACGGCACGCAGACCCTCGTGCGGCTCGCAACTGCCGGCGACATCCTGGGACTCGCCGACAAGCTCGACGACAAGGGAAATTGGGTCCGTCGCTTCGAGGCATGGACCGCCAGCAAGTGTGTGCTCGCGATTGTGACGCGCCAGCACGTGCGCGATTTGCTCAAGGGCATGAATGCCGATGAGTTGCTGACGCTGGCCGAGCGAATGCATTCGGCATCTTCGGAATGGGTTCAGCACTACGCGACCTTCCTGGGACTTTCGTATCGCGAGCGAATTGAAATTGTGCTCGCCGAGTTAGGGCGCAAGTTTGGCGTCCCCGACGGCGAAGGCCTATTGCTCACCTTCGAGCCCACTCACTCCGATCTGGCCGAGATGATCGGAAGCTCGCGGCCGGTGGTCGGCCGAGTCCTGTCAGAGTTGATCGCAGACGGCGAACTGGGGCGGCGAGATCGCAAATACATTCTGCTGCAGGGCGGCACGATCGAAGCCGCGGTCGCTGACGGCGCTAACACCGCCAAGTCGCAGGTGCCGCCGAACATCCAGCCCGCTGCATCGAGCCGCCGCAACATTCCGCTCCGACGCCAGCACCGATGGGGCCGCCCGTCGTGATTCAGTGAAAACGGTAGTACCCCAGCCGGTGTTAGCAATCTAGGGCGCCTGCCCGCCGACGCTCTGACTTGTCTATGCGATCGTGAAGGCGCGCAGGACAAACATCGCTGAGATGAGTCGCTATTAGCTAGCCTTGCATATATACTGAGACTGATTTATACAGCGTCGGTCCGGCGTGATCGTAAATATCTGACAGTATTCGGCCTGGATTTGGGGAAGTTTGCCAGATCAGAGGATATCAGCCTGAAAATCGCCACGGTTGGGGGCTGCCGCTGGCGTGCCATCGGGCGATCGAATGAGGCCTCTTATGAATATTCCAACTTCGCCTGCTGGCGAAAATCCGTTCCGAGCGCATCTCCTGTCGTGCAAAGTGCCGCCCGAGCTGGTGCGAGAGATCCTCGACTATCACACCAACCTCAGCTATGCGCCGGGCGCGATGATTTTTCACCAGGATGCGCCGGCCGACATAATTCTGTGGGTCGTCAAAGGCCTGGTTAAGGAGAGCTGTCCGGGTCGCAGCGGCAATAAGATCGTCGTTCGGCTTGCGACGGCCGGAGATGTGATCGGCTGCGCCGACCGGATCGATGAAAAGGGTCAGTGGCTTCGTCGCTTCGAGGCACAAGCGTTAAGCAAGTGCGTGGTCGCGATGATTACGCGGCAACGTGTCCGCGAGCTACTGACCAAGCTCGATTCCGCGTCGCTGCTGGAAGTTTCCGAGCGGATGAACGCGGCGTGGTCGGGATGGGTTCACTACTACGCGTCGTTGATGGGAATGTCGTTCCGCGAGCGGTTGGAACTGACGCTGGCAGAGCTGGGACGAAAACTCGGCGCGCCCGATGACGACGGCATCGCGCTGACGTTCGAGCCGGCGCACGGCGATCTGGCCGAGATGATCGGCAGCTCGCGCCCGATGGTGAGCCGGCTCATGGCCGACCTGATAGCGCAGGGCGAAATCGCGCGGCGAGGACGTCTCTACATTTTATTAAAGGGCGGAACGATCGCCTCGATCGCGAGCCGCAATGTCGCTGCGGGTATGCCGCCGCCGACCGATCATCTCGAACAGGAACGCTCCGCCTCGGGCCGACGTCGCCGCGCCGCGTAACGTTTCGCGCACGCGATTCTCGCTACCCTCGCCACAAATCCCAAAATCGATCTGCCTGTTCCAATGGCGCGCCGTCAAAAATGCGGCAGCGCTGAGCCGCCTCAATCGCAAGATTCGTGTAGACTTTTCCGACGAAATGATAGATCAGTGTGGCAGGCGCTGAATGGCGTGGAGCTTGCTTGTGAAATTTTCGGTTGCGAGATCCGTCTAATTAACTGATCCCACTACTGGAGAACGTCATATGATTTTCAGACGTATCTTTGCTTCGCAGATTCCCGAATCGGTGGTCGAGGCCTACGACGGCGTCGAGTCGATTGTCGTTAGCGATCGCGATGCGTCGCTCGAGGAATTGCAAGGTGCGGTTGAGTATCTGCTCGACCGAGTGAAGGCAGCGCGAGAACTGGACGGCCCAGCCGCCGGCACCCGCCTCAATTAAATTACCCGCGCCTAGAGTACTTTCGCTTTAAGTTGCGGGAACACCTTCGAGACCTTCTTCAGCAGGTAGTCTCCGTAGGTTCCGCTGACTGCCGCCAGGTCTGTGCCGTCCCAGCGACGCCCGCGCCGCCGCCGTTCAACGGCTGAGGGGTCCGGCGCTAGCGGCGTTATCGGCGCCAACTCGGCGTCGAAGCTCGGGTCCAGGAACAGCGGCATCGAGATGCGATCTTGCTTCGACACATTGCGTACGCGATGCAACGCCGACACGTAACGCCCCGCAGTCAGCCGCTCGAGCATGTCGCCGACATTGCAGACGAACGAGTCGGGCACGGGAGGAGCAGGCAGCCAGCGATCGCGATGCCAGATTTCGAGGCCGCCGACCTCGTCCTGCTGCAACAGCGTAAGCAGACCGTAGTCGGTGTGCTCGCCCACGCCTAGTTCGTTTTCATCGGCGGCGACCGTAGCCGGCGGATAATTGAAGATGCGGAATAGCACGGTCGGGTCGCGCGTGTAGCGCTCTAGAAAGTAATCCGGCCCCAGGCCGAGACCGGCGCCGATTGCGCGCAGCAACGTCTGACCGACCGCCGTGACTTCATCGATATAGGTCAACAGAGTTTCGCGGAATCCCGGGATTGCAGGATAGAGATTCATGCCGTGCAACGGCACTCCCGCCTGAACACGCGCGTCGTCCGCGCCCAACTCAGCGCCGAAGTAGATTCCCTCCTTGCGATCGGGCCGGCCCGAAGTTAGTTCGCCGTCGACGGGAAAGTATCCGCGCCACGCGCGCCCACCGTGCGCCATCGCAATCGCCAGCTTCTGTTCGACCGGGAGACTGAAGAACTCACGCGCGAGCATCATCAGCCGCGCCGACAGCGTCGGCGCGACTCCATGTCCCGTCACATAGAAAAATCCGAACTCACAGCACGCACGGTCGAGCTCCTCACCGATGCGATCCACGTCGCGCGCTCCGTCACGCCGCGCCGCGATGTCGATGATAGGGACGCTCATAATCGAAGCCTACCGCGTCCTATGGCGGGATCCCACATTCTTTTGAAGTATCATCTCGCTGTCTCGTCTTCGAAATAGCGAGCGAGTTCCGAAGGCATCGCATCAACATCGATCTCAAAGAGTTCCAGTAGAACGTCATCCGGTGCAGGACACATGATATAGCGCCACGTGCCAAATTCACGGATGCCGCTCCTGAAAATCGTGCCCATCTCGAGTAACCGACGATGCAGCCCAGCAAGGTCGGTGGTACGAATCCCCACGTGATGTATCGATCCCTTGCCGCCGTCTCGTGGCGGTTGCGCATATAGATGAATGCGGCCCGTGCCGACCTTCATGAAAACGTTCCGCACGCCGCCAAAATCTCCGTCAAAAGACACCTCCGCAGCAAGGGCACGCACGTACCAGTCGATCGACGCATCCAGATCGCGTGAGAAAAGGTGAACGTGATGAAGGTGAATCATCTTAGCCTCGTGGCAGGACCTCCAAATTTTCCAACCTCACTCAACGATAGCAAACGCCGAGCGAGAACAGCGCTCTCCGCTGAAGGAAGAGCACCGTCATTCCCGAGTTGAGATCAGCTCCGACCGATCTCCAAACGAGCGGATCGCGTCGCCATTCGAGTCAGAATTTACATTGCAATTGTCTTCGATTTGTAGTTGATCCGATGCAGTCTGACGAGATAATCAGTGTCCGTCTCGTTTTCATGCCATTCACCAAACTGTAAACGACTTTCGCGCGTGTATTCGCGATGTTGATGCAGACGCTCTGTAGACTTGGACCCCGGCGCCATCGCGTTTACCGACTGCTCTCGCGGCTGGCCGCGAATCGGTATGAGGTTTACCGAATCGAAGGAGGGCTCATTTACCTGAACCTCAATGAACATCCGATGATGGTCCAGATGGCGATGGGGACCTACGAGCCGGCCAAGCACGCGATGATTCGGCGGCACCTTCGCAGGGGCATGACCTTCATCGACGTCGGCGCGAACCGCGGCTACTTCACGCTCCAGGCAGCGCAACTGGTCGGCAGCGCCGGACGGGTCATCTCGGTCGAGCCGGCGCCCGAAAATTATTCGTACCTGCAGCGGAGCATCGAGCTCAACGGCTACAGCCACACTCGTGCGCTGCCGATCGCACTCAGCGACCACGACGGCTCCGCCAGTCTGCAGATTTTAGGGCGTAGTACGGAGCATACTCTTGCCCCGCTCAAGCCTCAGTACAAACACCTGCCCAAAGTCACGGTGCAAACACAGACCCTGGATTCCGTAGTCGCGGAACAGCAGTTGAAAGTTGTGGATATGCTCAAGATCGATGTACAGGAGCTTGAGATAGAGGTGCTGCGCGGCGCGAAGCAGACTTTGCTGGCCAATCCCCGGATGATCCTGTTTGTCGATTTGCCCAAGCGAATCGAAATGCGGCGTGCGATCGCCGAATTCCTGGCGCCTTTTCGCTACACATATTTTCCGGACTGCGATGAAGATTCCCCGACTCGCGAGATTCCACCGGCGGGGTTCGAAGTCGCCGCGATGAGGATTTAATTTGAAGATCGGGCGCATTCACCTGACGCTTCGCTTCCTGCTAATCGCGACGCTCGTTGCGCTCGCCGGCGCGCTATCAATAGTGGCGATCGCCGCGCAGCTGGCTGCGCCGAGTGCTTTTGTCGGCCAGGGTAATCTCACTCAGAGCCAGCCGAATTTCGTCGATTGGAATGGCTTCGACTCACCGGTCGCAGTCGCGATCGATCTCAGCAACTCGACCAATCACGTGTATGCCGCCGACTGGAACAACAATCGAGTTCTCGGATGGACCAGCGCCTCTACCTTCGTCAACCGGTCCCTGGCAGCGCTGGTATTCGGTGAACCCAATCCCGGCGCGAACGACGGATGTGCGGCCGGACCTTCAGATGTGACGCTCTGTCATCCGAGCGGTGTCGCCGTGGATTCCAACGGCAACGTGTTTGTCGCCGACAGCGGCAACAACCGGGTTATGGAGTACAACGCTCCATTTGTCTCGGGGAAGCAGCCGATCGCCAATGAAGTGTTCGGCACGTGTGGGGACTTCCTCGGCGAAGGCGCCGGATGCACCGGCGGTACCAGCAAGGCGACGTTGAATAACCCGACCGCGGTTGCCATCGATCCCAGCGACGATCTGTGGGTCGTCGACGCAGGCAACAATCGTGTCGTTGAGTTCGCCAATCCGATCGCCGGCGGCAGCACTATCACAGAGAGCGTCGTGCTTGGACAATTGGCCAGCTTTACCAGCAATGCCTGCAATCTCGGCGCGGCGGCTCCGACGGCGGACAGTCTCTGCTTTGACGGATTCAGCGCCGGCTTGACCTTCGATTCATCCGATGATCTCTTTCTCGCCGACTCGGCGAACAATCGCGTGCTCGAGTACTTCAAGCCAGCCCAGGCCGGATCCCTTCCCGGCAAGCCCGGATCGCCGGACGACACTACCGCTGACGAGGTATTCGGCGAGAACGGATCTTTCACCATTACCAATTTCCAGGCGACCAACGACGAGAGCGACACAACGCTCCTGTCGCCGGGCGGAGTCGTGCTCGACGCTTCGGGCGATCTCTTTATCGCCGACGAGGGCAACCAGCGCGTTCTCGAATACGCTTCCAGCGCCCTCAATCCGCCTGGCGCCGCCAGCCTGGTGCTCGGCCAGTGCGATTCCTTCAGCGCGACCGGATGCGCCGCGCCGCCGAACATCCAGGCCGGCCTCGAAGAGAGCTTAAAATTCGCGCTGCTTCCCGCCGGCGGGTCGATCCTCGCCGGCGGCCTCGCCTTCGACGCCGCCGCCGATCTCTACATCGCCGACCCCGCGAACAACCGCGTGCTCGCATTGAGCCCGCCCCTTAGTTCCTCCACCTCGCAATTTTTCGGCCGAGTCCTGGGGCAGGCCAGCTTCGCGCACAACGGCGTCAATCTGATCGACGGCACCGGCTTCTCGACGCCATGGGGAGTCGCCCTCGACCCGAGCGTGACGGCCAACCGCCTCTACGTCGTGGATTCGCAAAACAGCCGCGTGCTCGCTTACGACAACGCGACCGACATCGACTATCTCGAGCCCGGCAACGCCGTCTTCGGCCAGCCCGACTTCGTCTCCTACTATCCGAATCAATTCGACAGCACGGCCTCCAACGACCCGACCGCCGGCACCCTCGCCTATCCCACTGCCGCCGTCGTCGATTCCTCGGGCGATCTGTTCGTCGCTGACACCGGCAACAGCCGCGTGCTGGTTTTTGTGAATCCGCTCCACGCTGGGCAGCTCGACGGGTTTCTCGCCAATTTCGTGATCGGCCAAAATGGCAGCTCCACCACCGGCCAGAATGGGGTCTTCACTTCCGCCGGATGCGCCCCGACGCCGAGCGCGACCACGGTATGCGTCCCCAACGGGCTCGCGCTCGACGCCTCCGACAACCTCTACATCGTCGACGCCGGATACAATCGCGTACTCGAGTTCAGCACTCCGACCACCACTCCGACGCTGGTCAAAGTATTCGGCCAGCCCAGCGCGACCACTTTCAACGCCTGCTCGAAGTCCGACCCGACCGCGATATGCACGCCCAACGGCGGCATCGCGTTCGACGCGTCGGGGCATCTCTACATTGATGGCGCCGGCGCCGGCACTGGAATCGGCATCTACAATTCTCCCGCCACCGAAAGCAGTCCCGACGTGGTGTTGCCGGCTCGCGCCTTCGGCATCGCGATAAGTTCCTTCGGCGACATGTTCCTCAGCCAGGGCGATACCTTCGCCGCCGGCAGCTCGACGCTGGTCGCATACGCGCCGCCGTTCACCAATTCGTCGGTGCCGGCGGAAGTGTTCGGACCCAGTTTCATTTTGCCGCAGATTCCAGCGCTGACCTTTTCGTACGGTCTCGGCTTCGATTCCAACAATTTTCTGTATATCTCGGACAGCGGCAATAACCGCGTGCTGACCTTCGACAGTGCGGCCGAGACGCCCCTTCCAACTGCGTCCGCGACCGCGACTGGCAGCGCAGTCGCCACACCCACAGCGACCGCAACCGCCACGGCCAGTGTCACTCCGACCTCGACCGCCGGAACGCCGACCAGGACCGCGACGCCGACCCCGACCGGAACCCCCGGTGGCGGAATAATCTCGGTCTCTCCGAAAAAGCTCAGCTTGAGCGCCTCTCCAATGGCGACGGCGTCTGCGAGCTTCACGATCACCAACACGGGTACTGGCCCGCTGACTGTCAAAGTCACGCCGCCGAAGCATAGCCCGCCGTTCACGGAAGTCGGCGACGGAGCTGGGATTGTGATTCCACCAAGCGGAGGTACCCACGAGGTCACGATCATTTACTCGCCGACCAAGAAGGGATCGACCAAGGATCAGATCGTGATCACGAGCGACGACCGCAAGCAGAAGAAGCCGATAAAAGTGAAGGTCAAAGGCAAGTCGAAGTAAAGCGAGGAGCCGAATTCGGCCTGCTCAAGCTTCGGATTTGAGAGACTTCAGGTAATCAGGCGGTTGCGCTGCGTTTAAGCGGCGCAACCGCCGAATCGTTTAGTGGCCGGTGCCGTACAAGGTCCCCTTCTGAACCCCGTTCCCTGCATTGTCACTGACGTTAACTGTTCCGGTGAACGAGCCGGTGCCTGACGGCGTGAAGTTGAGAGCGACCGTGCACGTGGCCCCCGGCGCCAACGAAATGCTGTAGTTCGGCGCCGTGCCGCAGGTCGTATTGGTCGGATCTATGGCGAATACGGCGTTGCTCGTTACGATGCCGCTAACCACCACGTTGGTGTTGGAGCCCACCACAGTTGGGTTGTTGTTGCTCACCATTTCCAATTGGTCCGGGCTGGTCGCTGGAGTATCCACCACGCCGAACTGGATCGATCCCGGCGAGAGCACGAGCGCGGTCAGCGTGCCGGTCCCCTTCAGCGCGGTCGTCGGGCTGTTACCGGCGTTGCTGGTGAAGCTCAGGGCTCCCGTATACGTGCCCGCCGCGGTCGGAGTAAACGTCACTCCGACGGTGCAGCTCGCGCCCGCCGCCAGTATCGTCGATCCGCTGAGATTGCAGGGACTCCCGCCGATGCTGGTGGTTCCGAACGGCGCCGGAACCCCGATTCCGCTGACGGTCAGCCCGACCGCGTTGGGATTCGATATCGTCGCGGTCCCGACCGTTGAGCTGGTCGTGCCGACCTGCGTGTTGGGGAACGCGATGCTGCCGGTGACGTTGATAGTTCCTGTCACGCCGCTGCCGCTGAGATTGACAGTTGAGGTTTGCGTCCCAACTATGCCGGGCACGGTATTAGGAACGCTCACCTGGCCCGTGAAGGTCCCAAGCGCGGTCGCTGTGAAATCTACCCCGAATGTACAGGTGGCATTGGGCGCCAGCATGTTCCCGGAGCAGCCATCCGACACTATTGTCCAATTCGGACCCATATTTGGTCCCGAGATCGTGCTTGCGGTAATTGTGCCGATGCTGATCGTGACCGAGGACTGATTCAGCGCCGTCTCGGTTTTACCGCCCGTAGTGGTGCCGCTATTCCCGTACACCGAGTTTAGCGAGAGGATCGAGTATGGTGTGACCCTCAGCGCCGCGTACACGGCCACAGAAACGGGGCTCGACGTGTTGGTGATGTATAGGCATGGGCCCGGATTGTAAACCGCGGTGATCGAGTCGGTCCCGACCGGCAGCGACGACGTCGTCGTTTGCGCCTGGTTGGAGCTTGGGCTGCCCAACGGCACGTTCGAAGCTATCGGCGAGGCGCCGTTATTAAACGTAACCGTGCCGCAGGTCACGGGATTGGAGTTGACGTCGTTCACGGTCGCGGTGAGGGTTACCGGCTGACCGGCGAACGACGAACTTGCACTAGAAGACAGCGTGACGCTCACCGCTACCGGCGTCGCCGTCGCAGTCGGAGTGGCGGTCGCGGTCGCAGTGTTCGTCGCCGTCGCCGTGTTGGTCGCCGTCGCCGTATTCGTTGCGGTCGCCGTCGCGGTATTCGTCGCCGTCGGCGTCGCCGTCGCAGTGGCCGTCGCAGTCGGAGTCGCAAACGGACCGTATATCGGACCCAATGCCAGCGCCGTGGCCCCGCTCATCCCCGTGTTGCTGCCGGCGATCGTCGCCGTCGGCGCCACGTTCGGAGCGAGCGGATCAGTTCCCAGGGTCGCCAACGGCTCAAACACCGAGATGCTGTTGGCGGTGGAATCCACAACATAAATGTTACCGGAGCAATCCAGCGTCACGCCCGAGGGGCTGGCAAATCCCGTGTTGCTGCCCTGGATAGTGGCGATTGGCGTCGAGGCGCCGTTGCTTCCCGCCGCATAGATGAAGATGCCCTGGGCTACCGGGTCCGCCACGTAGATGTTCCCGGCCGAATCCAGTGCGACGGCCACCGGTGCCTTGAGGTTGGTGGTGTCGGTGATGATCGCCGTCGGCGTCGACGGGCCGCTGTCCGCTGCCGCGTAGACGAAGATGCTCTGCGCGCTCGGGTCGGCCACGTACACGTTATTGCTTGAATCCAACGCGATGCCGCTCGGAGCCTTGAAATCGGTGCTATCGGTGATGGTCGTATTGGCCGCCACGTTGCCCGTGTTGCCTGCGTTCCAGACGTAGATAGCCTTGGCACCCGAGTCAGCCACGTACACGTCGGCGGTCGAATCCAGTGCAACTCCCTGCGGTGAATTCAGGTTGGTGCTGGTGCCGCTGATAGTTGCGCTGGGTGCAGTGTTGCCGTAGCTCGCCGCCGGATAGATGGTCACCGACGGAGTCGACGGGTTCGTCACATAGAAGTTCCCGCTCGCGTCCAGTGCGATGCCGCTGGGGACGTTAAGCGTTGTCGCCGTGCCGACCAGTACCGCGTTGGGCGGAATGTTGCCGCTGCTGTTCGGATAGACATTAACGGTGTTGCCGGTGGCGTTCGCCACATAAATCGCGGTAGCCGGCGTGCAAGTCGGTGTCGCAGTCGCCGTTGCGGTTGCGGTCGCCGTTGCTGTCTCGGTTGCCGTCGCGGTCTCGGTCGCCGTCGCTGTCTCAGTCGGGGTCGCAGTGAGCGTTGGCGTGGCCGTTGCA
>Ga0210398_10003088_pt1 | contig 16038 bp, 13 predicted proteins | sample IncBWC4OmetaG_FD_161047 | JGI IMG/M metagenome (GOLD analysis project Ga0210398, IMG submission 161047) | Forest soil microbial communities from Barre Woods Harvard Forest LTER site, Petersham, Massachusetts, United States - Inc-BW-C-4-O | ecosystem: Environmental > Terrestrial > Soil >...
CGGCGGTGTGGCGTATGAGTTGAGCCCGAGCTTCGATATACGGGTGGAATACCGCGGCTTTCTGGTCAAGACCCCGAACTTCAGCCTTCCGGGCAACACCTTCAACACCAACCGTTACGAGGTCATCTCGACGCCGGCGCTCGGCATTGCGTATCACTTCTAACCGAGAACAACTTAATCTCAAAGGCCCCAGCGCTGACCGGGGCCTTGCTTTTGCGGCGAAGCGATATCTATCGGAAGCGGTAGGCAGCTCCCACAGTGAGAATGCTTGGCGAGAGACTGGAGTTCTCGAAGCCGAACCAACTCTGATATTCCCAGTCCGCGCGGACGTAGAGCCAGGGCTTCATCCTGTAGTCGGTGCCAATGCCGCCAGCGATCAGGTTGTAGCCGAGGTTCGCCCGAAAGCCGTCGCCCAGGGCAGGGAAGTTGAAGACGCCGCGCCCGTACATGACCTTGGCGTAGGGCACGAATTTACGGTAGACGCGAAAGTACCGGCCACCGGCCTCATAGGTCTTCTCGTAAAGGTCATTGGAGTTCTTCACGAAGTGAAACTCCCCCTCTACACCGATGTGAGGGAGGAAGTCGAAGTTAGCATAGGCAGCACCACCGTTATAAGTCCCGCCGTAATCGGAATTCGCGGTTGAGAAACCGCCTCCGATCTTGAGGTCTCCCGCGCGTTCGGCGGTGGCAGCGGACTGCGCATGCAACATATGCGCTGCGCCCAGAAGACCGATGAAGATAATGACCCGTTTTAGCACGTGCACTCCCTAAAAAGTTGAGTCAGCTGCAGCAAGACAACTTGGGTCAGTAGGACAATGGAACATTTACACCGTGGTACGAGGTTAATTAGTGGAAGACCCAGGCCGCGCCGAACGTATAGGTGATCGGGGAAAGGCCGTTGGGAGCAAAGGTGGGCCATTTCTGGAATTCGACGTCGAAGGGCCTGATATTGATATTCCGGGTCACCATATACTCTATCCCGCCGCCCGCCGCGTATTCGAAGTAGCTTGTTGTCGCTATAACGGTGAAGCTGCCTGCCTGAGTGCCGAACCGTCCGACCCCGAAGAGTACCTTGGCATAGGTATTGAGTTTCTTGTGGCGCCAGTTGTAGCGAGGGCCAAACAGATAAGAATCTTCGCTGATGTCGCTCGGCGTGACAATCGCGTAATGGATGTCTCCTTCTATCCCTAAGTTATGCGTGAAGTCGAAGTCTCCGTAGAAGGTCAGACCCTTAAGGTAGAACTGGGCGTAGTCGGGACTGGTGAGCATTCCTCCTATGCCTAGCTGTATCGAGCCGCCACGTGATGCTGTGGGAACAGCCTGCGCGTGCGACAAGGTCGACAGGCCGAGGACGCAGGCGAAACAGCTAATAAGAGAATGCCGCTTCAACAGGGTACCTCCTTGGGGAGAGAAACGTGCGGCGTTTCATTGATGTGAGGCAATCTGGCCTCAGGCAGTTGTAGAGCGTGGCAGCCTCATAAAACTGTCGGCCGACCACGCTCTTTACGTCAATTCTGCGGCGGTGTGGCTGGTGGAGTTGTGGGGGCCGCGGTCGTAGCAGCAGCCGGAGCGTTGTCGGCCGGCGGTGTAGTTGCCGCCGGAGCAGCCGCTGCGGGCGCGGGTGTCGCGTCAGCAGGCAGCTTGTAGTAGCTGAGTTTGAGATAGACCGGTTCGACTTCAAACGGCATCTTGTCGGCAGCCGTCAGCAGCGGTTCGAAGGGCGAGTGCATGACAAAGACCTGATCGGTCCAGGGATCGAAACGCAGGAAGCTGGCAAGCGGCATAGCTGCCTGCTGCTTGAGGTCCTTCATATCGAGCTTAGGCCCCTTGGATTCAATGGCGGCCATCCAGAAGGTCGGATCTTCGTCGCTCTTGACGAGTCCGTCACCGATCATCGGCTCGTTGAGCGCCTTCAGGTTCTTGACGCGCTGCTGCAACTGCTGGAGGTAAAGGCTGAAATACTGCTGGCCGCCTTCGAGTTCCTTCGCGTTCAACAGTTCCAGGGCCTTCTTGGCAGCGGCCGTGTTGTCGGCATCGGTGTGGTGCATGGGGATGCGATTGAAGACCGAGGTCGACGGGAAGAGCAGGCGATCGTTGAAGGCATACTTGGTGTCAAGCCGGTGAGCGAGGATGATGTGAGCAATCTGGAAGGCCAGGATCGCGTTTAGGTTGCCCATCTGCTGCGCACCGTCCTGCGTCACGACGCCGGTGGTATCGAGCAAGCTCTTCGAGACAACAATCGTGTTTCCGATGGCGAGCGACTCCAGAGGTTCGGTCAGTAGCGTACGGCAGCGAATCGGCCTGGAGAGTGTGATGTTGTTATAGGCCAGAATGTTGTTCGCCAACGCCTCCAGCGTCTTGTCAAACTCGCTTGGCGCATCGAGAAGGCCTGCCTGGAAGAGACGCTCGACGATGTTGTCCTCTGCCTGTTGGACCCAGGCGCGCTGAGCACCGAGGGGGCTCACGTCCTGTGCGTCGTTGCTGACGTCGGTCGCGCCGACGACATCAAGGGAGGTGTTCTCGGACTCGGGTGGCGGGACCTTCAGCACATAGCCCCAGATATGGTTAATGGCCTTGAACTTGAGGGTACGGGAGACGCTCTTCGGGTCGCTCTCCTCGACATAGAACGAGGTCGGAAGCCAGAGGTCGGGCTGGACATTGGTACGCCAGCTGTCGAAGTGATAGAACTCCTTCTGGTCCTCCTGAGTGCCGGCGAAGTCGCCGTTAAAGCGGACGACGTTACCGTTGCGCGCCTCAATCCAGATGCGGCCGAAGAAGCGTCCAAATGCCTTCTTGCCTTCAAGGGGCGTTACATCGAAGACGGCGGTGGGGGTGTTACCGAGGAAGTCGTTCCGAACGTAGCCGAAGGTGTAGTGCTGACGGTCGAAGCCCGTGGAATCCATCAGAAGCATTTGCACGAAGCCAGCCTCATGGAAGCTGAGGTGCAGGCTGCCGCCGAGCGTACCGATATAGGAGGCGGAGTGCTTGAAGAACCCCATCTTGCTGCCGCCGCTACCCTGCGAGGTCTCTTTGTTGACCGCGTAGGTCTGGTCACCGATGATCTTGCTGAACTCGACGCGCCCCAGGAAGTGCTCATCGGATTCCGGGACCTGACCCAACACCGGATCGGGCTTCATGTTCTGGATGTAGGTCTCGACGAGCGGGGCCCGATCTTTGACAGTCTTGACGACTATTTTCTCGCGGACGATGGCCTTGTCGATGAGCGCGTTCTGCGCAGCGGTGGGTTTCCGCGAAGTCGAGAGATCGTCATCTTTCTTCTTCTTTCCATGCAGGAGCGCTGCTCCAGCTTGGGCGGGGAGGGTAGCTGCAACGAAGATGGCCAGCGTTAGACCGGCGATAGACTGTTTCCCGAGAATCATGATGTACGGCTCCTACGGCTACCCGAGGGTAAGCCTGAATATGGACTTGATGCTAGTACCTGCTGCGACAACCGGCTAAAAATATTGTTGCTACCCTGCAAGTTGAAATGCAACATTCACGACGCCTTCCCAATCGACCGGATTGCCCGAATCGTCGGTGGCAGGTTTAAATCGAGTGGCCTCAATGGCATGGACGGCAGAATCGCCGAGACCGTGGCCGAGATCGCTGATGACGCCCAATACCTGGACGGCCCCGGTGGAAGAGACCCGAATCCGGACAGTGACGTTGCCTTCAATACGAAGCTGCTTGGCCTCCGCGGTGTATTCTGGCTTGGGTTTAAAGAGGACCTTAGGTCCGCTCTTCGCAGTCGCCATCGTAGGTCCTGCCGGCTTCGGCATCGGTGGTGGGGTGTTCTGGCCCAGGCTCACAACTTTGCTTGTGGAGTTCAGCGGACCGGTGCCTCCAGTGACTCCGTGCGGAATGCCGGCGACGGCTACTGGGCCGCTGGCTTTCATGTTTTGTCCGGTAGGTGAGCCGGAACCAAGACTGACAACAGTCGACTGAGCTCCAGCACCGTTATTGGATGCCGGCATACCCGACATTCCCTTGTTGCCAAGGTTGATGGCAGTGGCGGACGGCTTGTTGGATACTGCGATGGGGTTCGTCGTCGAACCAAGTGCGACGGCGGTTGGGTGTGGAGAATTGTTAGGTACCGAGGCCGGCATCGCCTGCGCGAGACTCACGACCTTCGGTGCCGGAGGGGGCTGGACCAGCTTCGGTGGCGCGGGAGTAATCACGGGCACCGGCTGAGTCATCTTGACCTCTGGCATCTTCGGAGGGTCCGGCAGCTTTACTTCGGGCAACTTAATTTTGGGCGGCTCAATCTTCGCCACGGGTGGAGGCGGCGGCAATTTGATCTTGATCTTGGGCGGCGGCGGCTCCTCTGCCTTCTTGATCGGAATCGGCTCGGTCAGTTCGGTGAGTTTGTGGCGGTTGTCGATCGTTTTCTTCGCAGCGGCGCCGATGACGACCGCACAGAAGGCGAGCAGGACATTCAGCGCGATCGACGTAAAGAGCGAGGACTTGCTCTGGTTGCCGTCGTTGAGTACGCCGAAGTGTGCGAACTGCATACTCTGTGGTTTTGGATCGTCACTGATGAGCGGCTTTGCCTTTGCCATAAAAAATCCTTGAGGGCCTCTATGCTAGAGGCGGGATAAAAAAGCTGCTGACAACCTGCCAAGACGGGTACGGGAAGGACCAACTCCAACTTCATCTCTGGATGGCCGAAATCTGTTCGGACCTTGCCTGCTTAATTCAGTACAACTAGTACGACCGCAAAGACATGGCCGAAGTTGCTCTGGCTTGTATAAACAGACGCAAGCCGTGAAGGAAAAGGTTGTAGCAGGCTCCGTGCATCGGGGAGTTGGTTCTGTTCATGTTGCCGGTGCTCTGCTCTTCACTTACTGCAAGTATATTGCCGTATGCGTAAGTGATTGACACTGGTACTTTTGTGGTATCCAAGTAGCAACGGAAAAGAGGAAACAGATGAAGATTCTGGTAACAGGCGGAGCGGGCTATATCGGTGGTACGCTCACGCGACTTTTGCTGGCCAAAGGGCATGGCGTGACGGTTTACGACAACCTTTGCCACAGCAAGCGGTTAGCAATTGCCCCGAACGCAGATTTTGTCGACGGAGATGTTGGAGATCGTGCTCTGCTGGAGAGGACACTCAGCCGGGAGCGCTTCGATGGAGTGATGCATTTTGCGGCCCTGATCGAGGCCGGCGAGAGCATGAAGCATCCGGAGGTTTATTTCAGGAATAACACGGCAGCGTCACTGACTCTGCTCGAAGCAATGCTGGCGACCGGACATGACCGGCTGGTCTTCAGCTCGACCGCCGCCTGCTATGGCGAGCCCGAGTCCACGCCGATCCTTGAAGACGCAAAGCTGCGGCCCACCAATCCCTACGGCGAAAGCAAGCTGCTGGTCGAACAGATGCTCCGGTGGATGAACCTTAGCCACGGGCTCAAATACGCGAGCCTGCGCTACTTCAACGTTGCAGGCGCGATCGAAGGCTACGGCGAGGCGCATGAGCCGGAGTCGCACCTGGTTCCATTGATTCTCGATGTGGCGCTGGGACGGCGGGCGAACATCAAGGTCTTCGGGCGGGACTATCCGACCAGGGACGGCACCTGTGTCCGGGACTACATCCATGTGCGCGATCTTGCCGAGGCGCACCTGTTGGCGCTGGGCGCGTTGAGCGAGGCGAGGAGCAGGCTGATCTATAACATCGGCAATGGCCAGGGATTCACCGTGCTCGAGGTGATCGAGTCGGTGCGCCGTGTGACGGGAAGGCCTATCGTTATTGAGGAATGTGAGCGAAGGCCGGGAGACCCGGCGGTGCTGGTGGCGAGTTCGGAGAAGATCAAGGCCGAGCTCGGATGGAAGCCGAAGTTCGCTGAGTTGGACCAGATCATCGCCAGCGCGTGGGAGTGGCACCAGCAGCGGTATGCACAGGATATATAGAAGGAGACCGTTTTGATCGAGAGCATGTTTCACCTACCGCTGCCGGTGCTGGAGAAGATTCTGCGTCCGGTGATCGTCTATCTGTTCCTCGTCGGCTTCCTGCGGCTGTTTGGAAAGCGTGAGCTGGCGCAGCTGAATCCATTCGACCTCGTGGTGTTGTTAAGTCTGTCGAACACCGTGCAAAACGCGATGATCGGCGACGATAACTCCGTGTCGGGCGGTGTGATCGGCGCGTTTTCGCTGCTGGCGATCAACTGGCTGCTGACCCGGCTATTGTTCCGCGCTCCGAGGCTGAACAGCATCTTTGAGTTGCCTCCGACCATACTGATCCGGCACGGGGTAGTCGACTGGAATGCGACGAAGAAGGAGGCGCTGACGGAGCTGGAGCTGCGGTCTGTCCTGCATAAGCAGGGCTTCGACAGGTACGAAGAGGTGGAGAAGTGCGTGCTCGAGCCGAATGGGAACTTCTATATGGAAGGCATTAAGTCGATGAGCGACGATGCGCAGCGGGCCGAGCTGATGAATGCGATCCAGGTGCTGACTCGCGAGGTCAGGGACATGCGCGCCGAACTTGCCACCCGGTAAACTGTTGGCAACTTTGGTTCTTTCGTTGAGGGGACGGTGGGCGTGTCGTTCTTTCTAGTCCTGGCGTGATTTTGCCAGGGCCCTTGCGTAGCGTTCTGGCGGCGTGGGCAGCTGCGAGTCGCGGACGGCCGCGCGGTAGCCCCCCATATAGATGGAGTACATGACGGCCAGCGCGCAACCGACGCCAAAGCCGAAGCCGAAGAAGAAACCAATGATGCCTGGCCAGTAGGAGCTCACGATAAGTGGAGTCTACAGCGGGCCGCCATGTACAGTTAAATTACACAGTTCAAACGACAACCGGAGAAAGCAATGCGTAATTGGCAGTGGATTGCGGCGTGTGGCATGACTGCGGCAGCGGTCGCAGGGTTAACATCGACGGCAATAGCACAGGAGGTCCCCGCGCTGGTGGACAAACAGCTTCCCAGCCTGCTGGCGACCTACAAGGGCATTCATACGGCCCCTGAGCTGTCGCACCACGAGGAGCAGACGTCGGCGCTGTTTGCAGAGGAGCTGCGTAAGGCCGGATACACGGTGACCGAGCGCGTTGGCAAGTACCCAGACGGCTCGCAGGCCTATGGCGTGGTGGGAATCCTGAAGAACGGCGCTGGGCCGACGCTGCTGGTTCGGACAGATCTCGACGCCCTGCCTGTAACCGAGGACACGGGCCTGCAGTATGCCAGCAAGGTGCGATCCAAGAACCCCGCCGGGCAGGACGTTGGCGTGATGCATGCCTGCGGGCACGATATTCACATCACGACGATGATCGGTGTGGCGCGCAATATGGCCGCCTTGAAGAGTCAGTGGCATGGGACCCTGATGCTGATCGGGCAGCCGAGCGAAGAGACCATCGACGGCGCAAAGGCCATGCTGGCCGACCATCTGTATGAGCGCTTCGGCAGGCCTGACCTTGCTATTGCGCTCCACGATGCGAACTTTGCGGCGGGCAAGGTGTCAGTCGTGTCCGGACCGGCACTGGCGAGCTCGACCTCGATCGACGTAGTCATGCGCGGTATCGGTAGCCACGGAGCGGCGCCAGAGGCGGGCAAAGATCCCGTCGTGATGGCTGGCGAGTTCATCGTGGAGCTCCAGACGGTCGTGAGCCGGTCGGTCCCTCCCGCTGACCCAGCCGTCGTCACAGTAGGCCATATTCTCGGGGGCACGAAGCGCAACATCATTCCCGATGAGGTGAAGATGGAGTTGACAACGCGCTGCTACAGCGAGGAGGTGCGGCAGACGATCATCGAGGGCGTGAAACGGACCGCAAAAGGAGTTGCAATCGCGGCGGGTGTTCCTGCGGACAGGATGCCGATCGTGACCGTGCTGGACGATGAGTCGACCCCGGCGACATACAACGATCCGGCGCTCGCCGCGAGGCTACAGAAGATCTTCGTGGAGAAGCTGGGGGCCGAGAACGTGATCGAAAGGAAGGCCATCATGGGCAGCGAGGACTTCGGCATCTTCAGCCTCGATCATAAGATTCCGGCTGTGATCTTCTGGTTGGGCGCCTACGACCCAGCGAAGGTGGCCGAGAGCGAGCGCACAGGAGTGGCGCTGCCCTCGCCACACTCGCCGTTCTTCGCACCGCTGCCGGAGCCGACGCTGCGGACAGGTGTTACGGCCATGACAGACGCGGCCCTGGCGTTGTTGCAGTGAAAACTAGGCCGTAATGGGCTTGAACTATTTTGCTGGAGCAGCGGTCGCCGGTGCGGACGCCGTGAACAGCTTCATCGCGTTCCGCACGGTGTAGTTGAGTCCCCATGCGGTGGGGACAATGACGATGGTCCACGCAACGGCGATGAGCAGCGGCGAAGATTTTTTGACAGGGTCGAGTTGGGCCATAAGAACCACTCCTGAGTGCGGATTGGGCGGAGGTTTGATCACTCCGCCGGGTTGATTAGTGGGCGACGCCTTCGGGCACGACGATGTTCTTGTCCTTGACCCAATATCTTTCATCGACTGGGGTCACGATCAGGTTAGCCAGGAAGCCGACTACGAGCAGGCCGCACATGATGTGCAGGATCAGCGGATAGGCGTCCTGCTTGGGCATGTGGTTCTCGACATAATGGTCGAGAATGCCGTTGACGATGAGCGGGCCGATGATTCCCGCCATCGACCAGGCCGTCAGCAAGCGGCCGTGAATGGCCGAGACGTTGTAGCCGCCAAAGAGGTCCTTCAGATACGCAGGAATGGTGGCGAAGCCTCCACCGTACATGGAGATGACCACGGCGGCGATCGCAACGAAGAGCGGAACCGAGTTCAGCCTGTCCTGACGGGTGAGCGGAAGGACAAAGTACAGGATCGCACCGAGCGTGAAGAAGACGAAATAGGTGCCCTTGCGCCCGATAAAGTCCGAGGTGGAGGCCCAGAAGAAGCGGCCCGCCATATTAAAGATGCTCAGCAGGCCGACGAAGCCAACCGCGGCCACCGGGCCGACACTGCCCTTGAAGAGGTCCTGAATCATCGGCGCCGCCTGCTCCAGGATGCCGATGCCTGCCGTTACGTTGACGAAGAGCACGACCCAGAGGAACCAGAACTGCGGCGTCTTCCAAGCCTCGTGGACAGCGACGTTGTGGTCAGAGATCAGCGCGGAGTGTTTCGTCGATGGCACCCAGCCTGCAGGCTTCCAGCCATCTGGCGGGACGCGGATGGTGAAGACCCCGAACATCATGAAGATGAAGTAGAGGACGCCCATCGTGATCATGGTGTACGGGATCGAGGGCTCGCCCGCGGCCTTGAAGTGGGCCATCAGATTGTTGGCGAGCGGCCCGCCGATCATGGCGCCCCCTCCAAATCCCATGATGGCGAGGCCGGTGGCGAGGCCCGGGCGGTCCGGGAACCATTTAATAAGCGTCGAGACCGGCGAGATATAGCCAAGCCCAAGGCCGATGCCGCCGATAGCACCATAACCCAGATAGATGAGCCAAAGCTGATGGGAGCTGGCTCCGAACGAGGCGATGATGAAGCCCAGGCCAAAGCAGACGGCCGCGTAGAACATTGCGCGCCGGGGGCCGGCCTTCTCGAGCCAGGCCCCGAAGACCGCGGCGGAGATGCCGAGGAAGGCGATGGCAATCGAAAAGATGTAGCCGACCTCTTTCAAGTCCCACACAGAGCCATCGGCGCCGTGAAGGGCCAGTAGAGGGTTTTTGAAGACTGAGAAGGCGTAGACCTGGCCAATCGAAAGATGGATGGCGAGGGCAGCGGGTGGAACCAGCCAGCGGCTGTATCCTGCAGGGGCGATGGAGCGATCACGATCAAGAAAAGCCAGGGCCATATTTCGAAAACCTCGGAAGATTTTGGGTCCTGAAGCGGCGCAAAAGTGCGAGGCAGGACCAAATAGAAACCAACTATCTAGATGCGCGACCCAAGATACATGATTCGCCTCGGAAAAGTGTCACCTAAAGTGTTGCCGGTAAGGTTGCCGGGGCGAGTTGTGTAAGGTACCTTCGTTTACTGAAGCTGAAGGACGGAGGTTTGTGCGTGTCTACGGTCGAAGGAAATACGAACCTGGATTCTAGCCTGCGGGAGAACCGGGTGTTCGCTCCGCCGCGGGAGTTTGCCGCAAAGGCCCATATAAATAGCCTTGCAGAGTATGAGGCGATGTACCGGCGCAGCGTCGAGGAGCCGGAGGAGTTCTGGGACGAGGCCGCCAAGGAGCTTGATTGGTTTGCGCCGTGGACCAAAGTGCTGCACGGAGAGGCCGCGCACTCAAAGTGGTTTATTAATGGAAAATTAAACTTGTCGCATAACTGCGTGGATCGACATGCGCTCGGTGCTCGCAAAGACAAGGTCGCCCTGCTGTGGGAGGGTGAGCCCGGCGAGGTCCGCAGGCTGACCTATAGCGAACTCCACGAACAGGTACAGCGGTTTGCCAACGTATTGAAGGGGCTCGGGACCAAGCGCGGCGACCGCGTCGCCATCTACATGGGTATGTCCCCCGAGCTCGCGATTGCGATGTTGGCCTGTGCGCGAATTGGAGCGGTGCACTCGGTGATCTTCGGCGGATTTGCCGCACAAGCAATCTCCGACCGGGTGAACGATTCAAGCTGCGTCGCGGTGATTACCCAGGACACGAGCTATCGCCGTGGTTCAGAGGTGCAACTGAAGGCGATCGTTGACGAGGCATTGGTCAAATGTCCGTCTGTAAAGAAGGTCGTGGTATTTCGTCGCTCGGGTTCTCCAGTCGCTATGCAAGCGGGTCGCGATCTGTGGTGGCACGAGGCGATGGAAGAGGCCGACGCGAAGTGCGATGCCGAGTCGATGGACGCCGAAGACCCCCTCTATCTGCTCTACACCTCAGGCACAACGGGCAAGCCGAAGGGGTTGGTACATACGACCGGCGGCTACTCGGTGCAGACGTATCTGACAACAAAATACGTCTTCGATCTGCGCGACGACGACGTGTATTGGTGTACGGCAGACGTTGGCTGGGTGACCGGGCATAGTTACGTCGTCTACGGGCCGCTGCAGAACGGCGCGACCGTGATGATGTACGAGGGCGCTCCGAACTGGCCGGAGAATGATCGATTCTGGAAGATCATCGACACCCATAAGGTAACGATCTTTTACACCGCGCCGACTGCGATTCGCGCGTTTACGAAGTGGGGTGATTCGTGGGTCGAGAAGCATTCGCTCGCCTCGCTGCGTCTGCTGGGTACGGTAGGCGAGCCGATCAATCCCGAGTCGTGGATGTGGTATCACCGCATGATCGGCAAGGAGCGCTGCCCGATCGTCGATACCTATTGGCAGACGGAGACGGGCGCGATCATGATCTCGCCGATACCGGGCGCGGTTGCGACGAAGCCAGGGTCCGCGACGAAACCTTTCTTTGGAATTGTGCCTGAGGTGGTTACAAGAGAAGGGAAGCCCGTTCCCGATGGACAAGGCGGCTTGCTGGTCGTACGGAAGCCATGGCCGTCGATGGCGCGAACGATCTACGGCGACCAGGCCCGCTACGAGCAGGCCTATTGGAGCGAGGTCCCCGGCAGTTACTTCACCGGCGACGGTGCGCGGCGCGATAAAGACGGATACTTCTGGCTGATGGGGCGCGTTGACGATGTGATCAACGTCAGCGGTCACCGATTGGGAACGATGGAGGTCGAGTCTGCGCTGGTGGCCCATCCGAAGGTCGCCGAAGCGGCAGCGGTAGGCCGTCCTCACGACATGAAAGGGCAGGCAATCGCGGTCTTCGTCACCCTCGAAGGTGGACACGAGCCCAGTGAAGAGCTGCGGCAGGAACTGCGCCAGTGGGTCGCGAAGGAGATTGGCGCGCTGGCCCGTCCCGATGACCTCACGTTTGCCCAGGCCCTGCCCAAGACTCGAAGCGGGAAGATCATGCGACGTCTCCTGCGCGAGCTGGCCACCACCGGCGAAGTGAAGGGCGACACCACGACCCTCGAGGACTTCACAGTGATCGCCAAACTGCGAGAGGGTGACGAGTAGCGCTAGCGCAGGTTCGTAATGGGCTTGGTGGGCAGAGTGAAATGGATCGTGGTGCCCTGGCCTTCAACGCTCGTGGCCCAGATGCGGCCGCCGTGCTGATTGATGATGCTGCGACAGATCGCGAGGCCCAGGCCAGTGCCACCCATGTCGCGCGAGTCCGAGGCGTCCCCCTGTTGGAAGCGGTCGAAGATGTGCTCCAGCTTATCTGTGGGGATGCCTCGTCCTTGGTCGCGGACCTCGATGATGGCTTCGCTATCGTCCAGATTGCGCGCGGTCAGGTGGATCTCGCTGCCCGCCGGTGAAAATTTGATCGCGTTTGAGAGCAGGTTGTTCAGCGTCTGCAGAATGCGGTCTGCGTCCGCCCACACACTGACCCCGTGCGCGGCGAAGAAGATGCGGATGTTCGGTCGTGGTGTGCGGTTCTGTTGCACGCCGGCGGCACGGCGCAGCAGGTCTTCGGCGCTGCACATGGTCGAGTGCAGTTCGGCCTTGCCGCTGCTGATGCGCTCGAGGTCGAGGATGTCGTTGACCAGACGTACCAGCCGGTCCGAGTTGCTGATGGCGATTTCGAGCATCTGCTGCGTCTTGTCGGGGCGGTTCGCCAGCGCGCCGCCGGCGAGCAAACCGAGCGCTCCGCGCAGCGAGGTGAGCGGCGTGCGCAGCTCATGCGACACGGTGGAGATGAACTCGTCCTTCATGCGGTCGAGCGCGCGGCGTTCGGTCGTGTCGGTGAAGGCGACGACGACACCCAACGGCTTGAGGCCTTCGGAGTCGGACGACTGCGAGTCGATCTGCGGCCGAGCGACGTATTCAACGGGGAAGCTCGTGCCGTCCTTGCGCCAGAAGATTTCATTGGAGACGCGGACGGTGTCGAAGTTGGTGAGGCTCTTGCGAATGGGCGAATCGACCGAATCATACGGCGTGCCGTCGGCGCGCGTGTGGTGGATGAGGTTGTGCATGACGTGGCCAAGCATCTCGTCCTGCTTGTAGCCGAGCATCTGGGTTGCGGCCGCGTTCACAAAGGTGACCTTGCCGTCGAGATCGATACCATAAATGCCATCGCCAACCGACGCGAGGATGGAATCCGACTGACGCGTAAGCGTACGAAGGCGGCCTTCAGCCCGGACCTGCTCGCTGATGTCGACGCCAAAGCCAAGAACATATGGAGCGCGGCCGGGAACGACGATGAGCTTGTTCCTGTATGCGATGGCGCGGACCTCGCCGTCAGCGTGCGAGAGATGAAGCATCCCTTGCGCCTCGCCGGTCTCGCCCATCTTTTTAAGATAGCCAGGCAGCGCCGCCTGCTTCTCTGGCGCAATGAACTCGACAAGATTGTGTCCAATCATCTCCTCGATGGTGCGCCCGATCGTCTCCGCACCGTGCGTGTTGATGGTCAGTAGATTGCCACGAAGGTCGTGCGTGCAGACCATACCGAGGGACCCTTCGATGAGCTGGCGGTAGCGTGCCTCGCTCTCGCGGAGAGTGGCCTCGGCGGCGCGTTGCGTGGTGACGTCGATGCCTGTGGCGATAATGAAGGCGATCTGGCCCTGCGAGTCAGCGAGCGCAGTGGCGGTCCAGGAGATGCGACGCAGGCTGCCGTCGCGGTTAAGCCACTGGTTTTCGAAGGCCGCGGGGAACTGTCCGGAACGCAGACGCTCGAAGGTTTCGATGGCCTCGGGGATCTCAGGGCGTGGAATAAGCTTGTCCCACGCGTAGCGTCCGACGAGGGTGGCAAAGTCGTAGCCGGACGTAGTCTCGCAGGCGCGGTTGAAGCGAACGATGCGGCCGGCTGGATCGAATACGGCGACCAGCGCGCCCACAGTGTCGAGGACCGTGGAGACGAAGTTGCGTTCGACAGTGAGGGCCGACTCGACGCGTTGGCGCGAGCGGGCGGCCCGGTCCATCTGGTGGATGCGACCATTGAGTTCGAGGCGATTGATGACCTGACGGCCGAGGACGCCGAGCGCCGAAGACTGGGCCGGTGTCAGCATACGCGCGGGCCGGTCGAGCACAAACAACGCTCCGATGTTGACGCCGCCGGGAGTGGTCAACGGAGCGCCGGCGTAGAAGCGGTAAGCATGGCCCTCGAGATGGATGCCGTCTGGAGCGTAGTCGGGATCGTTGCGCGTGTCAGGGATCTCGTAGACGGTGTCGCCGAGGATGGTGGTCTCGCAGGGCAGACTGCCGAGGGAAAGCTCACGCGATTCCATGCCGAAACGCGACCGTATCCAGATGCGGTCCGAGCCGATAAAGGAAACCGCGGCGACGGCAGTTTCGCAGATCTGCGCAGCCAGTTGCGTCAAGTCGTCAAGGACGGGATCAGGCGCAGAGTTGAGTACCTCGTATTGATTGAGGGCTTCGATCCGCAGCGCTTCGTCTTTGACCATGAGAGCATTCATTCGAGTTGTTCAATCGTAGGTTATGTGCAAATCTTTGCGCACTCCTACTTTTGTTGCAGCAATGGTTTACGGCTTTGGCAGAACACAGCATTCCCCCGTTGCCGGTGGTTCATCGGCGCTCGCGTCGAGCGTCACCTTCCACTCGCCATTGGGCAATTTTTTCCATACGGTAAAGTAGCGGCCGGAGATGACAACTGGCTCGCCGTTTTTGTCCTTCGAGTGACCTTCGTAATGTCCCCAGGTGAAGCCCATATCGTTGGAAGGCCCCATTTGTGCGCCTTGTGGGACCCATGTGAGCTGGTAGGTCTTTGGGTCCCATTGGGCCTGTGCTGCGATGGCGGTACGGCCGAGGACGGCAGGCTTGCCGTTGTTCAGAGTGACTGCGTCATCGGCAAACCATGTCCCGAAGGCCTTGCCTCCGCCAGCCGCGACGGACTTCGCAAAGCGCCCATCCAACTCGATCAGAAGAAGAGCACCTTGGCTAATCGTTGGTTGAGTGAGAGGGCTCAAAATGGGACTGGACGACTGCGGGAGAGCATCATACCCAGGCACGGCTGTGACGATCTTGGGACTGGTTTGGGCGGCCACCTGGGCAACAGGAGAACAGGCAGTGATAGCGCAGAAAAACAGACGAAACGTAGCGTGACGTGCCATGTTGAGTATGCTACCAGCGCGGGGAGATTGGGCCGGTCCGATGAGTAGTTCGCTTCGAAGACTGATATCCTTCGCACCTGATGCTTAAGACGAAATTGGAACGCATATTGTTGCTTGCAGCTGCGGTTTTATTCGCCGCGGGAATAGCATTGGGTGCGGCCCTGGGGCCACTCCTCCATCACATGGGTGTCGCACTGCGCTGTGTCGCGGTCTTGCTGTTGGCCGTCTTCGCGTTCCGCCGCCGCTCACTCACGCCATGGATATTCGTTGCGATGGTGGCAGGCGCTGAGTTGGGCTTCGACGCACCCGCTTTGGCGATAAGCCTTCGTGTCTTCAGTGACATCTTTCTGCGGCTCATCAAAACCATCGTCGCTCCGCTCATTCTCGCCACACTCATCACAGGTATTGCCGGACACGGCGACCTGAAGAGCGTCGGCCGCATGGGTATCAAGAGCCTCATCTACTTCGAAGTTGTAACGACCATCGCGCTGGTGATCGGACTTGTCGCGATCAATCTCAGCCATGCCGGCGTGGGTCTGTCCATACCCACCGCGACGGCTGCATCGGAAGGACTTACAACTCCTCCGCCGACTCACTGGCAGGATTTTCTTCTGCACATGTTCCCGGAGAACCTCGCTAAATCAGTGGCGGAAGGGCAGATCCTGCAGGTCGCCGTCTTTGCCGTCATCTTTGGCATCGCGCTCGCCACCATTAACGAAGAGAAGCGCGAACCGCTCCTTCGCCTCTTCGACGGCCTCAGCGATGTAATGTTCAAGTTCACCAATGTTGTCATGTACTTTGCGCCGCTGGGCGTCGGCGCCGCTATGGCCTTCACGGTCGGTCAGATGGGCCTCGGTGTGCTCGTAAACCTGGGTAAGTTGTTACTAACGTTGTATGCCGCGTTGGTGACATTTGGCCTGATTGGCCTCCTGCCTGCGGCCCTGCTCTTCCGCGTGCCCCTTAGGCGCTTTCTCGCGTTAGTCGCGGAACCGGCGACGATCGCCTTCGCTACGTCTACCAGCGAGGCCGCGCTTCCTCGCTCCATGGAGTCGAT
>Ga0210398_10003089_pt1 | contig 16035 bp, 12 predicted proteins | sample IncBWC4OmetaG_FD_161047 | JGI IMG/M metagenome (GOLD analysis project Ga0210398, IMG submission 161047) | Forest soil microbial communities from Barre Woods Harvard Forest LTER site, Petersham, Massachusetts, United States - Inc-BW-C-4-O | ecosystem: Environmental > Terrestrial > Soil >...
ACATCCGTGCTCCCCGCATCGTGAAAACCGGACTGGGCGTCGAAGTTCTCGCCGAACGCGATGGCTTTCCCGTTCTCGTCGAGCAGGGCCACCTCATGGCCGCCACCTTCCACCCCGAACTCTCCTCCGACCGCCGCGTCCACCAGCGTTTCCTGGATTTGGTGCGATCGAGAAGCACCAGCCGTTAACCTGAGGCCCTTAACTGGTAGCCTGAGGAATAACAAGCCTCACGATTTTCCGCTACAGGCTACGGGCTACCCGCTACCGGCTATCAGATGAACTGGCTCCCACCCGACGGCGCACTGCACGGAATCGCGCTCGATAACCTCCTGCGCTGGAACCTTGCCATCCTCTTCTGGCTCTTCGTCGCCGCGCACGTCCTCATCGTCGCCGCCCTCCTTCTCCGCCGCCCACGGAACTCACCCTCATCAGTCGCCGCGCCCACCAAAACCGAAACCCTCAGGCCTCTCCTGATTCTCGAGTTCCTTACCCTCGCAGCCGTCAGCGCTCTCTACATCGCCATGGATGTCACCGGTCACCAACTCTGGGCGGCCAGTCGCGAGCAGCCCTCCGCCTTTCAACCCGTCGAGGTTGAAATCACCGGCGTTCAGTTCCAGTGGTACTTCCGCTATCCCGGCCCCGACGGCGTCTACGGCGCCACGCGCCCCACCCTCGTCAGCGCGCCCACCGGCAACCCCCTTGGCCTCGATCCCACCGATCCACACTCTGCCGACGACATCGTTTCCTCCATCCTCATCCTCCCCGCCGGCGAGCCAATCGACATCACCCTCCAGTCACAGGACGTTATCCACGGCTTCTTCGTCCCCGGCATGCGGCTCAAGCAGGATGCCATCCCTGGCATGCCCGGTCACCTGCAGTTCACGCCCGCCACCGCCGGCGATTACTCCATCCTCTGCAGCCAGGTTTGCGGACTCGGCCACTACCGCATGCAGGCTCGCCTTCGCATCGTCTCTCCGGATCAGTACAAATCCTGGCTGGCCGACCGCGAACGCGCCGTCCTGAAGGCCGCCCGATGACCCGACGCCTCTTCACCACGAATCCCCGCGCTCTCGCGTTGAACTACCTGTTCCTTGCTCTGCTGGCCGTCATCACCGGCACCCTGCTCTCGCTGTTGATGCGCATCCACCGCACCTGGCCTAACCTCGCGATTCCCCCGCACGGTGTCATCCGCCCTGAGGACTACCTCGCCCTCGTCACCATGCACGGCACGCTGATGATCTTCTTCGTCCTCACTGTCGTGCCGCAGAGCGCCTTCCCCAATCTCGTTCTGCCCGCCCAAATCGGCGCCGAGGGCATGGCCTTCTCGCGCCTCAATGCCGCTGCTTTCTGGATCACTGCTGTCTCGCTTCTCGTTCTTCTCGCCGCCTTCTTCGTTCCCGAAGGCGCCCCCATCTCCGGCTGGACCAATTACCCCCCGCTCAGCGCCCTCAGCGCCGCCGGCCCCGGCCAGACCACCGGCATGGACCTCTGGCTCGTCGCCATCACGCTCTTCTGCCTCGCATCCGTGCTCAGCTCCGCCAATTTTCTCGTGACGATCCTCAACAACCGGGCGCCCGGGATGACCTTCGCCCGCCTGCCCCTCACCGTCTGGTCCTGGCTCGTCTCTTCCGGCCTCACCGTCATCGCCTTCACCGCGCTCTTCGTCGCCGCGTCGCTGCTCCTGGCGGACCGCCACTTCGGAACCAGCTTCTTCCTCCCCTCCGGCATCGTCGTCAACGGCATCCCCGCTCGCTCGGGCACCGGTACTCCGATGCTCTGGCTCCACCTCTTCTGGTTCTTCGGTCATCCCGAGGTCTACATCACAATCCTCCCGGGCATGGGCCTCGCCTCTTCGATCCTCGCCAACTTTACCCGCCGCCCCGTTCCCGCGTACCGGCTTATGGTCATCGCCACCCTCCTCATCGGAGTCCTGGGCCTTGGCGTCTGGGGCCACCACATGTTCGTCTCCGGCATGAACCCGTATGCCGGAACTGCTTTCGGTCTCACCACCATCGCTATCTCCGTCCCCAGCTCTGCAGAAGTCCTCACTTGGCTCGTGATGCTTTTCCGGGGCCGGCTGCACCCGACCACCCCGATGCTCTTTATCCTGGGCTTTCTGTCCTTCTTCATCGCCGGCGGACTCACAGGACCCATTCTGGCGCAGCCCGCGCTCGATGCCTATCTGCACAACACCTTCTTTGTCGTCGCGCACTTCCACCTCGTCATGGCCATGGCCGGCGTCTTCTCCATCTTTGCCGGCATCTATTACTGGTATCCGCTTCTGACGGGCCGACGCATGAACGAGCTTCTCGGAAAAATCCATTTCTGGATCTCCCTCATCGCCGCCTATGGCGCGTTCTTCCCCATGCACTTCGCGGGCCTCGCCGGTGAGCCGCGCCACTATTCCCAGCTCAACGGACCCGTGGAATCTTTCACCCGTCTCATTCCCGTCGAGCGCGGCATCACCTGGTCTGCATTCCTGCTTGCTGCCGTTCAGCTCGTCTTCCTCTTCAATGTTTTCTGGAGCGCCCGCCGGGGCGTTGCGGAATCGGGCACGAATCCCTGGCGCGCGACCACCCTCGAGTGGTCGCCCATCGCGCATCCCATCATCGGTAACAGCCCTTATGAATACGCCCCAGCGCCCGCGCCAGGCGACAACTTTCTTCCCCAATGGGAGCCCGAAAAACCTTTTTAACTGTGTGTGCCGTCCAACGGAGTGTTCATCCTCAGGCAAACCGGTATAAGCTTTTAGAACTCGGCTCGGAGCCCCAATGCCCGCCACCTTCACTCGCCACACGGTCGAGACCGAACGCAAAGATCCAGGCTTCGGCGGTAAGCCGCCGCTCGACCGCAGACCGACCGGTGGGGGCGGAGGCGATGAAAACTGGGATTCCCACCACTCGCGCCGCCACGGGCCGCGCGAACAGCTCATTCGCTATCGCATGGCGGTTTTTTCCATCCTCGCCGCCGACCTCGTCTTCTTCGCCGTTCTCGTCAGTGCCTTCTTCGTGCGCCAGAGCGCAACCCATATCTCCCCCAGCGATGGCGTCGTCTCCGACTGGCATCCGCTCGCCCCCCCGCCCATCCTCTGGATTAACACCGCCATCCTGTTGCTCTCCGCATTCACGATGGAAATCGCTCGCCGCCAGCTCTTCCACGAGATCGACATTATGGAGGAGTGGCTTGGCCTTGGCCGTCCCGCCGTCCGGCGCGCCGCACCCTGGTTGATCGCCACCATCCTCCTCGGCGGCGCATTCCTCGCCGGCCAGTGGATCGCGTGGCGCCAGCTCGCCCAGCAGGGGCTCTTTTTCTCCTCCAATCCCAACAGCTACTTCTTCTATCTGGTCACCGGAACCCACGCGGTCCACCTCTTCCTCGGTCTCGCCGCGCTGCTCTTCGCACTCGCCGCCATGTTCCGCTTCAAGCGCGTCGAGATGCGCCAGATCGCCGTCGACAGCACCTCCTGGTACTGGCACGCCATGGGCCTCTTCTGGATCTTCCTCTTCGTCCTCATCGTCTTCTTCCAATAATTGAAGTGCCATCCTGAGCGGAGTGCGGGGCGCGAACCCATCCAGCGGTCCATAAACCCAAGCCGCGTGAAGTCGAATGGACCCACGTAGTGAAACGGGCCGCATGCGCCATAGCAGCTCTGCGCGCGCAGGGAATCGGTCGTGCAGCGGCCGAATTGAATCTCAAGCGTTGCGGACTCAAACCCTATCTGCACCAACTCGCTGACAGCCGACCGCTACCAGCCGCCAGCAGACCTGCACCCTGCCCCCCCAACCTGTACCCTGATTGCAGTCATGCGCTACGTAATCGTCCTGGTCGCCCTCGCTGGCATCGCCGTCTCCGCCCTCGCCCTCCACGTCCACTACTCCACCGGCGTCGAGCCCTGCGACATCAACTCCCGCTGGGATTGCGGCACCGTCAATCGAAGCTCCTACGCCACGGTGCCCGGCATCCTCGCGCATCTGCGCAGCTCGCTTCATCCGGGCTCTGCCAGCGGTCCCGCCCCCAGAACCGGTTTCCCCGTCGCACTGGTCGGTGTCCTTGGATACGCCGCCATCGCTCTCTTCGCCTTCCTCCGCCAGCGCGGGCTCACTTTCCTCCTGGCCGCCGGCGCGCTCGCCTTCGCCCTCTATCTCAGCAACGTCGAGGCGCACGTTCTCGAAGCCTGGTGCGTCTATTGCGTCATCTCCCAGACCCTCATCGCCCTTATCTTTCTCCTCTCCCTGGTGACCCTCTTCGTCCGCCCCAGAATGTCCTCCTGAGCACTCCCGGTGACGGAGTAGCGACCGAAAAAGATCTCCACGAAGAAACCGGTAAAATTTGGCCGCCGAAACCGTATCATCCGTTTAAATAACCACTGGAACCTGCCACCATTCACCCTGGCCACTGCCGGACCGCGCCCATGGAACGCTCACCACGCAATCTCGTCCGCTGGCTTTTCGACGCCGCTGCCGGCCCGCGCAATCGCTTCGCACCCCGGTGGATCTTCCTCCGCGCTCTCGCCGCCATCTACTTCTTCGCCTTCCTCGCGCTTTTCTTCCAGATCAGGGGCCTCATCGGCCCCAATGGAATCCTCCCCGCACAAAATTTCCTCACCGCGGTCGAGCGCCAGGTTCCTGGCGCCCTCCGCTTTTGGTACGCCCCCACGCTCTTCTGGTTTTCCTCCAGCGCGCACATGATGATGGCCGTCGTCTGGATCGGCCTGCTTGCCTCCGTCGTCGCGTTTCTCAACCTCTGGCCGCGTCTCTGCTTCTTCCTCTGCTTCGTCTGCTTCCTGTCCTTTGTCAGTACGGCCGGTGATTTCTCCGGCTATCAGTCCGACGGCATGCTTCTCGAAGCCGGCTTCCTCGCTCTCTTCTTCGCGCCGCGCGGCCTCTGGCCAGGCTGGGGCATCCACTCCTCGCCACCCCGCGCCGCTCTCTTCCTTCTCCAGTGGGAGTGGTTCCGCATCTATTTCGAATCCGGCATCGTCAAGCTGCTCTCCGGCGACCCCGAATGGCATCACCTCACCGCGATGGACGAGTACTACCAGAACGGACCCCTGCCCACGTTCGTCGGATGGTACGTTCAGCACTTCCCGCACTGGTTCCACGTTGGCACAGCTGCCGGCACCCTCGTCATGGAACTCGGTATCGTCTGGATGCTCTTCCTCCCGCGGCGCATTCGCCTCATCTGCTTCTGCATCGTCACGCCCTGGGAGATCGGCGTCATCCTCACCGCCAACTACGCCTTCCTCAACTACCTCGTCCTTTTCCTCGGCTTCCTTCTCCTCGACGACCGCAGCCTCTTCTCCTGGATTCCCGCTCGCTTCCGTGATCCTCTCGAGCAGGTGCCGCATGTGGAATCCGTCGCCGTCGCGCAGGAACGGCTCTCCATTGTCGCCACCACAGAGGAGCGCTTCGCTCCGGGACGCCACGATGCCGTTTCCGACGAATCTCCGGCGCGGCTCCATCCCATCCCCAGCGGACTCCTCGCCCACTTCCGTGCCTTCCGCATCGCTGTCACCGCCGTCCTTCTCACCTGGATCGCCTATGCCACCACCGGCGAGCTGCTCCGCATGCCCTGGCCCGATTTCCCCCTCCTCACCGCGCCCATCACTGCCCTTGAGCCCTTCCGCATCGCCAATCAGTACGGCCTCTTCGCCGTCATGACCCGCGGCCGCTACGAAATCGAGTTCCAGGGATCCACCGATGGCCAAACCTGGACCCCGTACCTCTTCCGCCACAAACCTCAGTCCCTCGATGAAGCGCCTGGCCTGTACGCACCCTATCAACCCCGCTTCGACTGGAACCTCTGGTTCGCCTCCCTCACCGATTTCCAGAACGCTGAAATCGTCCCCCTCACCGAAGAGCGCCTCCTTGAAGGCGACCCCGACGTCCTTTCCCTGTTCAAGAGCAATGCCTTCCCGAACGCGCCGCCGAAATACGTTCGCGCCATGCTCTGGCAATACTGGTTCACCTCGATGGATGAAAAACACCTCAACGGTGACTGGTGGCGCCGCTCGCTCCTCGGCCTCTACGCCCCCGTCCTCACGCGCGCCCCTAACGGCAAATTCGACGTGGTCCAGTGGCCCGAACCTCTCCCACCCCACGAATAGGCAGCGGTTCATTGAAAAGAAAACCAGTGTCCTTCTCAGCGATGCGCCGGGAAGAATCGCAGCGACGAATCGGTCGCATTGCGAGAAAAGTCTCAAGCGGTCATCGGCGAATCTGGATCAATCCTGTCGTCGGTGCCCGGTGCTCAGTAACCGGTGCCCTGGTTACAATCTCTCCATGTCCGACCCCATGTCCCGCACCCTCCCTTTCGACGACCCCGAAATCTCCGCCGCCATCGACGCCGAAGTCCGCCGCCAGCACGAAGGCCTCGAGATGATCGCCTCGGAGAATTTCGTTAGCCGCGCCGTCCTCGAAGCCGCAGGCTCCGTCTTCACCAATAAGTACGCCGAGGGCTATCCGGGACGTCGCTATTACGGCGGGTGCGAATACGCCGACGTCGTCGAAAACCTCGCACGGGACCGCGCCAAACAGATCTTCGGCGCCGAATTCGCCAACGTGCAGCCGCACTCCGGCTCCCAGGCCAACGCCGCCGCCTATGCGGCCGTTCTCCAGCCCGGCGACACCATCCTCGGTCTCGACCTGGCCATGGGCGGCCACCTCACCCACGGCCACAAACTCAACTTCTCCGGCAAACTCTATCGCGTCGTCTCCTACGGCGTCCGCAAAGACACCGAGACCATCGACTACGACGAGCTCGAGCAGATTGCACTCCGCGAGAAGCCCAAAGTCATCATCGGCGGCGGCAGCGCCTACCCCCGATTCTTTGAATTTCCCCGCATGCGTAAGATCGCCGAGGGCTGCGGCGCCCTCCTCATCGTCGACATGGCCCATTTCGCCGGACTCGTCGCCGGCGGCGCCCATCCCTCGCCTATCCCGCACGCGCACATCGTCACCACAACAACCCACAAGACTCTTCGCGGACCTCGCGCCGGTATGATCCTGTGCGGTAAGAATTATCAGAGCGGCGAAAAACCGGAACAGACCATCGGCCGCGCCATCGATCAGGCCGTCTTCCCCGGCCAGCAGGGCGGACCCCTCGTGCACATCATCGCCGCCAAAGCCGTCGCCTTCCGCGAAGTGCTCCAGCCCAGCTTCAAGACCTACGCCGCGCAAATCGTCGCCAACGCCAAAGTTCTCGCTGAAACCCTAGCCGCCGCCGGCTATCGGATCGTCTCCGGCGGCACCGACACCCACCTCATGCTCGTCGACGTCTTCGCTAAAGGCATGCTGGGCAGCGAAGCCGAAGCTGCGCTGGGCGAAGCGGGCATCACCGTCAACAAAAACGCGATCCCCTTCGACACCAATCCGCCGCTCAAGCCCTCCGGCATCCGCATCGGCACGCCGGCCCTTACCACTCGAGGCATGAAAGGAAGGGAAATGCAGATCATCGGCGGCTGGATCGCCTTCGCCCTCGACCACCGTTCCGACCCCGCCGCCCTGGCCCGCATCCGCGGCCAGGTCCTCGAGCTCGCAGACCAATTCCCCCTCTACGGATGGCTCCGCGAACCCGCCCCTGTGGGGCAATAGGTCATCCCCATGTGCCGCAACATAAAAATCCTCTTCAACTTCGATCCTCCCGTCACCGACCAGGAAATCCGCGCCGCCTCTCTGCAGTTCGTCCGCAAAATCACCGGCTTTAACAAGCCCTCCCAGGCCAATGAAGCCGCATTCAACTTGGCTCTCGACGAAATCGCCGCCAGTTCCTCGCGCCTCCTTCACTCCCTCGCCACCAACACCCCGCCGAAGAACCGCGAAGAAGAGGCCGCCAAAGCCAAAGCCCGCTCCGCCGGCCGCTTCGGAACCTGAGAACCTCCCCGACGGGGCCAGTCCCCATTCGTCACAAAATCTGCCCCTACGAATTTCTCGCCGGAACTCCGCCCCAAAACCCTGCGTACCTCCCTCCGGAACGTGTGCGTCCGCGCAGAGGAGGCGAATCGGTGGAACTTTTCACTCAACTCAGGCAGACCCTGCGGCGCCTGCGGCGTGCGCCCCTGTTCACCCTGGTCACTCTCATTACCCTGGCCGCCGGGGTCGGCGCCACCATTGCCGTCTTCAGTGTCCTCGAAGGCATCCTCCTCAAGCCCCTTCCCTACCCGCAGCCGGACCAGCTCGTCGGCGTGTGGCACAGCGCCCCCGGCCTCAACATCGACGACGTCAACATCGCACCCTCGAACTACTTCATCTACCGCGAGCAGAATCGCGTCTTTACCGATGTCGGGGCCTACCAGGGCGACTCCGTCAACATCACCGGCCAGGGCACGCCCGAACACGTCCAGGGCGTCGACGTCACCGATGGCGTGCTGCCCATCCTTGGCATCGCGCCCCTGCTCGGGCGCGCGTTCAGCCATGCCGACGACACGCCCGGCGCGCCACTCACGGTCGTCCTGGGCTACGGATATTGGCAGCGCCACTTCGGTGGCGACCGCTCCGTCATTGGCCGTTCCATCACCATTGACAGCAAGATTCGTCAGATCATCGGCGTCATGCCACAAAGCTTTCGCTTCCTCGACTGGACCATCCAGCCGGGTGTCTACCTGCCGCTCCAGTTCGATCGCAATAAAACCAAGCTCGGCCAGTTCAGCTACGATGGCATCGCCCGCTTGCGCCCCGGACAAACCGTCCAGAGCGCCAATGCCGATATCGCCCGCATGCTGCCAACCGTGTGGACCAGCTTCCCGGCGCCCGAGGGCTTCAGCATCGAGTTGTTTAAGAAGGCCCGCATCGGTCCCAATGTGCATCCCCTCATGCGCGATGTCGTCGGAGACGTGGGTCAGACGTTGTGGATTCTGATGGGCAGCATCGGCATCGTGCTCCTGATTGCCTGCGCCAATGTCGCGAACCTCATGCTCGTCCGCGCCGAGGGCCGCCACCAGGAACTCGCCATCTGCTCCGCTCTCGGCGCCGGCCGCTGGCGTATCACCCAGGAATTCCTCGTGGAGAGCATCGTCATCGGCGCCCTGGGCGCCGGCCTTGGTCTGGCTCTGGCGTGGGGCGCGCTGCACCTGCTCATCGCCCTGGCTCCCTCGGGCCTGCCGCGACTCGACGATATCGGCATCAACCTGCCCGTCCTCGGATTCACCGTCCTCGTCGCGCTCGTCTGCAGCCTTCTCTTCGGTTCGATCCCGGCCTTCCGCTATGCGCATGTCCGCGCCGGAACCGGTCTGCGCGAGGGCGGCCGCAGCCTGAGCCAGGGCCGCGAGCGGCATCGAACCCGCAATACCCTGGTCGTCATCCAGGTAAGCCTCGCTTTCGTGCTGCTCATCTGCTCCGGTCTGATGATCCGTACCTTCCGCGCCCTCATCCGGGTTCATCCCGGCTTCGATACCACCTCCATCCAGACCCTGCGCATTCTCATTCCCGACGCGGAGGTGAAAGATGCGGCCCAGGTGATCCGCATGCAGGAGGCCATGCTGCACAATATGACCGCGGTCCCCGGCGTCACCAGCGTGGGCATCGCCAATTCCGTGCCGCTGGACGGGGGCCAGTGGATGGATCCCGTCTTTGCTCAGGATCGCAGTTATGCCGAAGGACAGATGCCCCCCCTGCGCCGCTTCAAATTCGCCTCGCCGAACTACTTCCATACCATGGGCATTCCACTGATCGCTGGGCGTGATTACACCTGGGACGACGACTACCAGAAGCTGCCGGTGGCCGTCATTTCGGAGAACTTCGCGCGGGAATACTGGGGCAGCCCGCAGAATGCGCTGGGCAAGCGCATCCGCGTCGCCTCCAAAGACGACTGGCGCGAGATTGTGGGCGTTGTCGGCGATGTCCACGAGGAAGGAACCGGCAAAGACGCTCCAAAGATCGTTTACTGGCCCCTGCTGCTGACTCACTTCGAGAGTGGCATGTTTGATGTTAACCGCTACGTGGTCTTCGCCGCACGCAGCGAGCGCGCCGGCTCCGAAAGCCTCGCCAACGACCTCCGCCGCGCGGTCTGGTCCGTCGACTCCAATCTGCCCGTCTCCGACATTCGCACCGAGGAATTTCTCGTCGCGAAGTCTATGGCACGCACCTCGTTCACGCTCATCATGATCGGCATTGCCGCCGGTATCGCCCTCTTGCTCGGTCTCGTCGGTCTCTACGGCGTCATTGCCTACTCCGCATCCCAGCGCCGTCGCGAAATCGGCATCCGTATCGCCGTCGGCGCGCAGCGCAACGACATCACCGGCATGTTCGTTCGTCAGGGATTGCTGCTCGCCGGAATCGGCGTCGTCTGCGGTCTGGCCGTCGCCTTCGGGGTCACGCGGCTCCTCGCCTCGCTGCTCTTCCACGTCAGCCCCATGGACCCGATCACCTACATCGGCGCCTGTCTCGCGCTGTGCGCCGCCGCCGCCCTGGCCAGCTACATCCCCTCACGGCGAACTGCCACCGTCAATCCCGTCGAGGCCCTCCGCGCAGAATAGGGACTCTCCTGCGGTTGCCTTTCCCCCGGCCAGGCGTCGAAGGGGTTCCGCCGCTATGCCGAATCCCTACTCGCTCAGGGTCCTTTTCTCCTCTTCATCCGTCCATAACGGCGTGCCGCCCCAGTCGAAAAGGAGCGGAGTCACTGTATTGACCGTTGCCCGTTGAGACTCTTATGCTGCCTTGCATATCAGGACCTGAAAGAAAGCTATTCCGCTCGGTCGTTGGCCTGGGTTTCGTACTCTTTTTCCCCGCCCTCGGCATGCATGCGCAACCAACTTCGACGCAGCAATCGCCGCCACCCACCCAACCCGCGACACGTCCTCCGTATCCAGCCGGCCCGACTACACTCTCCGTCACCGCCCGTGAAGTCCTGCTCGACATCGTCGTCACAGACGCCGCCGGCCACCCCGTTCCTGGCCTGAAGGCCAGCGACTTTACGGTTATCGAAGAAGGTGAGCCTCAGGTCATCCGCCACCTCGAAGAGCACGACCCGATGTCCGCCGCCGACCTGGCCAAAATCGGCGCCGTCCCCTCCCTCCCGCCCAACACCTTCACCAACTACACGCCCGTCCTGAATACCAACGCGTCCACCGTCATCCTCCTCGACGCGATGGATACCCCAATCATCGCGCAGGAATATCTGCGACAGCAGCTCATTGGCTACCTCAAACACATGCAGCCCGGCCCGCAGATCGCCATCTTCCAGCTCGATACTGATCTCCATCTCATTCAGAGCTTCTCCTCCGATCCGCAGGTCGTGCTCGCCGCCGCCGAAAGCAAACGCGACATGCCCTCCCTCGCCCGCCCCATCGCGGGCGACCGTTACATCTATCACAAGGACCACCTCGAGTTGCTCCGCGACGCCATGCGCTCCATCGGCGCTTATCTCGCCGCCTTCCCCGGCCGCAAAAACCTCATCTGGTTCACCGGCAACGTTCCTCTGTGGCGCGATGGCAGCGGCTTCGGGAATCCCTTTCACGACAGCTTCGGCGTCATCCCCGGCTCTTCAGGCGATGACATCGCCGATCTCACCGACGTCCTCACTGTCAGCCGCGTCGCGGTTTATCCCGTCGACACGCGCGGCCTCCTGGTCGACTCCCAATTCACGGCGCAGAACAATGGCCGGCCTTCCCAGCGCGCGAATCTGCGCAACTTTGCCCGCCAGGCCAACAACGAAGCCAACCTCGAGGACGTCGCCAACGCCACGGGTGGCAAGCCGTTCTTCAACACCAACGATCTCAGGCGCGTCATCGGCGAAGTCGTCGATAACGGCTCCAGCTACTACACCCTCGCCTACGCCACCACCAATACCAAGTGGCAGGGCCAGTTCCGCCACGTCAGGATCACAATCGATCGCCCCGACCTCCATCTCCAGCACCGCAACGGCTACTACGCCTACAACCGCGACCAGCAGGAGCAAAAACAGATCGCCGCCATCGAACGTCGCGAGGCCGGGACCGCGCAGCAACCGCAAACTCCTGCCCCGCTCACCAATCCCGCGCCGGAAAATCAACAGAGCAACGCAACACCACCTGCCTCCGATGCCGACGGCGCCCTCGTCCACCGAATAAAAGGTGGCTTCGACGCTTCCATGGCGCTCGGCGCGGTTCCTGCCACCGAAATCATCTTCGGCGTCAGCTTCCTCCCCGATAACCAGGTCGAAAAGGTCGATAAGAAATCCCCGCCGCCCCAGGACAACTTCCTGCGCCCCGCGTGGCAGAACAAGCCCTTCCGCAACTACGCCGTCGTCATCCACGCCGACGCTCGCCGGCTCAAGCTGAACCAGTCATCGGACGGCATCCGCCACGGCTCGGTTCAGTTCGTCACCGTCGTCTACGATCAGCAGGGTGCTATGGTGAACTCCCTCCAGAAAACGGTCTCCCTCGACGTCGAGCCAGCCACCTACCGCAAGCTCCTCGCAACCGGATTGCCCATCCGCGAGGAAATCGCCATTCCCGTCAAGGGCAACTACTTCCTCCGCTTTGGGGTACATGACGAGATGGGCGATCAGGTCGGGGCTCTGGAAATTCCCGCCGATCAGATCCGGCTCGGCGTCGCTGGAATCGCCTTCCGGAAACCCTGAGTCTTCCGGAGAACAACGGATGCGCGAAGCGACGCCGCCCCGGACAGCCCTGTGGCTGCCGCCTTCTCGCTGACCGCTTTCCATCTGACTGCTTCTTCGCTAACCGCTTCTTCGCCGCCTACGTGTATTCCCACTTGCGCGCGAACCACCGCGCCAGCACAAACAGCACCACACCCGCCGAGACCAGCACCCCGACCTCCGGCCCCAGGCTGCTGATCGGCTCGTCGCGCCAGAAGATTTTCTGATACCCCGAGATCGCCCACGAATTAAACGTGAAGTACCCGACCGTCAGCATCGCATTCGACATTAGAAATTTCGGAAACATGCTCCCGCCCAGCGCCGACATGGTCAGAATGATCAGCGTCGAAAATGCGCCCAGCTGCCCCCGCGTCCTCGCCACACTCGCGAGCAGCATTCCAAACGAAGCCACCGCGAACGAGGTGATCGCCGTCATCACCAGAAATCCCGGGATATGCGAGAAAAAGTCGAGGTGGAAGACCAGCGCAGCCCACAAAAACATAATCGTCAGCTGCGCAAACGCCAGTAACGCGCAATAAATCAGTTTTCCCGCCAGCAGCGTCGTCATCGTCACCCGTGCTGACAGCACCCGATCCAGCGCTCCGCTCTCCGACTCATCCAGCAAGCTCCCGCCCGCTGCGCTCGCCGTGAACAACAGAAACATCACCCCCACGCCCGCCGCGTAGTACGAGATCATCGGGCTCTTCTTCTTCTCCCCCACCACGTCCTTCACATCAACCGCAACAAACCCGCTGAAGTCATCCGCATTGTTCGCCGACGGTTTCCCCGGCTGCGTTCCGGGATTCTGCTGCGCGTCCTGCTGATCCTGCAATTGCTTCAGCCGTGCCAAACCCGCATCCATCTGTTTGCGCTGTTGCGGCGTCAGCCCGCCAATCTCCCGATCGAAGTATTGCGACCCCACACTCGCCATCGTCGCCGGCAACGACATCATCACCGTCTTCTGCAGCATGCCCGCCACCACCTGCGCCGCCACCGGATCGGCGCTGTCGTGCAGAATCTCAAACTTCGCCTGTTGTCCGCCGCCCGGCCCAAACGCGATTGGGTGCGCCCCGAAACCCGCCGGAATAATCAGTGCCGCCGGCGCATCCCCGCTGCGCACCGCGGCTTCCGCCGTCTGCGCCGTATACTCTGCCGGCGCCGGATTGTCCTTCGTCGCCTTCGCATGCGTCGTCGCATCCAGCGACGGCTCCCGCTCGAGCGCCCACACCAGGCTCTGCGAAGCCGCGCTTTGATCCTCATCCACCACCAGCACCGTCACCCGCGGCGTCGACGACCCCCGCATGCTCCCGAACACAAATCCAAAAATCGTGAAAAACCCAATCGGCAGGATGAACGACATCACAAACGCACCGCGATCCCGCCGCAAGCTCCGAAAGCTCGTCTGCAGAATGGCCCCGATCATGCCCGCAGCTCCTTCCCCGTCAGCTGCAGAAACACCGACTCAAGATTCGGCCGCTGCAGCGTCACGTCCAGAACTTCGAGCCCGTCACGGCTCGCCGCTTCCAGCAGATCGCCAATCTCCGCCGGCTTCTCTACCGAAAAAAGCACGACCCCGGCCTGCCCAGTCTCGCCCTGCGCGGTCCCGCCTCGCTTGGCAGCCCACGCCGCCAGATCCACCCGCGTCGCCCCAAAATGCATCGTCACCGAGCTCCGCGATCCGAAGGCCCGCGCCACCAGCGCCTCTTTCGTTCCCTCCGCGATAATCTGCCCGTGATCGATGATCGCGATCCAGTCGCAAAGGCGCTCCGCCTCTTCCATGTAGTGCGTCGTGTAGATGATCGTCGTGCCCTCGTTGCGCAGCGCCTCTACCATCTCGAAGATCCGGTTCCGCGACTGCGGATCCACGCCCACCGTCGGCTCATCCAGCAGTACCAGCCGTGGCCGATGGATCAGCCCCGCTGCCATATTCAGCCGCCGCTTCATCCCGCCCGACAAAGTCTTCACCGGCGACCCCGCGCGATCCGCGAGCGCCGCCCACTCCAGGCACCACGCAATCGCGTCATCGAGCACCTTGCCATGTAGCCCCTGATATTTCCCAAAGGCCTGCAGATTCTCCCTGCATGTCAGCAGCGGATACACCGCCAGTTCCTGCGGCACCCATCCCAGATCGGCCCGCGCCTTATCCGAGCTCACGGGCTTTCCAAAGATGCTGATGCTGCCCGCATCCAAACGCACCCGCCCCACAATGCTGCGGATCAGCGTCGACTTCCCCGCTCCATTGGGCCCCAGCAGCCCAAAGCAGGCGCCCGGCGCAATCTCAAACGACACGCCCGCGACCGCCGTGACCGCGCCAAAGCGCTTCACCATGCCGTCCACGCGCAGCGGCTCAGCCTCCGCACGCAAGACTCCTTTGTGATCCTGACTGTCAGCCATGCCGCTCACTAACCCTGGAAGCTTTGGCTGCATCATAGCCGTTTTGCCAGGGGATTCAGTGAAAGGCAGCCGGATGCTGCGGTCCCGCAGATCCTGAAAAACAAAAAGGCCTCCCGCACGGGAGGCCTTTTTGTTCTGCTCGAATTACTGCCCAGCCTGCGCCTGCGGCGGCTGTGTCGGAGCCTGCGGCCTGGGTGCAGCCGGCTTCTTCGGTATTTCCTTCTTGCCCGGCGCGATGATCGCGTGCAGCGTATTGCCTTCCATGCGCGGCATGAATTCCACGACGCCGTTCTCGCCGATGTCCTGGATCAGCCGGTTGATGATCTTGTACCCCAGCTCACGGTGCGCCATCTGCCGACCCTTGAAGCGCAGCGACGCCTTCACCTTGTCCCCGTCCTGAAGGAAGCGGACCGCCTGGTTCTTCCGCGTCACATAATCGTGATCGTCGATGGTCACGGAGAATTTCACTTCCTTGACAACGATCACCTTCTGCCGCTTGCGTGCGGCGCGGTCGCTCTTTTCTTTTTCGTAGAGGAACTTCCCGTAATCCTGAATACGGCAAACCGGCGGCACCGCCGTGGGCGATACTTCTACCAGATCCAGACCGCGCTCGCGGGCTATTTTGAGAGCTTCAAACGGCGGAAGGATCCCGAGCTGCTCACCTTTTTCGTCGATCACGCGGATTTCCCGGGCGCGGATTCGATCGTTGATACGGACGAACTGCTTCGCAGAACGCTTATCGATGGGTTTTTCTCCTGGGCGTGAACATGCCACGCGGCAATTTAGTATATCAACCGCTTGTCGATACGATGCATGGTGATCGGTCCGGGGTGCGCGTTTCACCCGGATTCGCTGTCACTCGCTCATGGCTCGTGTTTATTGCCGGCTCGAGTATCGAAATCGTGCATCCGGCTCGCCTCGAAGCTCACAATCTTCCACTGCCCCAGCCGCCGGTTGTACACCCGCGTGTAACGATACTGCCCGCTGATGTCGCTGGTCCCGTTCGTTCCCTCCAGCTGCGCCTGCGACGTAACCACCGCCGTGTCTCCGTAGACCCGCACCTTCGTC
>Ga0210398_10003092_pt1 | contig 16031 bp, 9 predicted proteins | sample IncBWC4OmetaG_FD_161047 | JGI IMG/M metagenome (GOLD analysis project Ga0210398, IMG submission 161047) | Forest soil microbial communities from Barre Woods Harvard Forest LTER site, Petersham, Massachusetts, United States - Inc-BW-C-4-O | ecosystem: Environmental > Terrestrial > Soil >...
AGGTGGACGTCCACGCAGAGTTCCAGGACGCCGCGCTGCGCTTCATCGACCCCGAAACGATCCGCGCGGCGCCACGCCCCCTGAAGGTGGTGGTGGACGGCGGCAACGGCATGGCCGGCCCGATGGTGGGAGCGCTGTTGGAGGGTCTGGGGCTGGAGCTGAGCGAGACCTACTGGATCCCCGACGGCAACTTCCCCGACCACGAGCCCAACCCGCTGTTGCCGGAGAATCGGAAGTTCATCATCGAGAAGGTGCGCGCGACGGGCGCCGATCTGGGGATCGCCTGGGACGGGGACGCCGACCGCTGCTTCTTCATCGACGACACCGGCACGTTCGTCGACGGCGACTTCCTCACGGCGCTGCTGGCCGAGTCGCTGCTCGCCAAGCGGGTGGGTGGGGATCCCAAACAAACGATCCTCTACGACGTGCGCGCCTCGCGCGCCGTGGCCGACACGGTGCGGCGCGCCGGCGGCACGCCACACGTCAACCGCGTGGGCCACGCGTTTTTCAAGACACGCATGCGCGAGGAGGGCTCGCTGTTTGGCGGCGAGGTGTCGGGGCACTACTACTTTCGTGACTTCTACTGCGCCGACTCCGGCACGTTGCCCGCCCTGCTGATCCTCGAGCAGCTATCGCGCAGCGGCCGGCGCATGTCGGAGCTGCTGGCGCCCTACCGCGAGCGGTATTTCATCTCCGGCGAGATCAACTCCGAGGTGGGCGACCAGCAGGCCAAGATCGAGGAGATCGCCGCGCGCTACGCCGACGCCGAGCAGTCACGTTTGGACGGGATCTCGATCGACTACCCCGACTGGCACTTCAACGTGCGGCCCTCCAACACCGAGCCGCTGCTGCGCCTCTGCCTGGAGTCGTTGCGCTCGCGCGAGGACATGGAGCGCCGCCGCGACGAGGTGCTGGCGCTGATCCGCGCATGAGCCCGGCGCGCGCGAGATCCGCGGCAGGCGACGAGCCGGCTGACGCGCCGGCGGCGTCTGAGCAGCCTGTTGCATCGGAGACGTCGGAGTCGGGCGGGACCCATGCCGAGGAGCAGGACGCGGCCGCGCTGCTGGCGCGCGCGGCCGCGGAGGGCATCCACTGCCTGGCGATCCCCACCCCGTTCGCGGTGGGGCGCGTCAACGCCTACCTGATCGAGGACGAGCCGCTCACGCTGGTCGACTCCGGCCCCAACTCGGCCAAGGCGCTGGACGAGCTGGAACAGGCGCTGGCCGCGCGCGGCCACGCGATCGAGGACCTGGAGCTGCTGGTGATCACTCACCAGCACATCGACCACATCGGCCTCGCGGCGATCCTCGCGCGGCGCTCGGGCGCGCCGGTGGCGGCGCTCGCCGGCCTCGACCGGCGGCTGCGCGACTACCGCAGCGAGGCCGAATACGACGACCGCTTCGCCGCGCGGATCATGCTGCGCCACGGCGTGCCCACCGACGTGGTGACCGCGCTGCGCGCGGTGTCGGCGAGCTTCCAGGCGTGGGGCTGCACGGTGGAGGTCGACCGGGTGCTGGAGGCGGGCGAGGAGCTGAAGCTGCGCGACCGCACGCTGCGCGTGCTGCACCGGCCCGGCCACAGCCCCTCCGACACGGTGTTCCACGACGAGCAGCGCCGGCTGCTGGTCGCCGGCGACCACCTGCTGGCGCACATCTCCTCCAACCCGTTGATCGCGCGGCCGCTGGAGGTGGAGGGCGACTACGACGGCCAGCGGCCGCAGGCGCTGATCACCTACCTGGAGTCGCTCGCGAAGACCCGGGCGATGGATCTCGAGCTGGTGCTCGGCGGCCACGGCGCACCGATCTCTGCGCACGCCGCGCTGATCGACGAGCGCAACCGGATGCACGAGCGCCGCGCCGAGAAGATCCGCCGGCTGGTGGCCGAGCGGCCGCGCACCGCGTATGAGGTGGCATACGAGATGTGGGGCAACGTGGCCGTCACCCAGGCGTACTTGACGATCTCCGAGGTGCTCGGCCACGTCGACCTGCTGCTGCGCGACGGGCGCGTGAGCGAAGCGGTGACCGACGGGATCGCGCGGTTCGCGGCGGCGTAGGGCCGCTGCCCGTGGCGGTAGGCAGCAGGTTGCATGCAACGCTCGGGCTAGGCGCGAGTGCGGTCGAGCTCCGCGAGATGCTCGACGCTGGCCCGGTCGTCGGCCTGGACCGACGGCTGACCGGCAAACCACGCGTCGAGAATCTCCTGCAACTCCGCCTCTGAGGTCGAGCGCAGGCTGAGCGCGAGCACGTTGGCGTCGTTCCAGCGTCGCGCGCCAGCCGCCGTCGGCGCATCCGTGCACAGCGCCGCGCGCACGCCCGCCACCTTGTTGGCGGCGATCGAGGCGCCGGTGCCGGTCCAGCAGCAGACCACCGCCTGCTCGGCGCGACCGTCGGCCACCTCGCGTGCCGCTGCCGCCGAGGCCCACGCCCAGTCGTCGCGCTCGCGGTCGGCGAGCGCGCCATGGGCGCTCACCGTGTGGCCGCGGCGCTCGAGCGCGCCCACCAACGTGTCCGCGATACCCACGCGTTCGTCGGCGGACACGGCGATGCGCATCGTCACATCCTGCCAAACCCCGACCAGAAACGACAACGTGCGCTAAAGTCTTTGACAGTCCGCTGATCCGACGTACAGGATCAGCACCCAAAAAACGCGGGGCAGGGTCCCAGCGGGGGCGCACATGTGACCGCGGAGGGCGGCGCAGGCGGAGAGAGCTAGTTGGAAGTGAGGGAGGGCGATGGGGTCTTACCGGACCGGGAGCCGGCTCTGGGACGAGGGAGAGGCAAGGTGGACAGCGCCACCGCCAATCCGCACCTGAACGTGTTCGACCCCTACCGCGACCTGGGGCGCACGCACGAGGACCAGTTGACGCGCGCGGCGATGATCGTGCTGCGGCTGGTGCCGATGGCGCGCGAGACGCTGCTGCGCTCGATCGGCGAGCCGTCGCAGTCGGAGCTGCCGGACTGCGCGGTGGACATGCAGGCGACGCACATCGTCGACGCCTCCGAGGAGTCGGCCGGCGGCGGCGAGGTGAAACGCGGGCGCCTGGTGAGCGTGTTCCTCACGCCGGACACCGAACCGGCGGAGAGCGACGGCGAGGTGAAGGACACCAGCCGCGGGCAGCGCTTCGACGGGGTGCTGCGGTTCGACCCGGAGCTGGTGGTGTTGCTGGAGAGCAAGGTGTGCACCCGCTGGGCGCGCCGCAACGGGCACCGGGTGGGCGAGCTTAATCTCGGCTCGGCGCGCTTCGCGCAGCGGCGCACGTGCGTGCTGCGCTGGCACGACCTGCTGGAGTCGTGGTGGCGGTTGGTGGAGCTCGGCGTGCTCTCCCCCGCCGAACGCGCGGTGGTGCAGGACCTGCTCACCTACGCGCACCAGGACTTCGGCCACCTGCTGCCGTTCGGCTCGTTGCGTCGCGTGGGCGCCGACCCGGTGCGGCGCAAGTGGCGGCTGCGCTCGCTGTTGCGCGAAGCGACCGGCTTGCAGCCCGAGCGGATCGGGCTGGCGCACGTGCGCCTGGACACGTCGCTCGGGGCGATCTCGATGCAGCGGGCCGCGCTCGACCTCGACGACGACGCGTTGATCCTCCACTTCTGGCCGGGTGAGCTCAAGCGCCAGGCCGAGCACCTGTACGGGGGCGGGCTGGCCGAACGACTGGTGGAGCTGGACGGCACCGAGAGGGCGCCCGGAGCTGCCGTCAACGCGAGCGTGCCAGCCGCCGGCTGGCACGTCGAGCCGCAGCCGCAGCTCGGCTTCCGCAACGCCCCGGCACGCACCCGCGTGTACCTCAGCTCGCGCCTGGACGCCGCCACCTATGTGCGTCGCTGGCGGGGCGAGGACTGGAGTCAGGTGGGCGCGCACGGCCCTGACACGATCCTGCCGGAGCTGTGGCCGTGGCTGCTGCGCCGCCGGCACGCATCGGCGCGCGACAAAGCGCGTCTGGAACCGTTCCTGCGCACGCTCGGCCGCCGTGCCGCGCACCTGCGGCCCTCGATCCACGTGTGGCGCGCTTGGCCGTTCGAGCAGGCGGTGGCGCTCGACGACGAGGGGCTGCTCGCCGGCGAGATCCACGACGCGATCAACCGCGTGCTGGACCTGCTGGAAGAGCCGCTGATCATCCTGCCGGCCGAGCTCCAGGCGCAGACAGCCAACGGCAGCGCGAGCCGGGGCGCTCGACCGGCCTGATCACCGTTCGGCTTTGATCACGTCTTCAGCTGTGGCCCTGAGCAGGTCGAGGTTCTCGATCGCCATGTTGCGGCCATCGGGCGACGGCAGGCCGAGTTGGTAGTCGATCACCTGATCGACCAGCGCAGACACCTGCGACCCACCGCAGCCGGTGGCTGCCGGCGCCGAGAACGCGTTATCGACCAGCCTGGCGCCGGTCGCCTCATCCACGCGCAAACCGTCGCTTAGGTCGTAGGCCTTCTCGTCTCCAAGTGTGCCCGCGATCGGCGTGTTTGGGGCGTCCGGGCTCGTTTCCCCCGTGGTGAAGTTCAGGACGATTGGCTTGACACGCGTGCCGATATAGCATTCGCCGCCCAACAATAGGTTTTCGAGATGGATCTTGACCGGCAAGGAGACCGCCACGCCTTCTTGGTTTACGAAATTGCTCGCCGAGAAGCCAATCGCGCCCGCCGGCGCGGCCAGTTCGAGCGTGGCATAGAGCGGCAGACCGAGCAGGCCGCCTGGCACACGCTGGCGCCCCCTCGACAGCGTTTCCCCGTTCAACGCCCCGACCATCGTTTCCGACCACGGTTCCACATTCTCATTCTGGATATCTCCGGCCTGCAGCACGAACGGCGCTTCGATCGGTACCGTCCGCTGACCCAGTCGCATCGCGCCGCCCACCGTCTTGGCATAGATACAGAAGTTCACACCGGTCGTCAAGCGCGGGCACTCGTTGAACACCGCGGCTTCGCCGGCGAGGCCCTCTGCCCCCGCACCCCCAACTGCGATTGCGCCCTGAGCGAGCACGGCCAGCGCAAGCACCGAGACACCACCGGCCATCCATCTGCGACTCCACACAATCGCGCTCCTCTCCGCTTACCGTTTTCCACGCCGCTTGCGGTGCGCATGCCGAGCCCTGTCCTTGCGTGGCCTTTTCTTGTGCTTGGCGCCCTTGACCCCATGGCAGCCCCGAACTTCGAGATCGGTGCTCTGGTGGATTTCGGCGCCATCTTGACCGATGAATTCGGTTGGCATCACGAGCTTTTCGCCTTTGCAGAGGTTCCCGAGCGCCGCGAGCGCGGAGAACTGGCCCTCGGGCAAGTTGAGTTCGAAGCTCTGGATCGGCACATCCGGGACCGCCTTGAACGTGCTGCTCGTGATCCCCGCTTTGCTGATGAACGTGTCACCCACCACATGGATCGTGACCCCATAGCCCTGCAGCACCATGATCAGGTTCGGGAACGCTTCACCGCCGTTGGAGACGAAATAAGCGGGGCCTTCGAGCGGCACCGGCAGCACCGGCGTGATCACTTTCACGTGCCCGACCACCGAGGCCGCCGGGCAACCCGCGGGATTCGCGTTGAACTGAGATGCGGTGCACGCTTTCTGCAACGTGCTCAGCCGCGATGGCAGCCGCCTTGGCAGTTCGACTTTTACGGTCTTGATATTCGACTGGCTGCTCGCCTGGTTGGCCCCGAGCGCCCCTGCTGGATAGACGATCTTCACGGCCAGACTCGCTCCACCGGCCCTGCTGGTCCTTCCCGAGGTGGAGACTTTGAAGTCGGGCTGGAACAGCAACGCCCGGCAGGAGCCCATCTGGAAGTGGCTTGCGATGGGCGCCTGCGCCCCTTCGCTGCCGTAGGCGGTTCCGGAGAACGCTTTCGGTTCGCAGTTAGTCGGGTTGAACATGAACCCGGGCTTGTCGATCACCGCGTCGATCGTCCGCAGATCCGTCGGGACCCCCGCCACATACTGCGGCAACGGGTCCGTCGTGATCGACAGCTGCGCCGTCAGCGGATCCACTTCGATCCTCGCCCGCACCCGCTGCGTCGGCAGCACGAACGGGCCGACGTGCAGCGGCACCACGATCGACAGCCCGTAGTTGCCGCCGTCGTAACCTTCGGTGAGGTAGATCGGCGCCGGCGGCTGGCCGGGCTGCGGGACGACGAGCGGATAGGGGCCAGGACCCGACTGCACGGTCGTGTGCCCGATCTGCGACGCCGCGGGGCAGGCATTGGCTTCGGCCTGCGCATTCGTGCACAACGGCACTTTGCTGATCTCGCCAAGCAGCCCCTCGGGCGTCTTGAACTGCAGCCGTTCGGTGCGCTGGTTGTCGTCAGGCACCTGCAACAGCAGGCTGAAATCCGTGAACCCTCCCGCCTGGTCGGTGGTCGCACCGGCCGTCATGTTCGGCGCATACCGCAGCGGCGTGGCCGGGCAGGCGGCGCCGCCGCTGCCCGCGGTGATCGCGAATGCGCTTTCCTGCAGGTAGTCCCCGATGAACGGGCTGCTCCACGGCGTGTAGTCGACGTTCGACGCATACGTGCCGCAGGTGGTCGGGGTCGCAAGCGCGGCCTGGGCGCCGCCGCTGAACGACAGTTTGAAGTTCGTGAACGGCAGCTCCGGGGTGCCCTCGAAGGTGCTCGTCAACTGTCCCGTCCGTTCGTTCAAGCTCACCGTGCCGACGAGCTTGATGTTCACTCCTTCCGCCGTGGCCGCGACCAGCAGCTTCAATTCCGGCGGATTGGAGTCGAGCACGTAGACGTTACCTTCCAACGGCGCGCTCAGCAGCGGCGTATCGATCGTGACCGTCCCCACTTTCGAGGACGCCGGGCAATCAGCAGGGCCGTTGTCTTCGCGGCCTTCGGCCCTTTCCGCTTCCGTCGTCAGCCCGTCCTGTTCCGGGCTGCACGCCGTCAGGCCGGCGGCCTGCCCGGGGTTGATCGCGATACCTTCCGGCAGCACCACCTTCGTGTCCTGCAGATCGGAGGTCGACAGGCCCTCCAGTTCCTGCAGCCCCCCCACGGGCGGCGTGACTTCCACCGTCAGCCCGGCCGGCGTATCGGCATACGACGTATCCGGCGCCAGCGTGATCCTGGGGTCGAAGCTCAGCTTTTCACAGCCCGTGATCCCAGTCGGCGTGCCACTGTCCGCCAGCAGCGGCGAAGACAGGCTCGCGGTCAGCGCCGGGTTTTCCCACGTGTCGGCGCTGATCGCGAACACGGGCGGCGCACCGCAAGCCGTCGGAAGCGTCAAGAGCGGCCTCGGTTCCACCCCTGCAACACTCGGGCACGTCCGTTCTGGGGTTTCGATACAGCCACTCAAACTGGCCACCCGCCACGGGTCGTGGCTTGGGTCCGCCGGATAGCCCCACAGCGTCAGCAGCGAGTTCTGGACGCCGCGTTGGGGAACCGGGTCGACACGCGTCGCGATCGCATAGTCGCTGCCCGACCTCACGCTCGAGTCGATGAACGTCGGCACACCAAGGAAGCTGAAGCCGAACTCTGCCGGCTCGCCGGTCGGCGGGAGCATGTTATACACCGGAAAAGTCAAATAGGCTGGCAGAGCGATAAAAACCAATATGTACCCGACCTGCGTTGCGAGCGGACACTTTCCGACCGCGAGCTGCGACCTGAGGCAGTAGGGAACCGCGTGGGGGTTCCCCACCAGGCCGGGCGGCAGCGAGGCTACGATCGAGTTGACTTCGCCGCCGGCCGCTCCAGAGATTTCGCACGCTGCGACCTTTTCGTGGAGACATTCCTCGGCGTTGCGCGGAGCGGTATTGAGGTTGAACGCGAACGTCGCGGCGTACGGGTGCGACCCGGCCTGCGTATCGAGCGAGCCGTCTTCATTGCTGAACCACATGTTCACGTTGCTGAAGCCGAAGCCCGCGGGGGTCGAGCTGATCGTCACCGGGTAGGACCTGACCGACGGGGTCGCGGCGCCACCGCCGGTGACCGTGACCTGGTTTTCGAAGGTGCCCGACGCGCCGGGTTCGGGGGCGACGTTCACCGCGATCTCCATTCTGATCGGGAACCCCGCTCCAGCGCCGTCTTTCGTCACCTGGAAGCTGTTGCTGCCCGCTTCGGCCGTGCACGTCACCACCCGCCCGACGCCACACGACCACGGCTCTCGGCCCGAATATGGCGTGTAGATGCCACCGTAGCCGAATTCCTGGGTGACGCCTTCGCTGTGGAAGAGGTCGGTCTGCCCGGCGTTGGTGGCCGTCAGCCCCGGCGGCAACACGTCGGTGACGTTCAACTCGCCGCTCGGTTCCCCCGCGCCGACGTTGAACAGTTCGATGATGATCAGGCCTTTGCCGCCCGGGGACAGGTTCGTCGGGCGCGTATTGCTGAACACCTCCCAGCCGGCGCCGGGAGCCGCCCACGCGCCGGTCGCGTCGAGCGCCCATCCGGCGCATGCCGCGAGCGCGAGCGCCAGCGCCAGCCAACCACGTTTCCGCCAATGTAGAGCGGTCATCGTCCAACACCTCCCCGCCTCGCAGGCTCACCGAACCCGGAGCTCTTCGTCGTCGCCCGCGCGCGTCTGGGCCTTCGCTTGCTTTTGGCTTGCACATGGTGCTTGCGCCCGCGGCGGGCGCATCGTCCGCCGCGCTTCACGAAGCCCTTCGCGCATCGCTTCGCCTTCGGCTTCACGGCGGTGGGCCGCGGTGGCTGCGCAAAGTTCCCCACGCCTTCGTATGTCACGCTCGCGGGCGTCGCGAAGCTCGGCGGCGCGGACGGCAGTCCCTGGCAGCCCGTGCCGGAGCAGGCCGGCGGCGAAAGCGGTGGGCGGCCATTGGCGTGCGCGTCGTAGATCACCGCGGCATTGCCACGGTCCCGGGGGACGAGATCCGCGCGTGTCGCGAAGAACACGTCTTCGCCACCCGCCCCGGCGTCGAGGAAATAGGCTTCCTTTTCTGCCGAGGAGAGCAGCGCGATGCAGCCGCCCGGGCGCTGGCAGCCACCGGCTCCCTGCTGCTCCCACTCGTAGACGTGCATCTTGCCACTCGCTGCCTGCGGGACGAGCGGCTCGGCGCTGTCGAAGAAGACCTCGGTGCCGGCTTCGTCGATCCACCGTGGCAGGTGGTCGTGGCCGGTCGGCAGCGACAGCAGGCCGCCGCCCGCCTGGATCGGCGCACCCGACTCGTTGCACGAGGCGCACGCGAGCTTCGCTGTGTCGGCGTCGTAGACGAACACCTCGTCGCAAGCCTGCAACGGTTCGCCAACCTGTGTTTCTTTGCATTCTCCCGGTTTTGGCCGTGCGTTGTCATAGCCGGTCAGGTCGCGATCCGACATGAACACCACCGCGCCGCCGCTGGGCGCCACCTCCGCGGTGCGATACAGGTCGGGCGCGTTTGTTTCGGCGAGCCCTTCGTTCCAGATCTGTTCGATCAGCCAATCGCTCGAGTCGGCTGCACCGTCGAGCGTGGCGATGAAGCTGAGCGCGCCTTCGTGCAGGAGGTAGAGGTTGTCTTCTCCGGCAGTCGGCTCGCTGCCCTGGCCGTTGCTCAACGGCGCGCCGCCGGCGCCCTTCAGCGCCGCGCGGGCGACGAAGTACACATACGCGCCATCTTCGCTCACGCCGACTACGCCCTGAACTTCGCCGCCGGGGGCCAGATCGCTTCTCGCGCCCGTCGCCGCGTCGAACGAGTAGAGGTCCCCTTCCTTGGCGTAGAGCACCGGCGAGCCATCGGCGCCAGCTGCCAGGAATTCGCCGCCTTCGGCGACGAGCACGGTCCTCGCCGACGGCGTGCCGCCGTCTTCACGAATGTACAGGTCGTGATCGGACAGGTCGGTCCAGATCAGCCGCGACCCGTCGGCGGAGACGACCCCGCCGGTGAACCGACTGGTCGTCGATCCGAACTTCGCGTCGCCGGCCGGCTCGCCGCCGGGCAGGATGTTCACCAGCCGCAGCGTCCCGCCGCTCACTTCATACAGGTCGCCTTCGCCGCCGCCGGGCGCTTCAGGCGTCAGCGCCCGCGGCATTTCGAATGCTACGACCGAGCCATCGGCAGAAGCGCCGGCGAACTGTGCACCGAAGCATCCTGCTTCTTCTTCCGCGGGTACGCGCGTTTTCGTGAACAACGGTTGGATCGGGATCTCGCCGCCACGTTGGTAGAGCGTCGTGCAGCGTGGCGCGCCGGGGGCGAGCGGTTCGTCGGCGAACGACTCGAGCACGCCCACCGATAGGCCGCTGGAGAAACCCTGGTAGACGCCGCCATAGTTGCCGGTGCCGCTGGGGGTGATCGCCGTCGACGTCCAGCCGCTCGCCGAGCGCGACGCGAGGAACTCGTCGCCCAGCCCACCGCCGACCGCGCCATTGCTGCCCGGCACCGGGTCGCCGACAAAGGCCAGCCCGCTGCCGTCCGCGGCGGCTTGCGTCGGCCGATCGCCGCAGAGAAATTCTGGACCATTTTCCGAGCTCGAAGCACATTCGAAAAGCGGCGGGTACACATCCCAGTCTTCGGTTTCATGCGGCGCGGCAACCAGTTCGTAGACACGGCCGTCGGGCAGCGCCGAGCTCGTCGCGCCGGCTGCCAGACCCGTGGTGAACGTCTCGTCAGGACCATGCTCGGTCCCATCGGCGTTGCTGGCCGCGAATCGGAAGTGGTACTCGGTGTCCGGCTGCAGCCCCACGAGCTGCGCCTGTACACCCACCGGCGCTTCACCGTCTCCCGCGCTCACCGCGTGCGTCGAGGCGCCGTACTGCGCGCCTGTCCCGTATTCCACCCAGTAGCTGGTTGGAAGCGATGCCGCGTTCACCCGTGCGCTCACCGTCGCCTGCGCCGAGCCGATGTCGTCGTAGGAGCTCGCTTCGACCAGTGGCGCTGTCGAGGTGAAAAAGGTCACGGTTTCGCTGCGGTTGACGCCGTTCACGTCGCTCGCGTCGAGTCGTAGCGCATAGCGCGTGTCCGGGTCCAGACCTGACACTTTCGCGCTCACGGGCACGGCGCTGGTGCCGCCCCCAGGCTGCTGTTCACACCCGACTTCGGCGGCTTGCCCTTCGTCGAAAGCCGCTACGGTCGCATATTCGAACAGGCATTCGCCCGCCGCCACGCCCTCCGGATCGACTTGCCCGCTCAGCGTCGCCGCCGTCGGCTGCAGAGCCGACGGCACGTTCGCGGCGACGTCGGGCAGCAGCGACATGCCGTACACCGCCTCACTGACGAACCGTTCGCCGACGTAGATTTCACCGTGAACATAGAGTTCGCCCGTCGCGCCGTCGAATGCGATGCTGCGTGGCCTTTCGATGCCTGTGGCCTGCGGGGACAGGTATTCGCCGGCGGCGTCGAACACGTCGATGTCGTGATTCGCGATGTCGGCGACCAGCACGTCGCCGTTCGTCTGGTCGATCGTAAGGCCCAAACCCAGACTGGCGCCAAACTGGCCCGTGGGTGTCGCGAACCCCCACCAGCTCGCCAGATACCTGCCCGACGCGCCGAACACGTCGATCAGGCCCGGCGTCGCGCTGCCGTGGTTCGGCTCCTCCGCGACCAGCAGATCGCCGGTGACGTCGTCCACGGCGATCTGCGCTGAGTCGTAGCCATGTGCGTCCTGGCCGTGATGATGGAATCCCTGCAGCGGCGTTTCGGCCGCGGCGCTTTCCAAGAGATAGGCCCCCGACGCGTCGAACACGTCGACGACTTCAGCGCCTTCATCGAGCGCGTATACACGACCATTGACCGAGTCGACTGCGACCTGCGTCAACTGCTCGAACGACTTCGCCGGCGTGTTGGATCCTGTCCACTTTTCGATGAACACCCCCGACGCTTCGAAGATGTCGATCGCGTTCTTCGCGCTGTCGGCGACGTAGATGTCGCCGTCGGCCGCCACCGCGACGCTCGCGACGTGCCCGAACGGCCCTTCGGGCGTTCCCGTGAGCTTTGCGCCGCTGACATAGGGGACCACGCCTGAATCGATGAATTCGACGGCGCTTTCCGCCGGGGAGAGCTTTTCCACCACGGTTTCGTCGGCGTGATAGATGTCCCCGGGCGCGTCAAATGCGTCAGCGTCGGTGACTTCGATCGAGGATGTCCGCAGGAAGCTGCTCTTCAGCGCTGCGTGCGCCGAGACGCTGCCCCACGCGAGCGTCGCCAGAGCCGCCAGCAACATCGCCAGCGTGGTGAGCGCGCCGCGGCGCGCGGTGCCAGCGTTAGTCGAACCCGTCATTGCAGCGCTCATCAAGCTGTCTCCTCCCGCGTTCATCGTGTCTCTCATTAGGCAGCCCTCCGCCGGCCGGCGGCGTGTACGCCGATCCCGCGCGCCACCAGCGCTCCCTGGTCGGTCAGCCACCACGCATTTGGCTCGCCCTGCGCATGCCCCAGCCCACGGTTCTCGAGCAACCCGAGGCGCTCCAGGCGGCGTAGGAGCTTCGACACCTGTCCGGGGTCGCCGATCCCCGCGTACGCGGCGACCTGCCGGTTGCTGGCGCCGGGGTGCTCGTGCACGCCTGCCAACACTCGCGCCGTGCGATACGTGACCCGCATCGGCACCCCGTGCAGGGGATCGCCCACCAACGGCAGGAGCGGCGCCGCGCCCGTCTGTGTACCGGTGCGCCCACCGGGCGAGAACGGTCGGGCCTGCTCGCGCCGCGCTGCCGCGGCGCCGAGATAGGGCAGCACGATCATGCCCATCAAATTGCCCTGCAGCTCATGAAAGGACCCTCGGCTCCCACCGGTCAGTCGCGCTTGCACGATCGCCAACAGCGCACCCACCAACCCCTCCGCGGTCAGTGCACTGTGACCCTCGCCGCGTGCGCTCTGCAAGCGGCCTTGGTCGAGCACGCCCGCGATACCCGCCAGCACCGCCGCACGCCGCTCCTGCACCAGCCCGCTCGCCCGCGCGGACTGCACCACGCATACGCGCGCCAGCACCGGCTCGCGCTCGAGGAACTCGAGGATCACGCCAAGGCCGGTGCGCACCCGCTCACGCCACGGCAGGTCCGCCACGCCAGCGGCCGCGAGCTCCCGTTCGACCTGGGCGGTGACATCGTCCATCACCGCCACGAAGCACTCCTCGCGGTTGGCGAACAGCTCATAGAAGGTGCGCCGCGAAACTCTCGCCCGCGCGGTGATCTGTCCCACCGTCACCCGCTCGTAGCCGAGCTCCTCTATCGCCGCCACCACGCCCGCCTTCAGCCGCGAGCGCTGAATGTCCACCACCTGCTCGCGTGAAAGCCCACGGCCGGCGAGCCCCACCTCGACCAGCCTCGGATCCGTGTCGGAGGCCCTCCGTACGCCCTTGTCCAACCGGCCGCGCGCACTCATCGCGCGGCCCCCCACACGAGCAGCCCCACCCCACCCGCGACGGGAAAGCTCATATGGCCCTTTGGGGCCCGCGGACGAGGCGCCTGAGCGCCTACCGGCTCAGTGCAAGAGAGAGAGAGAGAGAGAGAGATGCGACAGCGCCAAGCTGGCGCATCTAGCATCACCCTCACCACAGGGCGCGGCGATCACCGGCACGTATCCCTCTCTGGAAAGCACGCTAAAACCAACTCCCTCGTCCGATGCGATCCGATCCCTCTACCCAGCTAACGCCCAGCTAGCGCCTGAAGTCAACCGCAAGACGCTGCGACCCTCAACCGATCCTCTATGTCAAGCTTTGGTCACCACAGCGTGGATGACCAAGACAACGGCAACTGTACACGAAGCGTTCGTTCTTGTCAATAGTGGAGAGGACGACCGGCGACGTACCGTTCGACGGCATCGAGGAACAGCCGGTGCAGCCGCACGTCGTCGGTCAACTCGGCGTGAAAGGCGACCGCCAGCATGTTGCCCTCGCGCGCCGCCACGGGGTGACCGTCGACCTCCGCGAGGATCTGAACGCCCGGCCCGTGCTCGGCGATGTAGGGCGCGCGGATGAACACGCCGCGCAGCGGCGGGCCGTCGATCCCTCCGATCGTCAGCGGCGCCTCGAAGCTGTTGATCTGGCGCCCGAACGCGTTGCGGCGCGCCACGACGTCCATCAGCCCAAGGTGCTGGCGGTCGAGCATGATCAGTCCCGCGCACGAGCCCAGCACCGGCACGCCACGACCGGCGGGCGGTGGCGCGAGCAGCTCCCGCAGCGGCTCGGCGAGACCCTCGCGCTCGATCCCGAGCGTCATCGTGGTCGACTCGCCGCCGGGGATCACGAGGCCGTCGAGGCCTTCCAGGCCGGCGGCCGTGCGCACCTCCCGCACCTCCGCGCCGAGGCGGCGCAGCACCCGCGCGTGCGCCTCGAAGCCGCCTTGCAGCGCGAGCACACCGATCAAGGGCACGTCGCCGTCTCTCACTGCCGCGCCACCTGCCGGCCCGTCGCCGCCGATCGCCACCGTCGGGGACGGGCTCTGCTCACCAACCACGCTGGGCGAGCAGTTGCTCCTGCTCCAGCTTGGAGCTCTCCAGGCTGACCATCGCCGTCCCCAGCCCGCGCGAGGCGGCGGCCACACGCGCGGGGTCCCGCCAGTGGGTGGTGGCCTCCACGATCGCGCGGGCCCGTGAAGGGGGGTCTTCGGCCTTGAAGATGCCCGAGCCCACGAACACGCCCTCGGCGCCCAGCGCCATCATCAGCGCGGCGTCGGCGGGCGTGGCGATGCCGCCGGCGCAGAACAGCACCACCGGCAGGCGGCCGTCGGCCGCTACACGGCGCACCAGGTCGAGCGGCGCCCCGTGCTGTTTGGCGGCGCTGGCCAGCTCACTCTCTTCGAGGGCGCCCAGCCGGCGGATGTCGCCGCCGATCACGCGCATGTGGCGCACCGCCTCGACGATGTCGCCGGTGCCGGCCTCGCCCTTGGAGCGGATCATCGCGGCGCCCTCGCCGATCCGCCGCAGCGCCTCGCCGAGGTTGGTGGCGCCGCACACGAACGGCACCTTGAACGCCCACTTGTCGATGTGGTTGGCCTCGTCGGCGGGCGTGAGCACCTCCGACTCGTCGACGTAGTCGACCTCCAGCGCCTCCAGCACCTGCGCCTCGACGAAATGGCCGATCCGTGCCTTCGCCATCACCGGGATGCTGACCGCCTCCTGGATGCCGGCGATCATCTCCGGGTCGCTCATCCGCGCGACGCCGCCGTCGCGGCGGATGTCGGCCGGCACGCGCTCCAGCGCCATCACCGCGGCGGCGCCCGCGTCCTCGGCGACCTTGGCCTGCTCGGGCGTGACCACGTCCATGATCACGCCGCCCTTCAGCATCTCCGCCAGGCCGGCCTTCACCGCGAATGTCGCCTCGTCGCGCATGAGGCTAAGTTTATCTGCCACTGGCGCATGCGCCAGTGGCCCGGGGCGCGCATGCGCGCCCCGGCCGGTCGGCGCATGCGCCGACCGGAACCGCATCACGAAGGATCACTTCAACCGGAACGCCTTGATGCGGTCTTCGTACTGCGCCGAGTCGCGTGCGTACACACCGTAGGCGAGCGCCTGGATCAGCGACAAGAGCGCCGCGTGCGAGCGCACGTAGGCGGGGCTGTTGGAGGAGTAGTACAGCTTGATCTGCCCCAGCTTGGCGACCTCCGAAAGCGTGGCATCGGTGATCGCGGCGGTGCGCGCCTTGCGGTGGCGCGCGAGCTTCATCGCGCGGAGCACCAGCGGGTGCGGGCGCCCCGCGGAGAGCCCGATCACCAGGGTGCCCTCGTCGATCCGCCCGAGCCGGCTGAGCGCCTCCTGGGAGGGGCTGGCGACCACATCGACGCGCAGGTCCAGGAGCATCAGCAGGTGGCGTAGGTAGCTGGCGAAGAACGCCATCTGATCGGTGCCCGCCACCAGCACCTTTTCGGCGCTCACGATCGCGTCGATCAGCTCGTCCACGTCGCCACGACTCACCTTGCGCGCGGTCTCCTCCACGTTCAGATGGTCGGCCGCCAGCGCCGCCTCGAACTCGTTCTGGTCGAGCGCAAACAGCGGGCCGCCGCCGTTGCCGTTGGTGGGCGCTTGAGGGCCATTGGCGTGCACGCGCCGGTACTCTTCGCGCGCCGCGGCCTGCAGCTCGGGGAAGCCCTCGAAGCCCAGCGCCTGCGAGAAGCGCACCACCGTGCTGCTCGAGGTGTTGGCGCGGCGCGCCAGCTCCTCGGCGGTTTGGAAGGCGGCCTCGTCGAGGTGGTCGACGATGTACTGC
>Ga0210398_10003093_pt1 | contig 16030 bp, 12 predicted proteins | sample IncBWC4OmetaG_FD_161047 | JGI IMG/M metagenome (GOLD analysis project Ga0210398, IMG submission 161047) | Forest soil microbial communities from Barre Woods Harvard Forest LTER site, Petersham, Massachusetts, United States - Inc-BW-C-4-O | ecosystem: Environmental > Terrestrial > Soil >...
TCGCCGCTCAAATGGAAGCCGAGTACTACCGAACTCTCGGGTCTTGCGGATCCGTGAAATGAGATTCGTCGTGCTCAGTCACGCCGGTTTGGCCGTCGAGCACAAGGGCGTGCGGGTGGTCTGCGATCCTTGGTTGATCGGATCGTGTTATTGGCGAAGTTGGTGGAATTTTCCGGAGCCTGACCCTGCGCTCGTGCAAAATCTTACCCCGCAATATATCTATTTGACCCATTTGCACTGGGATCACTTTCACGGGCCTTCCCTCAAAAAACTGTTCGACCCTAAAACCACGGTGATCGTGCCCAAAGTACCCACGCGGCGCATGATCGATGATCTGCGCTGGCTGGGCTTCCATAACATCGTCGAAGTTTCGCACGGCGAACGATTTCAACTCGGTGAGGATTTCGAGCTTCGCTCCTATCAGTTCGGACTCGGGGTGGACAGCGCACCGGTTTTCTCCGGCGGCGGCTACGCACTGTTCAACTGCAACGATTGCAAATTGTTCGGGCTGCCCTTGAAGCAGGTTTTACGGGACTATCCCAAGCTCGACTTCATTTTCCGCAGCCATTCCAGTGCATCGCCGGTGCCGTTTTGCGTCGAGGATCACGAAAAACTCCTGCCTCAGAACGACGGAAGCTACGACTCGGCGGATCAATTCGCCCGCTGCGCCATTCATGCCGGCGCCCGCTATGCGATTCCATTTGCCAGCAACCACTGCTTCCTGCACCCGGAGACCCGGCATTTCAATACGACCGCAACCACGCCGGATCTTGCGAAACGGCGCTACGCGACGATTGCCGCCGAGTCGGGCGTCGATACCGAATGCGTGGTCATGCCGCCCGGAAGTTCATGGAGCGATACCGCCGGTTTTGCCCTCGTGCCGTTCGATTTCTCGCGGCGCGAGGCCTATGTCGAGGACATGGGGCGGCGCAACGCGGCCAAATTAACGGCACAACTGGATTTGGAAGCGCGCACGGCCGGCGACTTTGCGGCGTTCGAAAGCTATTTCAACGCGTTTTTTCGCTCGATACCGTGGATGATCCGGCGTTTCAAGTTGTCCGCGGTGCTGTTTCGGGTCATCGATGCCGGGGGTGCGCAGCACTGGCTCGTAGACCCCCGCCGAGGGATGGTGTCGATCGTGCAATCCGTGCCGCCGGATACCGTGGTCTATGAAGTGCACGCCGGTGTTTTGAACGACTGTGCCAGGTTAAAGATGTTTTCGGTGTGGACCGCCTCGAAGCGGCTCAAAATCCGCCTGCCGTCGGCAGACGCGCTGTCACGTATCAACCTATGGTTCACCCTGTTCGACATGTACGAAACCGATCTGTTGCCGATCGCGAGGAATTTCACATGGAGGGCGCTGGGTGTGCGCCTGCGGCGCTGGCGCGAGCCGGTCGAGGTCGCGAATATCCTGTGGCGGCGCATATTCCTGCGCCAGCGTTTCTCGGTCAGCCGCATTTATCCGGTCGGCTCGAATAAGCAGCTCGCTTAAAACGCCTGCTTAGACCGCTCGCTAAAACCGCCCGCTTAAGCGTTCGCTCAAACGTTCGTTTAGACCGCCAACTTTCGCTGCCGGCGCCGCGCTTCAATGACCTTCAGATCGATCAGCATCTCGTAAGCCGCACGCATTCGGCCGAAATAGAAACCCGCCCGGCCGTCGAGAAATCCGAGGCGCACGATGTACAGATACAGAAAAACGATCAGCGGCCGGAGCGGCAACCGATAGAGGCACTGCTTCAGCATGCGGCGCCGGTCGATCGGGTCCCAGGCAAATAGCTCCCGCACCACGATGCGATCGTTGTGCATGCGCATCTTGGCGATGGCCTCCATGGTCGAATACCGATTGTGCCGTTCGAACCAATAGGCGATGCCCCTGTTGAAAGGATAGTGGTGCAGGTGTGCCTCGAGGTGGCCGATTTCACCGTCCGCGATATATTCCTCGTTGACTTCGCGTTCCACGCGAACGTGCCCGAGCCGCACCAACCGGCCGAACCAGCTCGGGTAGCCGCTGCTGCGGCGAAGCCATTTGCCGAGGAAGAAATCCTTGCGGCGAATGCGGAACAAGGCGACCTCGGCACCGACTCCCGCGATGGTGGTGGCAATTTCCGCGGCCAATTCGGAGGAGACCCGTTCGTCCGCATCCACCATGAGAACCCACGGATTCTTGTATTGCACTGTGGTGAGCGCGGCATTTCTCTGCGCCGCATAGTTGTCAAAGCGCCGCTGGACCAGCCTTACCCCTTTGGTGTTCGCGATCTCGAGCGTGCGGTCCTCGCTCATGGAGTCGAATACGATTATGTCATCCGACCAGCCGCAGGAGTCGATGCATTCGGCGAGATTCGCTTCTTCGTTCAGCGTCAGGATCAGGACGGACACACCGTTCATGCCGCGTCCTCGGCGTACCTTGGGTTGGGCGGTCCAAAGGCGACAGGGATCGCACGGTGTGGGATGTCACGCATCGCCGATCACTATGACAAGCGGGTGTGACGAGTATGTGATCATTTGCGAGAAATGTGCTCGATTTGGGGGGATTTAATCACCCCGTAACATATGTTTTGCACCCTGTCTGGGGATGTCGCTCAACTTGCCCGCGCTGGTTCGCCTGTTGCGCCCGAAGCAATGGGTGAAGAATACTTTTGTCTTCGCGGGCGTACTCTTCGGCGCGCAGCTTCACAACGCACGGTTCATGGGCGCCGCCGCCCTGACGTTCGTCGCCTTCAGCCTGATGGGTTCGAGCGTCTACGTTCTCAACGACTACCTCGACCGGGAATCCGACCGGCAGCATCCCACCAAGCGTCATCGTGCGTTGGCCAGCGGCGCGGTAACACCTACGCAAGGCTTTGGTGCGGCGGCGGTGTGCATGAGCATCTCCCTGGCGGCAGCCGGGTTCGCCGATATCCGTGTTTTGGGCATCGTGCTCACGTATCTGGCCATCAATTGCGCGTATTCCCTCGTTCTCAAGCATCAAGCCGTCATCGATGTGTTTTGTATTGCGGCCGGCTTCATGCTGCGGATCTTGGCCGGTACCTGGGGGATCAGGATTCCGCCCTCCGGCTGGCTCATCCTGACCGGTATGTTCATCACCTTATTCCTGGGATTTGCCAAGCGCCGCGCGGAATGGACTGGCGCGTCGGGTGCCCATGCGCGCCGGCCGGTTTTGGGGCTCTACAGCCGGGAATTGCTCGACACGTTCTTGTCCATCACCGCGACCGGCACGGTGTTGAGCTATGGGCTCTACACCCTCGATCCGGCCACCATCGGCCTGCATCATACCGACAAACTGATCTACACCTTGCCGTTCGTCCTGTTCGGTCTGTTTCGCTATTTGTTTCGCTTGCATAACGGCGACAAGGGAGAGAACCCCAGCGCGGATGTGTTCACCGACCATCAGCTCATTTTGTGCGGGCTGGCATTCGGAGGGAGCGCTCTGTGGCTGCTGTACCGCTAGGATCGAGATGGGTGAGGGCCATCGCCGTTTCGACGGCCGTTGCCGCGGCGGTTTATTTGGGCGCAGTCATGTGGGCCGGCCGCGCCGAGGTGGCCGCGGCGCTCAAGCTGGTCGGCGTCGACACGCTGATCGGACTGCTCGCACTGTCCTTGCTCAACTACGGCCTTCGTTTCGCACGCTGGCACTACTATATCCGCTCGCTCGGCGGCGTAATCTCGCTGCGCCACGATCTGCGGATTTATATCGGCGGATTTGCGCTCACGACGACGCCCGGAAAGGCCGGCGAGATGGCGCGGTCATTGTGGCTTCGGCCGTATGGCGTACCCGCCACGATGTCCCTCGCCGCCTTCTTCGCCGAGCGCATTCAGGACTTCTTGAGTATCGTGTTGCTTGCGAGCTTGGGCGTCGCCGGCTTCCGCGGTGGAGTTTGGGTGCTGGTGGGTGGCGTTGCTTTGGTGCTCGGCGCGCTGATCATCCTGTACGTGCCCGCGATCTCTCGCTCGGTGTTGCGTTATCTGACGGCGCGTCCGGGAAGGCTGCGGCAAATCGCGCGGCAGATAACCGAGATCCTGCTCTTGACGCGCGGCTGCTTTACGCCGTGTCGTTTCCTGGTCGGGCTGCTGATCGGCATCGGTGCCTGGAGTGCTGAAGGTTTGGCTCTCTACGCGCTCATGTCGGCGCTCGGGCATCCGCTTCCCTGGGTGCCTGCGATCGGAATCTTCGCGTTGGCCACCCTCGCCGGTGCGCTGAGCTTCATGCCCGGCGGACTCGGCGGCACCGAGGTCACCATGATGGTGCTCTTGAGATTGTTTGCCATCCCGCTGCCGATCGCGATCTCGGCAACCTTGCTCATCCAAGTGGTTACGCTGTGGTTCGCCGTCCTGCTCGGCATCGCCGCTCTGTCGATTCGTGCAAAAGTTCCGGAAGTCCCGGCGACCGTCGGCGCATGAGTGGGTCGAATCGACAGCTGGGTGTGCCGGCCTATGCATGGGCCGCGCTCATCATTTGCGCCGCGATTTTCCTCATCCGGGGTCCGCTGCGCGCCGCCGATCCGACCGTCAATATGGACACGCCGCTGCTGCTCGCGGCGGCCACGACGTGGCGGCATGGCGGCAATCCTTATGATCCGGCCTCGATGGCCAGCACGTTCGGTCCGAGCGCATCGCTGATCACGGCGACCTTGCAGCGCGGACAGCAGGCATTCGTCTATTCGCCTCCCGTCTATGCGCTCCTCAGCCCGATCACGTACCTGCCCTGGCCGGTGCAGCGCTGGGTTTGGAATCTGCTCAATGTCGCGATGTTCCTGACGTCGCTCGTCTTGATATGCCGGCTGTTTGGATTTCCTCTGCACTCCCTCGAAGGCTTCGGGGTGATCGGCATCGGTCTTGCGGCGAATCCTGCGCACATCTGCATAGCACTGGGACAAACCGGGGTGGTCGTGCTGCTTCTGGTGGTGGTCTCGTGGTGCCTGGACCCCGGGGGGGACGGCCGCGCGGCGCGAGGTCGGGTCGCTCTGAGTGCCTCGGCGCTGGCGTTGGCCGCGATCATCAAGCCTCAGATCGCCATCGTGTTCATGGCCTTGGATTGCTATACCGGACGCTTCCACGTCACCGTGCGCGCGGTGGCGATTGCAGCGGCGCTTTTTGCAGCCGCGTTGGCTCTTCATGGAGATGCCGTCGCGCTCACGCAATCGTGGATCGAGAACATGCATGCCCTGATGCACGCTGAAGCGGATCCGCTCCACGGCTCACTGCCGCATCAACTCATCAACCTGCAGTCGCCGCTGGCGGTGTTGACGGGAAACCGAACCCTGTCGACGACGCTGGCCATTGCCGCGTGCGGGCTCATGGGGCTCACCTACGTGTGGGCCGATCAACGCGTCGATTCCCCGACCCAGGACTTGCGGGTACGTTGGCTCAATGCGCTGAGCGCCGCGACGATACTCATGCTGCTGATCTTCTACCACCGGGTATATGACGCAGTTTTCCTGATGATACCGGGAGCGTTCGCAATTCGGCAGATTTCAGCCGGCGACCGGCGGGGCTGGATTCTCCTCGCGCTGCTCACACCGGTCTGGATTCCCTTATCCTCGATCGTTCACCGCAGCCTGGATTTGTCGGGAGGTTTTGCCGCGAGCGCCATCGTGCAGGCACTGCTGGTTCAACACCAGACGTGGTTCCTGGTCATCGCGTTTTTCATTCTCCTGCGAAGCGCGCCCGCGAATGCCCGGCGCGCGTAGCGGGTATGGCGATCGTATTCCATGGTGCGAGGGCTACCTCCTCGCGCGCGGCGGATAACGCTTCGCCGTCGTAGATGCGATAGCCGGCGGCCCTGAGAAAGCCGGTGATCTCTTCCGATCGTTCCGCGCTCACCTCGCATAGAACTATCGGTCTTTTGGTCTGTAGCAGGCCAAGCGCTCCGTTCAGCACCTCCAGCTCCGCTCCCTCGACATCGATTTTGATGACGTCCGGGTGCGGTAATCTCTCCGCCAGCCAGTCCAGGGAGACCGACATGACGCTTTGCTGTTCTGCGATGCCACCCGACTGGCTTTGTCCGTAACCGGAAAGCGCGTTCGAAGCCCTGGATCGCGCGGCGATGTTGAACGTTCGCACATCGCAAGCGTTCGCCACCGCTGTGGGAATGATCTGAACCGACGCGGATGTGCCCGGCTGAATCGAGGCCGAATGCCTCAACAGCTGTACCAGCCAAACGTCCGGCTCGAAGGCGAATATCTTTCCTGACGGTCCGGCGCAATGTGCGGCGGCAAATGAAAATAAACCCACATTGGCGCCCACGTCCCATACCACGTTGCCCGGCTGAACGAATTCTCGCGCCAACCCGCAGAGGACAGGATCCACCGCTTCCATGGGTCTAAACAAATACTTCAGTCCGGCGGATCCGGAGACGTATATCCTCGCGCCACCCACCTCTTTGGGCAAGGATCGACGAAACGAGCTCCTGCGTGTGGCCTTTTCAAGAATTGATCTGAGCATGGCCCGAGTATCTCCTCCGACTATAACGGGACCGTGACACGCGGCTCTTGCTTATCGGTCTTTCGGGCCGTCGTTGGTGGATGTCCGGCCCCAGACCTGATAGTCGCCGAACGTTGTTTCCTGCACGTATCCATCGCGGATGAAAGCGGCAAACTGAGGGAATGCCTGCAATAACACCAGCCCCGGTTCGTCGATCAATTCCCAGGATTGGCGAGCATCGATGACAATGTAACGCGGTGGCGTATCCGTGATCTCATTCAGAAATATTTTCCGATAGCCCTCCCTCATCGCACCTGGTACCGCGATCGGATACGAATATCCAAATCGGCTTGGCGCGAGCCTACCCGCATAAAAATTGATTACAGGATCAATGCCCCAGCACAACACGCGATCCTCCGGCTGCGAGTGACCGCGGATGTAATCCGCGATGGCGAGGAACGTCGAACTGTTCCATCCGTGGGCGAGCATCGACACGTGTTCGAGGTAGAGCTGCCTGGTTTCCCTTCCCGCCATGTAGATTGGCCATTCGTAAGATCGGTAGACGGCGCGGCCGGCGGAGGGCAGCAGTAGGGCGGCCATGGCCACGACGCCAATTGCCAGCCTCCAACCGCCCCGGTTATGCAGCGGTCCAAGACGTTGAAGAATTGCACCGATTGCCAGTCCCGACCCAACCGAAAGGGCAATGACGGCCGGAAGCCAGTGGTAGACCCAGAATCGTCCCTGAATCAGCACGAGCGCCAGCGTCAGCGCCAGCCACGCGCCCACCACGATGCTCTCCGATCGATATCCATCACGCACCATCTGCCGAATTCCGAACGGCGCGAACAGGATGGGGACCAAGAGGGCAAGATGTGGAAGTACCGCAATGAAGTCCCGAATTCGTAACAGGGGATTCGCTTCCGCGAACTTCGAGTACGTGATCGCCAGAAATCGATTGGTCTCGATCAGATCATGCATGGCGGCGCGCGAGTCGAAGTAAAACAGCGCGGCGCCGACGGGAATCACGAACCCCAGCATCAATGAAGTTACCGCCATCAGCGCGTTTTCTCTCGTTCGTGATGCCACCATTGCCACGATCGGGATGATGAGAAACAGAAGAAAAGTGGGCTTCAGCAGTGCGGCAATCGCGAGCAATGCGCCCGCGGCCATCATTTTTCTTGCCGACGGTGCTTTGACGCCGGTGACGAGAACCACGACCGCCAGGACGATGATGCCGGCCCACCCATCCGGCTGTGCGGTGCTCGGAAAACCGCAGCCGTAATACGTGAGCAGGAAGTAGATGACGGCGCAATGGCTGCCCAGGCGGTTTGCGTGTGAAAGCCGCTGCACCAGGCTGAATATCAGCCAACACGCAGCGAGTGTCGGCGCCAGGTCGAAGATCCGAATTCCGACATCATTCGATCCGAACAGCGCAATGACGAATGCATAGACGTAGTAGCAAAGCGGGCCTTTCATTTCCCAGGCGTCGCGATAGGGAAGACCGCCGCGCAGGATCACTTCGCCGACCCACGCAAACATTCCTTGGTCTCGGCCCAGCGGCCAGGTGAGCGAGCCCAGCGCCGCAAAAATGGCGAATGCATATCCGCTCACAACAAACCAATCACGCGGCCAAGCGTCGTTGAACAAAGTGTTCCACCGACTCGTCGCTGGCGTCGCAGGAGCACTTGCGTTTACAGCGGAGGGCATGGCCCGAATATACAGGAAGGTCCCCAGCCATTCGGAGTAGCAGACGGCGTGGACCAACATTCACAAAACAGAAATATGCAAGCAGTAATACACCGCTAAGATCAAGTGCGTACGCGCGCGACGCGCACTCCGTGTGCGCTACGTGCGGATGAGTACCGCCGTGAAGTTCTCATCGAAGGGGATGCGCCTGCCGCAATAAAGCGCACCAATAAAGGATTCGAGGGCGAAGCGCATTATCAATACCAGCCGCCGCTTTAGGCCGCGGCGCAATCCGACTCCGGAGGTCGGCAGTGCGGGATTCCTGACCGCGTCGATCTTAAAACCGGCGTGCTGCGCGAAATAAATCAGCTTTCCGCTGCCAATCGTGGTCACATGAGTAGGATCCGCGTGCTGAATTCTGCGACCGAACGGGCTGTCACCGTTCGGAAAACGCAATACGCATTTGCCTCCGCGGGCAAGCATTTCCGCGAGGCGGTTGAACAGAAAAGCGTAATCCCCTTGCTCGATGTGTTCGAGTACGTCGAATGCCACGATATGGGTGAATGTGCCGCGCATCTCGTCCAAATCGGGAGCGCTCAACCCGTTGAAGGCGCGGCCATTTCCGAGCAATTGGCGTGCGCGGCTCACCAGCAACGGGTTCAACTCGACGCCATAGATCTCTGCGCCGGCATCTCGCGCCCACGCAAGGAACGAACCATTTCCAAATCCGATTTCAAGGATCTTCGCACGTGCCGGAGGGCCAAGACCCACTTCCGCAGCAAAGTAAGCTGCGTCAAGTCTGGAGTACCTACCAAAATTCTCCGGCGCCCACTCTTTCCATGCGATGTAATTCGTTGCCTCGGGATCTTGGGCCGATGCGAGCCCGCGCTGCGATTCGTCCCGCACTGAAGGATGAGGTGGCGCGGTCATGATAAATTGCCGGCTCGGTGACATTTGGCACCGCGGATCATACGTGGTTCGGTAAAGGTCGGATAGAGCCGAAATTACGGCAAATCTATCATTGCCGCTGCACTTGTAATGAATCGGACATGTAGTAAGGAATCGATCGCGTGCATCCAGAATCGATAGACAGCGGCTCACCGGAGAGCATCAATATGCTCAGATCGCGTCGACATGCACTCGCTGCGATATTCGCGGCGGGTTCGGCTGCGATTCCGGTCCATGCAGGGACTGTCGAGAAGCCGCCCGGCGGGTTGATCAACCCATCGGATTTCGGCGTGGTGGCGGATGGCACGACAGACGATGGGCCGGCCTTGCGGAGGGCTTTCGCCGCAATGAAGCATGGCTCGCTCATCATTCTGCCCGCCGGCACCATTGCGCTGGGCGCATCGGGGTGGACGGGCATTTCGCTCGAGCACCTCGAAAACATCTGCATTCAAGGTAACGCCACGACGCTCAAGTGGCTCGCGTTGCCCTCCCAGGCGACAGGACCTTTCGGACCGACCGGCCTGCGCCTACTGAGTTGCAGGAATGCGCTTATCTGCGATGTGCGTATCAACGGCAACGGTATCGATTGCATCGGACTCGGGTTGGACAGTTGCGAACGATGCGTCGTACGAGGAGTCGAGGCCTTCGCCCATGGCGCGATGCACGGAAGCGGGCTAGGCCAGCTCGCCTCATGCCGAGGACGCGATAACACCTGGCTTGACTGCAGCTCGCGCGACTCGACGCGCGGATCGCAGTTCCGCGGCTTCTATCTGGGCAACGGCAATAGCGGTTGGGGCGAAACGGACCTTAGAATCCAAGGCTGTTCCGCCACAGACAATGATGCAACCGGGTTTGCGATTGGTGCCGCAGGACTGATTTGCATCAGTTCGAGAGCCGTCAACAATGCGGGAGCGGGATTCATTTCGGGAACCGCGAAGGGAAGCGGTTCGACGGACCATCTGTTTGTAGGGAATATTTCACGGCGTAATGCCTTCCACGGTTGGCAAACGGACGTATACGGTCCGAATGCCGAACGAATCGTGCTTTCCGCAAACAACTTTTCCGAAAATGCGCACTGCGGTGCTCTCTGTCACAAGGGCACGGACATCACCATCTGCAACAACGTCTTCCTTGATAACGGCGAAACGACGGGAGCCGGCACCATCGAGATAAGCTCGTCCAACAATGTGATCATTACCGACAACATCATCAGAGGGGATGCCACTCATGGTGTGTGTATCAGCACGGCGCTGCATAGGAACCGGGTGAACGATGTCATCATTGCAAACAACCGTTGCACCGGATCGGCCTCGAAGACCATCTGGCTTGTGTCCCTGGAGTCCGATAGCTCGCTGACTCGGATTAACTGCAACGGAAATATCATGATGGGCGGCACTCATGGGATTTATATCGGTACTTCGGCGCCGGGAGCGATCGTTGATGATATCAACGTGTCCAACAATGTAGTAAGCGGCAATTCTGTCGCGAGCTTTGCGCTGACGGACTATTCGCCCGGCCAGTCTACTAACGTGCGATTCATGGGCAACTCCGGCTCGCGGCCCCTGGCCAACTCGAACGGCGCGCCGGCGGTGAACGCACACAACTCCTGGAACTCGCCTGTCGGCCATGGCACCGCTCCGCCACAAACGGGTACATGGCAACGCGGATCGTTGATCTACAATTCCGCACCGTCGCCCGGGCATCCGATTGGCTGGGTTTGTACGGCCGGAGGCACGCCAGGAATTTGGAAGCGGTTCGGCTTGATCAGCGTCGAGGATTGAGCTGCTCTTGCTGCACTCGGGGCAACCCGTTCGTTCGTCAAATGGGCGGGCGGCAGACATACACCATCCATCCGCTGTTGCTATTGAACAGAGCGGTATTCCCGATGGCCAAGGATACCCCCGGCGCAACCGGGCCAAGCGGACACGGAGAAATGGGGCGTCCATTTACCGCGTACAGGTCGATGGAGTCCCGGTCGAGAGCGCCTGCCGCAGGCTGCGGCGCGTTGGGGTCGGTCACGTGCAGTTCGGGATTGGTAAGAGATAAGAACGCGGGGGCGGTGCCGATGTGCGCGCCGCGCGCCTCCCATTGCGTCACTTCCGAACTCGTGCTGCGGAACGTATCACCGTAACGCGCGATCGTCAGCACATCTCGTGTGCACAAAAGTGTCAGACCCACGGCACCGACGATAAAACTCGCGCTACCCAGTAAATTGGCGACGAAACGCGAAGACCAGCCGGAAGCGATGAGCAGCAACAGCACACAACTCGGTATTAGATTATAAAAGGTAGGCGGCACGCGCGGGCCGAAAAACCAGAATACCGGCAACATCAAGACGATGAGCGGCATTCGGCGCGCAACCACTGTTCCGGCAGCAACGAGCAGAAAGCTCCATCCTGGTAACAGGGGGAACAAGACATAGTACGACAGCACGCTGCCGTCGCTGCGCCCTACCAGGCGCCTGGCTTGGAGCAAAATCCCCTGCGCGAGGTCTTGCAGGGGGAATGGGTAGAGCGCAAGGAATGCCGCCACAGCAACTGCATAACCGATGCCGATGGGCAGGTATTTGCGAATCAACGCGGGGCGCGTGATGAGCAACACCAGCCCGTGCAATCCGGCCACGGTTGGCTGTGTACAAAGGAGCGAGCCCATGACCGCGCCAAGCAACAGAGGTTGCTCGGCTTCGATGGCCAGTTCAGCGAGCACGACCAGCAAGATCGCGAAGCACTCGGGTCGGAAGGCGATGAAGGATTGAGCGGCGAGCGTGAAAATCGCCAGGCCGAGCATCGTCGACAGCGAATAATGTCGCTTCCGCGAAAGCCATAGGATCGCGGCCGCTGTCAAAGCTTTGACCAACCAAAGGATTACATAGTAGCCAGGCGCGCTGCATGCGGGATTCAGCGCGCTGAATAGCATCGGCGACACGAACCCATGCCACACCATTCTTGAATGGCCCGACGGATCGATCGGGAACGCAGTCGTCCCAAAAAAGCCCGACTGGCAGTAGTTTGCCGACGCCGTCAGAAAAAACGCCGAATCGCCGACGGGTGATGGTAAGAGCCAGATCGCCTCGATGAGAAATCTTAGGACCAACACCGCGATAACAAATACAAACGCCGAACGCGCCCCCATTAGCGATCGGTTGTCGACATCGATCGTGCTTGGCTCACGAGCCATGTCCATCTGAAGTCCGTCCGTTAGCGCAACAAATTGGGGAAGCGCACGAGTGCGGGGGCAGGAGAGCCAGTCGTCAACCCATCCGACGGCGCGGAAGTAAGAACCTGGCGCCCCGCCGACGGGCGCGCAAGCAGCAAGTGGAGAATACCGATCAGCACGAGAGTACGTCCCCAAACGACGTACTCGATCTCGATCTGACCTCCGCCGCGCAGGACGATTTCATACAAGGTCACCATGATGACCAGCACTCGAGTGAGAGAAGTTCCCTCGGACGAATTGAATTTGCTCGTCACGTAGCCCAGCAACGCGCCTAATAACGCCATGCCGGCGATCACTCCAGCCAGTCCGAAGTTCCAATAGAGTTCCCCTATATGAGTCGGTGAGATATGGGTATCGGGATCTTCGGATAGGTGAAAATCCCGATTGAACGTTTGCGCGGAGTTTCCGCCGGGCTTTTCCGACCAAATAACGCGCGGTGCGAAGATGTACAGCAGTTGCTCCAGTGTCGAACCCATTTTATAAGGCTGATCCACACCCACATGAGCCGCGAACAGTTCAACCGCGCCCTTGTCGGTGACGCGCTCGAGAAACGTTTGCGATGACTGCTCGTATTTCTTCCCCTCACGTGCCACATTGCGTTCCGCAATCGCGCGCTCCAGAATTTCCAACGTACGCGAGACGGCTTGCGCGCGCGTCAAATGCAGGCCTTCTGTCATGATGAGTCGCTTGGCTGTGAGCACGGGGAACACCAATGCGATTCCTATGACACAGCCTGCCAGCCAGCGTATGGGTACCTTCCCTTGGATGATGAACCGGGTCAGCAGCATGACCACTGCGGCATTCAGCGCCGTCTCTTTTTGATCCACCAAGAATCCAACCACGAATTGGGCAAAAATGACGAACAGCACCAGCGCGGTCCCGGCACGCCGCGACCAGACAGTCCACCAATAGGCCATGATGATGATCCCGAGCGGACCCGCGTAGTTCCCTATCAGCAGCATGCCGGACGTACCCCAGACGCCCAGCTTGGTAAAGCCTGCGGTGGTGGTGGCGTCGGTGTTGTCGACCACGAGCACCAAGGATTGATACATCGTTGCGGCGCATCCCGCCACCCAGAGAAGCATGCCTGCCGGGATGAGCAACCGCGGGGGCCAATCCTCGGGTGTCTGAGCATGATTTCGAGTGTTCCAGAGGCGCACGGCCACGTGAAACCCCAGGATCTTCACAAAGGCGCCGATGATCAGCAGTCCCTCACCCGGGATCAGTCCGCCGGGCTCAACTGCCTTTGGCGGCGAAAACATGTGTGCCGCATCCAATAAGGCGAATTCCATGAAGTAGATCATCATGGCGACGCCCAAGATGGCGTACGAACCGTTCAGACGATCGATAAATGGAATTGGGCTCGAACATAACGCGAACATGATGGCCACATACGGCAGTCTCGCCAGACTACCGCCGCCGGCCGCGGCGCCAACCAGGAGGACCACGCAAAACACCACGTTCAGTGCGACGTAGGCAAACCACTTGGATTCTGTAGATAAGGTGGGCACGATTGAATCAAATGGGCGTCGGGCCCGACACTTCAGCAAGTGAACGTTACACGGACATGACGCCCGCGGTCCGCAGGAACCCCAAATGCCGCAATCACGGCTGAAACGGCGCACCGGCTTGCAATTAGCTCGCTAAAGGTGCGCAAAGATGCCATAAAGCCGCCATGAATTTTGGGCACCCCCACCCCTCTGGCGAAGCGGCATCCGGTAACCATGCCGGCGTTCGCGTACTCGTCATCGGCTCCTACGCCTATCCGGACTCATTTGAGTGGCATCTCGTTGACTCGTTGCAGCATCTGGGCTGTGCGGTGACGCTATTTCACAATCGCAAGAGCCTCGCCGGTACCTTTGGATTTGCGGAAAAAGCGTACCGCAAGGCGACGGAGATCCTCATTCGCGAGCCGGAACGCAGTGTGGAAGCACGTCTGTTCCGCGCCATCACAGAGTTTGCGCCCACCCTCATCCTGGTCGTACTCGGCAACCAGCTATCGCCGAAAACCATGGCGGCGGTTCGCAAGCGGACCGGCGCCCGCATCGTGTGCTGGTGTCAGGACCAGATGACCACGCTGGGCCGCCAGTTTCTGCTTGCAGCCGAATACGACGCGGTGTTTGTGAAAGACCGCTACATGCACGATTTATTCTCGAGCATGATCCGGTCGACGAAGTTCTATTATTTGCCTGAGGCGTGCAATCCCAGAATGCATCGTCCCTTGGACATTTCGGACCGGGATCGCGAGCACTATTCCTGCGACATCATGATCGCCGGCACCTTGTACTACTACCGGCAGGAGATCCTGCGGCAATTGACCGAGGAGTTGGACGGCATTCACATCAAGATCTGGGGTAGCAGACCTGAATGGCTGCTGGATCGATTGCCGGGCCGCTACATGGGCCGCCATGTGCATGGCGATGACAAAGTGCGCGCGGCGCAAAACGCCAAAATCTGTCTGAACACACTGCATTACGGCGAGGTCAATGGCCTGAATTGCCGGGCATTCGAGATCGCAGGCTGCGGGGGTTTTCAAATCGTAACGCGCGTACCTGTTCTAGCGGAGCATTTTGTCCCCGAGGTCGAAGTCGTAACCTTTTCCAGCGTCGAGGAACTCGTGGAGAAGACTGCGTACTACCTGCGCAATCCTGCCGAGGCGGCGCAGATCGCTGAGCGAGGACGCGTACGCGCGCATCGCGACCACACGTACGAGCACCGATTAAAGGATATATTGGGCATCGCGTTGCAATGACTTGAATCCGTGCGCGGTGAGGTTCGATGAGCGGGCGGCGGCAAAATGCTGTTTTCGGGATCCTATTCGGATACGCAAGCATCGCCGTCGCGTTGGCGCGAAACGTATTGCTCGTTCCCCTCTATCTGCACAGCATCCCCTTGGCGGAATACGGCGCATGGCTTGCAACGGGCGGCGCGCTCGCCCTGATGCTCATCAATGATTTTGGCCTGTCCGGTGTCGTCACACAAAAAATCTCGGCCTGCTTCGGGGCGGAGGATTTCACGAAACTCGGCCCATTGGCCGGTTCCGCGTTCGCCATCGGCGCCCTCATGGCACTTGGCCTGTCGTTGATCAGCATCGGCTTGGTGCCGCTCTTGCCGGGCCTCGACACGTTGAGCGAAGTGCAACGCCACACCATCGTGCAGTGCTTTTTTCTCGCCATCGCCGCCAACACCGTGGGAGTGATCGGAGCCACCGCGGTCAGCGTGATTCGAAGCCTGCAAAGGTCGGCTTTGGCGGGTTCCATTCTTCTGATCAGCGACCTGATCAACATAGCGGCATTGTTGGCATTGCTGTTCAACGGAAAGGGGCTGTACGCGATTGCCGTGGGTGTGCTGTTGCGCTCGGCAGTGGTTGCCTCGGCCGGATCCGTCGGCATGTGGGTATGCACTCGTTCGCTCAACGTCAGACTGTCGGTCCGCTGGCGTACGGTACGCGAACTTCTAGGCAGTTCAAGCCGCTTCTTTCTGTCCTCGATTGCGATGAAAGTGCAAACACAGGCGAACGTGTTTTTCGTCAACTCGCTGTTGGGACCAACGAGTGCCGCCATGTACAGCCTCACCGTGCGGGCTCACGAAACCGTGCTCATGCTGCTTGGCCAGATCAACACGGCCCTGACGCCCTCGGTCACACACTTGTTCGGCTCGGGAAATCTCGTCCGGTTTCGTGCCGTACTGCTGCGCTTGTTGTTGGCGTTGGGAGGCATCACGGCGTTTGCCATGTCGCTGACGATCATTCTGAATGCCG
>Ga0210398_10003094_pt1 | contig 16030 bp, 10 predicted proteins | sample IncBWC4OmetaG_FD_161047 | JGI IMG/M metagenome (GOLD analysis project Ga0210398, IMG submission 161047) | Forest soil microbial communities from Barre Woods Harvard Forest LTER site, Petersham, Massachusetts, United States - Inc-BW-C-4-O | ecosystem: Environmental > Terrestrial > Soil >...
GATTTTCCCTTTCACTCCGTTCCAAGCCAGATCGACCAGGCCGTCGGGGGAAAGGTCGAATTGCACCGAGGTGGCGTCGTGAATCGTGGCGATAATATTGTCTTCGTCCACGCCCGCCTTGGCCATTTTGATGACCTGTGCGTTGGTCAGGGCTGGCGCCGCATTTGCGGCCGGCTTGGCGGCGGGAGCCGGCGGCTTGCTCGCGGCTGCTGGAGCGGCAGAGGAAGCGCCGGCGGCCGTGGCTGGTTTGCTTGAGGCGCTTGCCGTGGATCTGGGTGCCGCCGCGGTGGAAGCCTTGCCGGCGGTGGAACTCTTGCTGGACGAGGCTGCGGCAGGAGCGCTTTCCGGCGCGGAATCGGCCTTGGCGCTGAGCGTTGCGCCGCCTTGCAGCTTCTTGTAGTGCGCCACCGCCGTCTCAATCCGCGTTTGCGGCTCCGCGAATTGCTTCTCACCGGGATTGGCGTCAATCGCCTTGCCGTAATTGATAGCTGCCTTCTCCAGGAATTTTTCCGTCGCGGACTTGTCCTCCGACTGGTAGGCCAGGGCTTCGTAGGCGACGCCGATATCGTACAGGCGATAAGCATCGTCGGTGGGCTTCGGCAACGGCATCATCGTTTCCAGCGTTTCCAGGTACCGCTCCCACAGGCCTTTTTCAGCAAGGTTGTTGGCTTCGTCCATTTTCCCGCGGGCCAGAGGAACATCCAGAGTCTCGTCCGTGTTCACCAGACGCGAAGCGATTTGCGAAGCGGCACGGGACAAAAGCAACTGGCGCAATTCCACGGGAGTCGGCGCGCCGTAAGTCTCGTCGGTTTTCTTTCCCGCCAGTCTCTTGAACGGGCTGGTGACCTTCGACTGGAAGGATTCGCCGGTGGCCTGATTGGTGCCGGCTTGAAACTCCTGCGAATAGTTGGCTGCGATGCTGTCGGAATCGAGGACTCGCGACTGCCCGTCCTTGGCCTGGTAGGTGACGTTCACGGTGCCGGTCACTTTGTAATACATCACCGGCTGCTCCATGTTCTTTCCTTTTTGGAATACCATTTCGTTGCGCGTGTAGGTCACCGGCGGAGGAACCTGAAACGTCATGATCGTGCAGTGAACCGTTTCGTCCGGCGAAGTGGTCTTGACTTGCAGCTTCTTGTCGTATTTTTGCAGCTCGGTGGTCAAAAGGTCGGACAGCATGCGCGCGGAATCCGCGCTGTTGACGTCGTGCGCCGTCACTTGCACGTCGAAGCCCGGGCCGGGAAGGTGCACGCTGGCGGGCATCTTGCGCTCCAGCTTGATGGTCTTCTTAGTCAGTCCAAAGCCTTGCGCGCGCACGCGCGACTCCAGCCCGGCAAACTGTAAGAAGAGGAATAAGCAAAAGGTGCAGAGGCTCAGCGCGCGCCGCCCGGTGCGCCTCGCAGCAGGGGACGAGAGACTTGTCCTAAATTTCTTGCGCGAAAACGCCGCCGGGGCGGGGGCAATCTCAGGACGATTAGGCGGCTCCGCCTTGGAACCGGGCATAGATTCGGCCTCTGATCCGGAACGCTCCGGGAATGCTACCAAAACCCCGGAGAAAGTTACACCTCGATCCCGGAGCCATCGGCGCGGAAATGCGATAGGCTAGGGCGACGACGGCCAGCGCGGGGAAGAGTCGCGCCCATCCGGAGGCGACCATGAAAGAGAACCAGCAAAAGCGAAAGAATCTGTCGCGCAGGGAATTTGTCACCGCCGCGGCCACAGGCATCACCGCCTCCGCGCTCGCGGCCGTTGAGCCGACCACCGGCCATGCCGCCCAAGTCGCCGGGATGGTTCCCAAACACTGGGATCTGCAAGCGGACATCGTGATCATCGGCGCCGGCGCCACGGGCCTTTGCGCAGCGATTGAAGCAATTGAAAACGGAGCGTCAGTCATCGCCGTGGATGCCAACACCGACGTCGGCGGGCACGCCATCGTCAGCGGCGGAAATATCGCCCTCGGCGGAGGGACCACGCGTCAGGAGAAATACGGCGTCAAGGATTCGCCGGACTTGCTCTTCGCCGACCTGACCGACTGGTCTGTCGTCGAACCCAACGGCTTCCCCGACTACCGCTACAACGACAAGGAAGTTATCCGCGCCTTCGCCGACAACAGCGCCGCGACGTGCGAATGGCTGATGAAGCATGGCGTTATCTTCGTGGAAAAGACCCCGGACAACGCCGGAGCGCACGCCACGGGAAATTCCGCGCCGCGCGAGAACCATTGCGCGCCCATGCAGTGGCCGCAGATGCAGACGGGCGTGACCATTGCCCCGGAACGGCAGGCCACCACATCGGCCGGGATCGGTTTTGTTCGGCCGATGGAGGCGTCGGCCAGAAAGCTTGGCGCGCAGATCCTGCTCGAGCACCGCATGACCAGCATCGTGCGCGAGAGCCAAAACTCCGGACGAATCCTGGGAATTACGGCGACCAATCACGGCAAGCCCGTCAACATTCGCGCGCGGAAAGGCGTCATCATTGGCACCGGCGGGCACAGCAGCAACGTGAATTTCCGCCGGATTTTCGATCCTCGGCTGACGGAAGAATATCAAGTGATGGGCGAGGCCTATTCGACGCGCGACGCCAGCGGCGAGCTCGCGGCCATGGCCCTCGGCGCGTCGCTGTGGGGCGCCTACAACCAAACCGGCGAATTCGGGGAAGCCCTCTCCAAAGCGGGAAGAATCGGAAGCCGCGAAGGCTACGGCAATCTTGGCTGGATGCCCGCCAGTCCCGTTTTCGCGCGCGCCGGAGCGACCGGCCTGCTGGTGCGCGACTGGCACGACGTAATCCTTGTGAATCTGGCAGGGCTGCGCTTTTACGACGAGACCAAAGGGCAATATCCCACCGCCAACAACTACGGCGCCATCAAGCCCTACATTCCGGGCAGCTACCTCAATGCCGCCAATATCAAATATGAAGCCGCGAATTTCCTGAATGCGGCGATGGCTGGAACCGGCGAGCCGGTTAACGGCGGCGGGCCCATCTGGGCCATCTTTGACGCCGACGCGGTGAAACGGGAAAACTGGAATCCCGCTCCGCCCGACGTGGACATCGACGGCGGGTTATTTTTCTCCGGAAGCACGATCGCGGACCTGGCGCGCAACATCGTGAACAAATACCAGCGCAAGCCCATGCCGCCCGAAGCGCTGCAGGATACGGTGACGAAATACAATTCCTACGTGGACGCGGGGAAAGATCCGGATTTCGGCAAAGCGTCGCCCAAATACAGAATTCAGGCGCCGCCGTTCTACGCGGCGTGGTCCACGCCGGTGGTGCACGATTCGCGCGCCGGCCTTCGCATCAACGCCAAGTGCGAGGTGATCGACCTCAACGGCAACGCCATCCCCGGCCTGTACTGCGGGGGAGAATCCGCCGGCGGATTCAGCCTGCACGGTATCGCCCGCTGCTCGGTTCAGGGGCGCATCGCCGCGCGCGAAGCAGTCAAGTTGACGCCGCTGAACCACACGTAGCGCCGGCGTCTCGCCGGCAGCGATCTGTCAAGCGGAAGCGAACGTAAGACGCCGGCCCCTCTTGCATCGGGGCAAGCAAGATGCCGGCGCCACGAAAGAAGAGCCGCCGGATCTCGCGCCCCGATTCAGGGCCGCGCGTTCTTGGCCATGCTGCGAATCGGCATATATTGCACCGACCAATTTACAGGCACGGTGGGATTCACGCCGCGCGTATTGGTGCTCGCATTCCCCAGCAACTGCGTCAGCGGGGATTGCGGGCCGCCTCGAGCACCCTGCCACACGCCGGAGAAGGTGAACGCGCTCAAATCGGCAATCTGATCCGCCGTCGTGAGCAAGATATAGGTATCGACGCCGAACGGAGTCCCAATCGTGAACTCGCCGCCTTTCCCGCTCAAGTCGATTTCCGCAGGCCACCCGGTGGCGCCGGGCGCCCGTTCCGGCAGGTAGTTGCCCTCGCCGGAGCGAGGATAGAGCAGAACCCCTTCGCCGCCACACTCGATCGCGAGCACATAAACCCACCGGCGCGGAGTAGGCGCCGTAATTTTCCCTTCGGCCCTCAGCGCCAAGCCGTACGTTTCCCCGTCGACGACCGTGCCTTCCTGGACGTAGGCGCCTGCGCCCCGCCGCCCGTTCGAAGGCGCATCCAATCGTTTCAAGGTCAGGCGGTAGGGAAAAGGATCGTTCGCGCCGCCCGGCGGTGTAGGCAATTCCAGCCACGAGCGCACGCGGGCGATTCGATTCGCATAGGTAGCCAGCGTTTCTGCTGCTTTGGCCACAGAGTCGTCGGTTTGGCCCAGGGAAACCCAATTCGTCTTCGGCGGATACGGTGAATCGGAAGAGCATGAATTGCCGTCCGCGTTGGACTCCAGTTTGGCGTTGGAATCTCCTTCGCTGACGTTCTTTCTCAGCCACGCGTATTCGGTTTCCGTTGCGGTGGCGCGGCCGATTAGCAGATACTGCGCGCGCTCCGGCGTGGCCGCGACTTCGACGGCGCTAACGCCGGTTCCATTGCCAAACTTCAGTGCCGGCAAGAGTTCACGCGACGGTGGCAGCGCCAGGAAAAATCCCGGCCTCCCTTTGGCCGGCAAGTGACTCACAATGGATGTGGCGGTAGGGTTCGGGCCGAGGTTTGCCGCCGGCCCGCCTGATTTTGTGAGCGTCCACTGGCTGCCGTTCCAGGCCATCACATAGTCAGGGCTTGTTTCGACCGGGTCGTCGATCCATTTCACATTGTCTCCGCGGCGCAGTTTGCCTGCTTCCGCCGTCACCTGGAGCAGCGCCGCTCTCGACAGCGTGCCCGGAGGCATCCACACCTGCAAGCGGCTGTTTTCCGGCGCGGTCCACGCAGTCAGTTCGAACAAATCGCCCGGCTGAATCTGGCTCGCATCGGCCGGGCGGACGATTTCCGCCTTGGACTTGGAGAGTCCTTCCAATTGCGTGACGCGGACGCGCACCTCCGGCTTTCCAGCAGCGACTCCCACTTTTCTCAGCTCGCTCCCGCGGCCAAGCCCCAGCGCCAACCCGCCGTCGAGCTCAACCGTGCCATCGCTATTCACCCCTTCCGGGCGCACGGCCACGGTGAGCCGCTCCGGCCCGGAAGAATTACTGAAAAGCTGGGCGCGAATGCGCTCGCTGGCACCGCCCATATCCGGCTGCTGCGCCACGCCCATGCCCATCAGCAACACTTTGACGCGCTTGTACACATCCGACGCGGAAGAATTCGCGGGAAGCGTTTGCAGCGCGTCGAGAAGCGCGACGGTGAAAGCGCCGTGAGGCTTTCCGTCGTCGCCGGACCATTCCGTGGCCAATTGGTCATGCTGCGTCGCGGAGAGAACGATCGCTCCGCCCGGGCGATCTTCGGGGCGTGTCGCCGGCTTCCCGTCCGGGCCTTTGTCCGGCGGGTCGGCCGCATCGCGCGGATCATAGGGCAGAAACCGCGCTTTGCCCTGCGCGCCGACGGGGATGCCGCGGGCAATCGATCCGCTGTGGCAGCTGTCGAAAATGGCGGTGAGCAGGATTCCCTTGTCCACCACCTGGTTGAAGAGGCGGGCGATCTCCTTGTCGCGAATGTCGAAGGCGCCGCTCGCCGCGTCCGCGGGCACGATGGTTTCGTCCAGATGAAACGGCTTGTCGGTGAGCGAGTTGTAGCGCTGTGAGCCGTGTCCTGCGTAATACAAAACGACGGTATCGCCGCGCGCCGGCTCGTCCAGCAGATACTTCTTCATAGCCTGCAGAATTCCGTCGCGCGTGGCCTTTTCTTCCTCCACCACGTGAATATTGTTTTCCGCAAATCCGAATTTGGAGCTGGCGAGAAGCTCGTGCACCGATTGCACATCGTTGAGTGAGCCGTCCAGGTTGCCCCATTCCGGAAGGTCCCACCGGTCCGCGCCTGCCGCGTCGCTCCGCGGTGGGATTCCTGCCGGCTTGCTGATGGTCTTACCCTTGGCTTCGTATGTGTTGATCCCGATGAGCAGGGCCCGCTTGGTCTGCGCCGCCGCCGGAGCAAAAGGGAGCAGGCAGCCGGCAGCCAGCAACAAAAGTCGCGTTCCAAAGATGTCGCGCCCAGCGCGTGCCGGCGAACTCTCGGATCGGGTCTCATTCATGTCGTTGGCCAGGCATTGAAAGGGCATGGTGCGGAAATCTAATTAGTCTTCGGTTCGGAAGCAGGCGTCTTCGAACCTTGCGGTGGAGCGCCGCCAGAATGCTTAGCCGGGCCCGCTGCCGGTTCGCCGCCCCCTCCGCTCTGGTTCGAACCATTGGAGCCGCCCGGAGCGGGGTTCACGCTGATTCGCAAGGTTGCGTAGGTCACCCCCGGCACGGCTTTGTCTTTGCGCGTGACTACAGGGTCCACCGGCGCCGGGTCTTTGTCGACAAGATATCCCTGCTGAAGCTGCAGGTCGCCCAGGTGCGGCTTCAGCTCTTCGATGTGCAGTTTCGGGACGAGGACGTATTCGCCCGGAATGAGCTGGAAATAATTGATCGGCCGGTCCGGATCGGCCAGGGCCTGCCGGGTGGTCACGGCGTGCGTCAGCTGGCTATTCATAATGAAAGCGGATCGCTCTTCCAAAGCCCCGATGATCTCCGAGAAGGTGCGCAGCGCGGGCACGCTGACGGCCGGAAAATTCATCACCGGAGCGACCGCGGGCGCCAGTTGCAGGGCCTCCCTCAGAATCTTTTCGATCACGGGGTGGCCCTTGGCCACGTACAAATTCACGGCCAGCTTGCCGCTTCCGCCGGGCAGTAGAATTTTGGTCACGCCGGTCATGGTGTTGGGCGAGTTGAACCCCAGCGCGTCCAGGGAAGGGAGCTTGCCGGCCTGGTCGGTCTTGAGCGAAGCCATGGCGCACCAGGCCAGCGGCGCCAGGATGTCGCGGTACGGCTTGCTTTGCACGCAGTCCACGCGCAGCTGCGAAGACTGCACGTGTTTCAGAAATTCCCGGTCGGAATTGCCGGGACGAAATTGCCCCAGCACCATGCTGACTTGCACGTCCCCGGGGTAGTCGAGCAGTTCTTCTTCCTGGATGTCCTCGATGTACCTCAGTCCGTTCGAACCGGAATGGAGAAACAGGACCTGGCGCTCGGAGGGCGGAACGTGCGTGATCGGCCCGCGGTTTTTGGGCACGGTGGGATCCACAGGAAGATAAAGCTGTTTCCAGTAATCGGAAGCTTGGTGTTCGGGAATGTCCGCGTTCGCTGGAGGACTCTGCTGCGGTTGGGGCGAGTCCAGACGCACTGTTGCCGCACCGGCCATCGGCAGCAGCGATGCCGCGGACCCGGCGGCCAGAACCTCCTCCAGAAAATTCCGACGAGTCAGATCCACCGGACACCTCCGCGGCCTTCTCGAATCGAGCCCCGACGGCGTGCCGCTCGCCACATAGTAGTCACTCGCGCGGCGGCGTTCAATACATTCAGCCGCAAGGGCGATGCCGGCCTTGAAAAGGTAGAAATTGGCAGGGAAGAAATGAGATGATGCCGGGAAGTTCATTTGCCGAGAGGGTGTTCCTACCCGCGACGGGACAACATCCCCGCGATCGCGCGATCGTCCGATGACCGCACGACACAAGAAGAAGGCTCGAAAGCGCCGAGCGGAAGCGGTTGCGAATTCCCATGCATCCGCAGCGCGTGGGCGGCGCGAGAGCCGGGGTCGGTTTTTTCTCGGCATCCTGATAACCCTCGCAATCGCCGCCGCTCTGGTCGGAATGAATGTGTGGATCGAAGAGAAGGACATCGGCCGGCGAGTGGAGTCGATGACCTACGATCTGCTGCAGCAGCGCCTTTCTGCGGCCGACCTGGAGAAAATCACGCCGGTCGTGGTAAGCATCAGCGGAATTCAAATGAGGCCCACGCTGGGCCTCACGCCGGCGCTGGTCACGGATCGCGTGCCGCTCAAAATGGTTGTCGACTCGCTGGTGACAAGGCCGGATCACCCGAGCGCCATCGGCCTGGACGTGGATTTTTCTCCAGACTCCCACGGTTATGCCGATCCGGAAGATCCCCGCCTGTTCGATGGGCTCTTGGCGGACGGCGGCACCGTTCCCATTCGAATCGGTGTCAATCGGTCACTGGCTCTTGGCCGGGGATATTGGCTAGGCAACCCGAATTACCTACCGCTGGCGTCCTGCGTCGTGGTCCCCAATGCGGACCCTGGCCAGTCCTCGCGCTATATGCCGGAGTGGATCGACGTGCCATATCCTCCGCCGGGCAGCGAACCCGAACGCTGTTATTCGATGGGGGTCGCCCTGGTCAAAGCGATCGGTAAAGAGCCCCCCTCGTGGCGCTCGTGGTATGCGGAGAGCTACCGGGAAAACCGCGGCACCCACATCTCGGAAAATGAGTTTCTGGTCGATTACAGCCAACTGGACAAGATGATCGGCGCGACGGTGGACGCCCTCGATCCGGCGCAACTCGCGCGTGCCAATGTGAAAGGCAAGATTGTCCTGCTGGGCCGGACCCAGAATACCAGCGACATGTTCACCGTCCCCGGAAAGCCTGAGCAGAGCTACCCGGGAGTCTATCTGCACGCTTGCGCCGCGCTTTCTTTGCTTGAAGCACGCCCCCTCTATCGCCTGACAGGGAAAGGCCGAATCTTGTTCGACCTGTTATTTTCCGGATTGGTTCTAATTCCCTTGATCTGGATTCAATGGCGCAGTGTAAAAAAGGGCGAAGAGGGTTTCATGGAGCGCGGGTCTCCGGAACTCCTGAGTTTCGCCGTGACGGCCGGTTTGGTCGTCATCGCCCTTGCAGGAGTGCGTTGGACGCACCTGATGTGGGATGACTTTCTCCTCGTCGCAGCGGCGCTGGTCCTTCACAGTCCGATCGAGCATGCAGTCGAGAAAATTGGCCACTTATTGGGAAGGCTTGGCTTCTGGCGTCCCAACTCCTCAACCGCATCCCGGCCTCACCCGGAGAGCGAGTAATGAGGATTCCGGTCTTTTCGATTCTGTCCCTGCTAGCGACGATTCTGCTGGGGTCCTCAGCGAATGCTCCCGCACAGACGCCCGAAACCGTCGCCGGGAGAGTCCTCAGCATTCATTGTGACGCGTATCTGACAAGAAGCGGGTTGAAGGGAGACTACCCTCTGCTGTCTCCGCGGGACATCGGTCTGGGTCTCGCGGCCGAGGACAACGTCCGCTGTAAAGGGATGGGCTATCTGGAAATCCTGGTCGCGACTGGGCAAACCAAAATTACGTCCTCTTTGAAGGATGGGTACAAGATCCGACCCCTGCCTTCCAGCCCCGAGTTTCCTGCGGAGAATACGAACATTGTCGACGCTCTTAAGAATTACGGGATCGTCGGCGCGACGCGCGGAAACGCGGCGCAATCGCGCATTCTGTGGCCGGTGGACGGGAGCGCGGTGTTGCCGGAGAATTTCGTGGTTCGCTGGGGGCCGGTTTCGCAAAAGATCGCCGTGTCCGTCCTGACGGAGGCGAAAGACGTCACGGTTTGGGGACCGACCGATGTTGATGGTTCGGCGGGCGTTCTGAAATCGGCCGGCGCTTCCTCCGCTCTGGCAGCCTACAAAAAGAAAGCCCCCAATGCCCGGCTGGTGCTCACGATTACGTTCGGCAACGAGAACGATTGGGAGGAGGCCCGCTTTTCGTTTCTCAGCGCGCAGCAAGAGCAAGATCTCAATGCGCAACTCGACTTCTGGGCGAAGAATACCGCCGGGCTAACCCTGCACCTCGGGCGCGGCTATGCGTATACGCGGCACAAGCTCTTCGCCGAGGCCGCCGACGAGTACGAGACCGCTCTGGAGTCGGCTCCGGAAAGCCCCTATCTTCTGAAAGACGCGATTGAGGCTGAGCAGCGCGCCGGCCGCGCCTCGCGCGTGAAGGAACTGCAATCCCGCCTGACCTCTCTGCCGCCCGCCGTCAATCCTTAGCAACCCTCCGTCCGGCGGTGCTCTCCGCCTAGATTTGCCGCATTACGATTTCAATAGCGTGCGCGGAATACAACCACGTTGACACAAGCATCCCTACAGAGTAGATTCTCGCCACTTTTTGTCTTAAAGGAGGTGGTCGATGCGCACACTGCTCAAAGTCAGCATACCGATTGCGGAAGGCAATGCCGCCGTCGCCGACGGAACGCTGGGAACCACGCTCAGTTCCATCTTGGCCGACCTGAAACCGGAAGCGGCCTATTTTGCGGAGGACAATGGCGCGAGGACGGCGTTTATCGTCATCAATCTCGCGGACTCCTCGCAGATACCGGCCGTCGCCGAGCCGTTCTTTCTGGCCTTCAACGCCAAGGTGGAAATCCACCCGGCAATGAACCTGGAAGACCTGAAGAACGCCGCGCCAGGATTGGAAAGCGCCGTGCGTAAGTACGCCCGCGGGTCGCGCGCCGCCAGCGCCTAGATTTTCTCCGATCTGTCAGGGGCACAGGGCGGCGCCATTGCCGTACGACTGTGCGGGTGTCCCCGCACAGTTCTGTCTCACTCGCTCGCCGCCCGCCTCGACGAGCGCGGCCCTTCCCCGCACCCTCCTTGGTTTAGAGATCCAGTCCCGCGTCCCGTTGAACGAAAGGGCACCTCCCTCCGGCATTTCCTCAAGTCGTGTCCAAGGCTGCCGAAGAAACCCTCGTGAGCACTCGGAACGCCAAATTTCCACAGTTTGTTACCCGGAGATCGCACATGCCTGAGTTTTCTTTAAGACGCGCTCCCCTTTTTGCTCTGGCTATCGGCCTGCTCCTCTGTCTGATTTGCGGGCTCGCAGCTCACGCCCAGGACAGTGCGGCGGGCGCCGGCAGCCAGGAAGAGGCCAACAAGCAACTCCTGCAGCGGATCAGCGAACTCGAAGCCAAAGTGAAACAGTTGGAGGAAAAGGAAGCCTCGCCGCCGCCCGCTGCGGCCCCGGCACCCGCTCCCGCTCCCGAGCCGGAACCCGTCGTCGAGCAACCTCCGGTGAATGCAGTGGCAGACCGGCTCAAGCTTTTGCTGTTCGGAGACACCGGCTATCAAATCGGCCACTACTACGGTCCCACGAGCACCTTTGAACTTGGCGAGTTCGATATGTTCGCCACTGCGCGGCTCACCGACCGCGTTTCCGTGCTCGGAGAAGTCCTATACACCTTCGGAGAGGACAACTTCATCAGCGTGGATCTCGAAAGGCTGATTCTCAAGTACCGGCAGAACGACTATTTCGCCGCCTCGATCGGGCGCATTCATACGGACATCGGCTACTACAACACGGCCTTTAACCGCGGCGACTATTTTCAAACCGCCATCGGCCGGCCTGCCATGTACGAGTTCGACGATCAGGGCGGCTTCCTGCCCATGCAGGATCTGGGGATTGTTCTGGAAGGTAAAATTCCGTCCGGCAAGGTGGGCCTGAACTACGTCTTCGAGGTAACCAACGGGCGGGCTTACGGGGCCAATGCGCAGCCGGCGCAAAATTCCAGCGACGGGAACAACAGCAAGGCGGTCAACTTGAACCTGTCCGCCAAGCCGGAGCCGGTTCCCGGGCTGATCGTCGGTTTCAGCGCCCGCCACGACTATCTTACCGACGTCCTGAACCAGCACATTTCCGAGTGGATCCCGGTTGCCTATGTGGTCTTCACCAATTCGACCTACGAGTGGCTGAACGAGGGAATGCTCGTCACGCACACCCTTCCCGGGGGAACCGTGTTCCGCACGCCCGGATTTTATACGCAGTTCTCGCGCCGGTTTGGCCACTTCCGCCCCTATTTCCGCTATTCCTATGTGAATGCGGCAGCGAACGAGCCGATCTACGGAAACGCGCTCGAGCTGCCCCCGGTTGGCAGAATCAACGGGCCAACCGCCGGATTGCGCTTCGACTTCACCCGGTTCACCGCATTCAAATTGCAATTTGACCGTGAGGGCGCGCGCGGTTTGCAGGCTACCAACGGCGGAGCCGCGCAGTTCGACTTCACCTTTTGAGGAGAATGCCGCGATGAAACGCGCTCAACTGCTGTTGATTGCCGCGACCCTGATGGCGGTGGGTGGCCTCCTCGTCCGCGAAGCCTCCGCGGGAGGTGAGGAAGTGGATATCATCGTCAATAAGACCAACACCATCGACGATCTTCCGATCGCGGATGCGAAAAAGGTCTTCCTGGGCGACAAAACCACCTGGCCGAGTGGCAAGCGCGTCACCGTCCTGATGCTTGCGCAGGGGATGCCCGAGCGCGCCGTCGTGCTCCGCGAAATTTACAAGATGCCTGAGGACCAACTCGGCCAATACTTCGTGCAGGCAGCCTTCGCCGGCAAGATTTCCGCCCCTCCCAAGGAAGTCGCTTCGGCCGCGCAGATGAAGCAAGCCGTGGCCGCCAACCCCGGCGCCATCGGCTACGTCAAGAGAGACGAGGTCGACGATAGCGTGAAGGCCGTTCTCAAGCTGCAATAACGCCGGTATCCGCAGGGGAGCCGACTCGCATGACCATCACCATTCGCCAGAAACTCTACGGGCTGGGTTTGCTGGGGCTCCTTTTCTCCCTGGCCATCGGCTTCACCGGGTGGAACGGCATCCGCCAGGTGGGCAGCGGGGTGCAGGACGTGGGCGCCACCTCCTCGGCCATCCGCAGTCATATGGAAGCGAGCACGTTTCTCGATTTTACGCGGGCCGACGTGTCCAAGATCTTCAATTCCACCGGCGAAGCGCAGGACACGGCCGTATCGGAATTCGAGGATCACCAGAAATTGCTCCGCGAGCGGCTGGCCGTGGCCATCTCGTTCAACCACAGCTCGCAATTGAGCGCCCCGCTGAAAAAGGAATCGGACCTCTCCGAGGATTATCTTGGCAAGGCCTCCAAGATCAGCAGCCTGCGCAAAAATACCGGCGCCGCCATGCCGCTTCTGGGTGGCTTCCTGCAGGAGTATCAGGACCTGCGCAACGTTATGGACGACTTGAACGACAAGCTGGATGCCGAGTCCAAGCGCTCGCAGACCGACGCCGCGCGCGTCGTTCGCCGTTCCGAGATCGCCATCGTGGCCATGTGCATTGTCTGCTCGGTCCTGCTGTTCGTCATTGCTTTTCAGACCGCACGCGGCATCAACCAGCGCCTTGCCGTCATCACCGGATGGTTAAAGGAACTCGCTTCCGGCGATCTGACCCTGCAGGCCGAGGATCCCCGGCGCGACGAGCTCGGCGAAATTGCTCACTGGTTCCGCGATTCGCTGGAAAAGTTGCGCGTCGCGATCGGCCGCGTGGCCGCCAGCGCCAACAGCGTCACCGCAGCCACCGAAGAAATGACCACGGTCAGCCAACGCATGAGCGGCAACGCGGAGGAGACCACCAAGCAGGCCAACGTCGTCACGGCCGCCACCGAAAAGGTAAGCCGTAACCTGCAGACGGTTTCCGCCGCCACCGAGGAAATGAGCGCCAGCCTGCGCGAGATTGGCGCCAACGTCGGCAAAGCCGCCAGCGTGGCGCAGGAGGCCGTGGGGGTCGCCACTTCCACCAACCAGATGGTCACCAAGCTCGGCGATTCCAGCGCCGAAATCGGCCAGGTGATCAAAGTCATCACTTCCATCGCGCAACAGACCAATTTGCTGGCATTGAATGCGACCATCGAGGCCGCGCGCGCCGGGGAAGCGGGAAAAGGTTTTGCCGTGGTGGCCAACGAAGTGAAGGAGCTGGCCAAGCAGACCGCCAAAGCCACCGAAGACATTCGCAGCAAAATCGAAGCTATTCAGGCGGACACCAAAGGCTCCGTGCAGGCCATCTCTACCATCAGCTCCATCATCCATCAGGTCAACGATTTCTCCAGCGCCATCTCGCGGTCCGTGGATGAGCAAAACACCACCACCGACGACATCGCCATGAACATCTCCGAAGGCGCCAAGGTGTCCACCGAAATTGCCCAGAATATCTCGGGCGTCGCGCAGGCCGCCCTCAGCACGTCCACCGGAGCGCACGAGCTCACCGACGCCACGCAAAAATTGGAACGATTGTCTTCGGAGTTGCTGTCCCTGGTCGGCCAGTTCAAATATTCAGTGAACTGAAACGTAGCGCCGGCGTCTCGCCGGCGGGTTGGTGATGCGAGGTTATTCGTTCTCGCGCGAAGCTGCCTCGGAAAAAACGCAGGCGGGACGCCAGCGCTACCCACAGAACTACGAACCTGGGCCGGACTCCTCCGGCTGCGCCGGCGACGCCATCATGCCCTGCGCGGCCACCAGGTCGCGCGCCGGCCCGCGCATCGACGGCCACTTGCGCGCAAAGGCCAGCCCGCCGAGGCAGCTCACCAGCCCGCCGATGGCCACGGTTACCGGCGCGCCGATATAGTTGGCGACATAGCCGTCCAGAAGCGACCCAATCGGCGTCATCCCCAGAAACATCATCGAGTACAGCGACATCACCCGCCCGCGAAGCTGGTCCGGAACCATGGCCTGGATCAGCGTGTTGGTCGCCGTGAACTGCATCATCATGGTGAATCCCGAGGCCACCAGAATCACGAACGAAACCCAATACCAGTGCGAGAAGCTGAACAAGACGAGCGAGATTCCCAGCCCCGTCGCCGCGTAGGCCACCACGTTTCCCAGCCCGCGCAATTGCTGGCGCATGGCCAGCGCCAGCGCCCCGAACATGGCTCCCACACCGACCGCGCCCATCAACGTGCCGTAGGCCGAGGCCCCGCCGTGCAGAATCTGCACCGCAAAGATCGGCATGAGCACGCTGAACGGCAACGCCAGAAGACTCACAATGGCCACCAGCAGCAGCAGCGCGCGGATCGGCCGGGTGTGCCGCGCGAAGCGGAATCCCTCGCGCAACTTCTCCAGCGGGGCGCCGCCGTCGTGCGCCGGCCTCAGATTGTCGATGCGCATCAGGAACAGGCCTGCGATTACCGCCAGATAGCTGACGCCGTTCAGCAGGAAGCACCAACCTTCGCCGATCAATGCCACCAGCACGCCGGCGATCGCCGGCCCGGCCACACGCGCACCGTTGAACATCGAGGAGTTGAGCGCGATGGCATTCAGCAAGTCCTCGCGTCCCACCATCTCGATTAGGAACGATTGCCGCGCGGGCACGTCGAACGCGTTTACCACCCCCAGCAGCGTGGCCAACACGATGATTTCCCAAACCTTGATACGGTGGGTCATCGTCAGCGCCGCCAGGATGAACGCCAGCAGCATAGAAGCAGTCTGAGTGGCGATGACCACGCTCCGCCGGTTCCACCGGTCGGCCGCCAGTCCCGCCGGCGGCGAGAGCAGCAGGATGGGAATCTGACCGACAAATCCCAGCAAGCCAAGGAGCACGGCGGAGCCGGTCAGGCGGTATACCAGCCAGGACTGCGCCACCGTCTGCATCCACGTACCGACCAGGGAAATGATCTGTCCGCTGAAGAAAAGCTGGAAGTTGCGATGCCGCAGCGCGCGGAAGGCAAGGGCGGCCCGGCCCGGGCCGGCAGGCGCGGGCGGAGGGGTTTCCGCAGAGGTAACCTGGGAAGTGTTTGGAGAAGAATCCGCCATGTCGCGCGAAGCCAAACGCCATTGTAGCGCACGCGTGCCGCCGCCCGAAATTCCGGCGCGGGTACTACCCTGGTTGGGGGATCGATTCGAATTTCGGAGGTCGGGACTTTCAGTCCCGGCCTACTGCCAGCGAATGCTTGCGCAGCCTGCCGTTCCCTGGCAGCACGGTTTAGTGTATATTTCTACTCATCTAGAGGTTAAGAGTACGGGGCGGGAGCTAATCCCGAACGTCCTTTGTAGCTCGATCAGCAAAATCCGAGATGGTCGAAAGTGCTCCGCGGTCTGTACGCGAGCGAATTCTGCGTGAGTGAGGGAAGCATGCGAACACGAATTCTGGTTCTGATCGCGAGCGTCAGCTTGATTGCCGCCGCATTCTATTTGACGCCGCGCCGCGTTAACGCCGCGGCCGACCCGCTCGGCCCGCCGGCTTTGGTGGGGCAGGTGAGCTCGGCGGAAGAGGGCCCGATGGAGGGCGTGGTGGTGAGCGCCAAGAAGGACGGCTCGACCATCACCGTCAGTGTCCTCACCGACAACAAGGGGCACTACAGCTTTCCGGCCAGCCGCCTCGATCCCGGCCACTACACGCTCAAGATTCGCGCGGTCGGCTACAGCCTCACGGCTCCCGCCGCCGCCGATCTCG
>Ga0210398_10003096_pt1 | contig 16027 bp, 14 predicted proteins | sample IncBWC4OmetaG_FD_161047 | JGI IMG/M metagenome (GOLD analysis project Ga0210398, IMG submission 161047) | Forest soil microbial communities from Barre Woods Harvard Forest LTER site, Petersham, Massachusetts, United States - Inc-BW-C-4-O | ecosystem: Environmental > Terrestrial > Soil >...
GAAGCACGCTCTAAGATGAGATCTCCCAACCCAAAAGGGGAATGAAGGGCCCAGGAAGACCACCTGGTTGATAGGCTGGAGGTTGAAGCGCAGCAATGCGTGTAGCTTACCAGTACTAATCGCCCGTTCGGCTTGTCCATAGAATTTACTCTGCGCAGTGCAAACTGCCGCCAGATTCTAGATTCTCGACACAAGCCAAGTAGTTTTCCAGCAACAACAATGCGCCGTACACGTCGTACGCGCGCCCAATCTATTCAGTTGTGAACGATCCGCCTCAGGGCGTGTTGTTTGACAAGTTAGGGCGTAAAAGCAGATCCTTCGCCGCAATACGGCTCAGGACTTCGGCTGAAAGCTCGCGGTGCTTCGCACCTCACGCTTTCAATACGCCTCAGTTTGCCGGTGAGCATACTACGAGGGTCACACCCGTTCCCATCCCGAACACGGAAGTTAAGCCTCGTTGGGCCGATGGTACTGCACGCGTAAGTGTGTGGGAGATTAGGTGATCGCCGGCATAAACATAAAACCCACTCCTCAATGGAGTGGGTTTTTGCTTTTAACTTTCTCTATGCTCTACGGCCGCGTCCGGATCAGGATCCAGTGGTTGTCCAGCTTCTGCGTATTGCCGTAGTCGCTGGTATAGACCGCCTGCCACTCGCCATCGGCGAGCTTCTGCATGATCAGCTGATCCAGAAACCGGTGCGGCAGCGGCTGGCCGTGCTGAAAGGTATCCTCATGCAGCTTCATGTTGTTGAGTTGACGCTGATAAAGGATCCACTTGGGCGGCGCCTGGCGCAGTTTATCCATCAGGCCGAAGATCGTCTGCTGGGTGGAGGTGTCGTAAAAAGTGGTTACATAATCTCCCCACGGCGGAATGTCGCAGAAGTAATTGGCATAGCCATAGGGCAGCGAGAGCAACTCGCCCTGCGAGCCGCCGGCAGCGATATCCTGGCAGACCGGCTCGATGAAGTGCAGCAACTGGGAGTCGATGATCATCGGGCCATAGACCGGATGGTGGTACCAGTGGCGATCCACGAACATCGGCGGAGAGATATAGCTGTGCCAGAAGTAGGGAGTTCTGATCTTATAGATCGCGGCGGAGCACGCTGTGAGGAATAGAACGGCCAGCAGGAACGACCTCGTCGTCTCGCGTTTGATGCGGATAGGCGAGGCGACCGGCAGAAGAAGGATCATCATGCCGAGGGGCGCATAGATACCCACATGTTCTCCGGCTGAACCCATGGCCGAGGAGAGCATCTGCCCAAAGGGAATGATCAGCAGAATCTCCCGCGGATCCCAGTCCTTCACGCGCTCCGGCGCGAACACCCAAAGCAGGAATCGGGCGATGGCAAGAAACACCACGCCAAAGAGCACGATGTCGCCGACGGCCGCCAGCGCGCCGATGATATCCCCGGTCATAAACAGCCGGTAGATGGGGCGCAACGGCAACAGGATCAAGACGGCGCCAACAGCAAATTTGACGAGCCTGCCGCGCGTGTCTGTTGTATCTGCCGATGCCGAAGGCCGCAGCAGATACGTCCAGATAGCGGCCACTGCGAAGGTGTAGCCGAGCAGCGCCTCAGACCACGGGTATCTGAGCCAGTGGTAGATGTCCCTGGGCAGTTCCATGGGATAGGCCAGCACGTGGCCGGTTCCGCCCTTGCTTCCCACCGCCTGGAAGATGGTGGACATGGCATAGGTGCGCAGCGTGTCACCGGTCAGATGCAAAACAAGCAGAACGGTCAGCGCGGTCGAAAGTAGAAAGATAAGCAGCGAGAGCAGCTTCTGGATCGGCGCCAGAAAAAGGATGGATATAGCGACCCCCAGGATCAGGGAGGCGCCGTCCGGCAGCCTGGTCATGATGGTCAGGGCCGAGAGAACTCCGAGGGATGCCGCGAGTCCGGCAACGCGGCCGAAGCTGGGCTGTATGTCTTTTTTGCTGAGCATCAGCAGCACGAGCAGCGAGCTTGCTTTAAACAGGTCGCAGAGAACGTGGTAGTCATCGAAGCGGTAGGCGACGAACGATATGCAGAGAAAGAAGCTGCATGCCAAAAGGACGGCCTTCTGGCGATCCCTGAGATCGGAATAGCGCGCGATGCACCACAGGATGAAGCTGTAGAGGATAACGTGCACTACGGCCGGCACCTTCATCGCCAGCCAGCTCTTGCCCAGCAGAGTGAGGCAGGCATCTGTCTCCAGAACGATCAGCGGCTGCAGGGCGAGGTGCATATCTGCATAGAGCCGCTTGCCGCCATGAAGAAGAACAGCGTACCAGAACCAGGTGCCGTCGGCCGCCACCTGCACGTTGGCTATCATGGCAAGGCCGAAGAGGATGCAGAAGGCCCATGTCAGCGTCTGATAGCGGGAGTTTGCGGGGAAGGCCTCTCGAAGTCCGGTCCTGATGTTCATGGGTACTCTTTCCCTCGCACTGCAGGCCAATGAGATGCCGGTTTGAGCGTAATTATAGTCGACCTGCAGAGCCGCAAGTGGCTCAGGCAGCCTTGGCGCACCGGGCCGCATCTATCTGGATAGTTAGACTGCCCGCATCCGTGCGCCGCGGCTGGGGATCCCTGCCGTTTATGTTGCAGAGCTTGCGATCTACGGCGCAATCGTAATGCTGAGAGGCAGCGTCTGCACAATGCTGCCGGAGGTTGCCGTAGCCGTCACCGTCGATGTGCCTGTCGGTGTGATGGCTGCTGCAACAACACCCGAACCGCATGCGCCTAACGCTCCCATCCCTACCATCAGGAGCACCAGTGCAAGCAGCCGCGGCATGGTCCTGCGCATACGTCTCCGTCCACCGAGCAATCCAAATCCCAACAAGAGCAGGCCCGCGTACCAGACCGTCGCGCGGGATAGCACGGCACTGACCTTCACATCGGTCGCAACGGTCAGCGTAGTCGTCACCACGGAAAGTCCGGGCGCCACGTTATTCGGCGAGAAGCTGCAGGTCGCATAGGCCGGCAGTCCGGTACACCCGAAGACGATCGGACTGGTGAAGTTCCCGCTCGGTGTGATGGAGATGGTGTCCGTGCCGCTCTGCCCCTGGGGGATCGTGAGGCTCGGAGTGGTTGTCGATATGCCGAAGCTGGGCGCCGTGATCGTTACGCTCACCGTGCTCGACGTGGATGTGGGATAGTACATGCTTCCCGCGAAGACGGCCTGGATGCTGTCCGTGCCGACAGGCAGTGATGTGGTCGTAAGCGTGGCATGGCCGGTGCCATCGAGTGTCGCGCTGCCGATAGCGCTTCCGTTGGCGGTGAAGTTAACTGTGCTGCTCGGCGTGCCTCCACCGGCAGTCACGCCGGCACTAAGCACGACAGCATCGCCGAAGACCGCGGCCGTTGGCGATGCTGTAAGCGCCGTTGCAGTGCTTGCGGCTGAGACCGTTACGCTGACGGCAGGCGATGACGCAGCCGCATAGTTCGCATCCCCGACATATGTCGCGGTAATCGAGTGGCTACCCACCCGCAGCGACGAAATGGAAAAGCTGCCGCCTACGCCCTGGATCAGCATCACGGTGCCATCGTCCACATTGTAGTTTCCGGTTGGATTGGCAGCGCCCGTAACCCCCGTCGTTGTGGCAAGGAACCCCAGGCTGGATCCATAGGTGCTGCTTGAGCTTGGCGACGCCGTCAGCGTAACTGTCGGCGTTGCCGTATTCACCAGCAGAGTCTCGGTTCCGGTGGAAATTGCATTGGATCCATCTCCACCGTAAGTTGCGGAGAGCGAATGGGTGCCGCCCGTCAAAAGCGGCGCACTCGCAGTTGCAATCCCGCCGCTTCCCAATGTCGTGGTTGCGAATATGCTCCCGTCATCTGAAAATGCGACGGTTCCAGTCGGGGCAGATGTGCCGGCAGTTGCTACGGTTGCCGTTAAGCTTGTGGCCGTTCCATATAACCCTGGATAGGGCGACGCCACCAGCGTGGTTGTAGTCGCCGCGCTCAGATGGGCCAAATCCACGGAATAAAGATAATTGCCTTGTGTGACGGCGACGTGATTGACCACATCGAATGAATCCGACAGAAAGGCGAGCTTGCCACTGGCGCTTAAGCCTGCCTGACCGGGGCTGGCGGTATTGTAGGAGTAGACAAACTCGTTTGTGGAAAGCTGACTGTTTGCAGTCGCGACCTGGCTTATGGCGCTGGTGGATTGATTGTAGAAAAAGAACTGAGTGTTGTAGGGGCCAGCATTGGGGAAACTTGGGTTAGCAAATCCGTATTGGCTGAGGCCGCAACCTCCAAATGCAAGATAGTTGCCTTGCACGCCGAAGCTGCTGCAAAAAAGGAATGGAGTTATCGAGGAATCCGGCGATACGCCCGCTCCGACCGCGTCCGTGGTGGCAACCACCTTCTGCAGGGTTCCGCCCGGCTGTATGCGAAATATGCCGCTGTAGTATCCGTGGTTAGACGTTGTGCTGGAAAGTGTCAGCGTAGCCGTGAAATAGATATAGCCCGCATCGATCACCGTGGATGGCGCGAAAAACTGCGCCATGATGGCGCCGCTCACCGGCTGTCCGGGGAGCGTTCCTGTTCTGTAGGTGCCCTGCTGTCCCATGGCCGTATCGCCGTAATCGCCCAGGTCCAGAAGCACGTTGCTGCAGGTAAGCGACGGACTGTTGTTTTCCAGCAGCAGAACATGGTTGCTGCTGGAGAGTGCCCACGCGGCATAGATCGTTCCGTCGGTTGCGAAGTTGGTGATGCGGGAGCAACCGCTCAGCGCATTGCTGTCGATGACCGTGGAAAGGGTGCCTTCCGGCGAAAGTTGCAGTACTACCAGATCGCTTGCTCCACCGGACGACGTAAGATTCGCGGTAAACACCGCGCCTCCCGCAGATGGAATAAAAAGATCCGAACCGACGCTGGGAACGGGAAGCGGGATGCCGGGAATTCCGGTGTCGTTGGGCGCGAGTGCTACCGGAAGCGCTGCCGGAGTAATGGTCTGGCCGGTGCCGGTCGTGGTGGGCGTAATCCTGGTCGGCGTTCCGCCGGTGAGAGGGACAGAATAGTAGCCATCGGAGCCGGCGTAATAGACGATGCTACTCCGCAGTATCGGCGGTCCGACTGCACCGACACCTCCCGGTGTAGTCGTTGGAACCAGATTTGTTGTTGTTCCGCCTGCAAATGGAATGACGTCGATCCCATCGGATTTCTCAAACACAACGGAGGTTCCGTCGGTGCTGGGAAGCGATGCACTGGTACTCAGCAAACTAAAGGAGTACGTCTGCGCGTGCGCCGGCAGAGCAAACAGATAGCATGTAACCAGGCAAAGCAAAAGGCTGCGACCGGCAAACCTGTTCCGTGAGTCGACCGAAGGAGAAGATAGAGGACGCGGCATAAAATACCTCGCGCAATATCCCAAAATTGTACTCCGCCCCTCCCCCCCCGCCATCGTCAAGAATTCAAGAATTATTGCCGGTTGCTGGTTTTTCTTCACTTTTGCGAGATATCTCGCCGGAGGATGGCTCCTCCACGCCGCATACAGCCTCTTTCCGCCCCGCTGCATCTATTTCCTTATTACTTCTCTATTTACGGATGTTTGCAGCTCAAAGAGTGACAAAGGAAAGACAAACCCAGCTGAGTATCCGTTATCATTAAAGGCAATACGTTTGATTCCTGGAAGGGAACCACCCACTGATGTCCCCGAAGAGAGTTTTGGTAGCAGGTGCCGGCGGTTTTATCGGCGGCCATCTGGTGCGCCGGTTGAAACGCGAAGGCCTCTGGGTCCGCGGCGCGGATATTAAGCGGCATGAGTTTGCCAAAAGTGAGGCCGATGAGTTCCTGCTCGGCGATCTGACCGATGTGAACCACATGCGCAAGGCTGTCGAGGGAATCGACGAGGTCTATCAACTCGCGGCCGATATGGGCGGCGCCGGCTACATCTTTACCGGCGACCATGACGCCGCGGTGATGCACGACTCGGCGATGATCAATCTCCACGCGCTGGAGGAGGGTCACAAGGCCGGCGTGAAGAAGTTCTTCTACTCCTCGTCGGCATGCATATATCCGGAGTACAACCAGATGGATCCCGATAACCCGCAGTGTTCAGAATCTTCGGCCTACCCGGCCTCTCCGGACAGCGAGTACGGCTGGGAGAAGCTCTTCAGCGAGCGGCTCTACCTCGCGTATAGCCGTAACTTCGGCGTCCAGGTGCGCATCGCGCGCTTCCACAATATCTTTGGCCCCGAAGGCACGTGGCGCGGCGGCAAGGAGAAGTCGCCCGCGGCGCTCTGCCGCAAGATCGCCGAGGCCGAGGATGGCGGCGAGATCGAGATCTGGGGCGATGGCAAGCAGACGCGCAGCTTTCTGATCGTGGATGAGTGCGTGGAGGGTATCCGCAGGCTGATGGAGTCAGAGTTAGGGGAGCCGGTGAACCTGGGCTCGGAGGAGATGGTGACCATCAACCGGCTGGCCGAGATCATCATGGAGGCCGCGGGCAAGAAGGTGACGATCAAGCACATCCCCGGCCCGCTCGGCGTACGCGGACGCAACTCCGACAACAAGCTCGTCCGCGAGAAGCTGGGCTGGGAGCCGAAGAAGCCGTTGCGCGACGGCATCGCCACCACCTATGCGTGGATCGCGGATCAGGTTGAGGCCGCGAAGAGCGATAAGAGGTAGTATGCGAACACGAGAACTGGATAAAAGGGATGCCAAGCGCTTCCGCTCCTCTTCTGCTCGAGCTTCAGGATAAGAGTGGAGCACAGGATGCCTGAAACAGAAAAGCCGTCGGTAGATTCGAGAACTTCCATCGCGCTGATTCTTATCGCGGCGATTGGGGCTGTTCTGTTTACGATCGGGGCCGGACTTTTTCTCTTTCGCAGTACCAACAACCTTGTGACGGCTGGGCAGTGGGTGGAGCATACGCAGGAAGTGATGCTCTCCATCCAGAGCGCCAACCTGATGGCCGCACGCATTCAACCCGGCATGGCTTCCTACAAGCCGGCCGAGGACGAAGATAAATTGGACTCCATGTGGCGGTATGCGATCCAGCTGCAGACCACTGAAGTCCACCTCAAAATGCTGGTGTCAGACAATCCTCGCCAGACTCCCAATATTGAAGTGCTGGAATCATGTTCGACCGGACTGGTGAACGATCTCAAGGCAGTCCCATTTGATAAGCCGCTCGCGAACGGCGAGCTTTTGCGCTGTCAGCAGGCCCTTGCGCTTATGGCGGAACAGGAGCGTGAGCTGCTGAAAATGAGGGACAGCGCTTCTCTGCAAAGATCGCGGTCCTCTTTTTTAGCGGAAGCGGTGCTGGTTGCAGTCTGCCTCTCCATTTTGGTGGTTCTCTTTGGTTTTCTGCTGCGGGATGCAATTTTGCGCAACAGCATCGCGCGGGAAGCCATTCTGACCAATCAGACGCTAAGTGAAAGCGTGAAATCTTTACAGGAATATGCAGAGCAAGCGCGGCTCCTGACCATAGCGCGGGACGAACTGCAACTCTGCCTGAATGTGGAGCAGGTCTATCGCTCGGCGGCTACGCGCTTCTCCAGGCTGCTTGACGGAACGAACGGTTCGCTATGCATCATCAATAGCTCGCGCAATATGGTGGAAGCTGTATCTTCGTGGCAAAACGATCCCGTGGCACCCGGCATCTCTGAGATATTTACACTCGATGCCTGCTGTGGCCTGCGTTCCGGGCAGGTTCGCTGGCGCTGTCCCGGAACGTCTGAGATCGATTGCAATCACTTCGCTGGCGAGCCTCCCTCCTGTTATCTCTGTGTTCCCCTCATCGCGCACAGTGAGGCACTCGGCATCCTGTTTGTGGATTGCCCGTCTGAAGGGGTGCGGAAGGCGGTTGAGATCCGCATGGAAGGACTTCGGCAGCTCGTACAGCTCACTGCCATGGCGCTCGCATCCCTTGAGTTGCAAACAAAATTGGAGCGTCAGTCCATTCGCGATGGACTCACCGGGCTTTTCAACCGGCACTTCATGCAGATCGCGCTTGAGCGAGAAGTTGCGCGCGCAGTGCGGCGTAAAAGCCTGCTCGCGGTCTTCATGGTGGATATCGACCACTTCAAAAAATTCAATGACCAGTCCGGCCATTCTGCCGGCGATACTGTTCTGAAGGAAGTGGCCCGGGTTCTGGCCGCTGCCGTCAGGACCGAGGACCTGGTCTGCCGGTATGGAGGCGAGGAGTTCACGATCATTTTGCCTGACGTCACTCCGGAAGCGGCCTATGAGAAGGCGGAAGCCCTGCGCCGGGCTGTGTCGGAACTGCGAACAGTTCTGGACAACAACCTGCAGAACGAAATTACGATCTCAATTGGCGTCGCGTCATTTCCCAAAGACGGGCAGATCCCTGAGTCACTTCTTAAGCAGGCGGACGCCGCCCTGTACCGAGCCAAGCATGAAGGCCGGAACAGGGTAGTGATTGCATAGATTGTTCGTGAAGTAACTCCGCTGATTCTCGCCGCTGACACATTCTCCACGTATTATCGTTCCATGGTTCTATGGCAAGTAATCGTTCTCGCATTCGTTCAGGGGCTCGCAGAGCTCCTGCCGGTCTCAAGCTCCGCGCACGTCGTCGTCGTGGAAAAGTTGATGGGGCTCGACCCCACCTCGCCGGAGATGACCCTGCTGCTGGTGATGCTGCATACCGGCACCATGTTCGCCGTGATCCTCTACTTCTGGAAGCAGTGGAAGCAGAGCTTCTTTTCCAGCGCGCACGTCTTCTGGAAGATCGCTGTGCGGCTCATCGTCGCCTCGGTCATCACACTCATCATCGGCGAAGGCCTGATGAAGGTCATCGAAAAACTCTTCGGCCACGGACAGGTGATCGAGCCGGAGCAGTTTTTCGGCCGGCTGGACCTGATCGCACCGGCGCTGCTGGCGGCGGGCATTCTGATCCTGATCGCAGGCTGGCGCAGCACCCACGGCGGGGAGGGCAGCGCGTTCGACAATGACGGCACGCCGCGACCGTGCCTGCAGCAGTCCAGCATCATCGGGGCCGTGCAGGGGCTGTGCCTGCCGTTTCGCGGCTTCTCGCGTTCGGGAGCGACGATCTCAACCGGGCTTCTGCTGGGCATCGCCAAGCCGCAGGCGGAGGCGTTCAGCTTTGCGCTCGCCGTTCTGCTCACTCCGCCAGTAGTCGCCCGCGAAGTGCTGCGGCTGATCAAGCTGCGGCATCTGGAGGGTGCGGCGCTGGGCGCTGCGGTCGTTCCGGGGCTGATCGGGATGGTCTGCGCCTTTCTGGCCGGCTTGCTGGCGCTTAAGTGGCTGAGCGGCTGGCTGGAGGGCGGCAAGTGGTATCTCTTTGGTATTTATTGTGTTGCGGCGGCGGTTGGGGTGGGTCTGCTGCACCATGCCGGATATTAAGCGGATATTTCTTCGCGCCGCGGAAAAATATTTCCGCAATCCACTGTTCCAGGATGCACTTAGCTGCGTACTCTATCCAGCACAGACAGGATGCGGTGCCGGCGACGCTACCAGAGGCCTTCGACCCCGAACCTGAATACACGGAGGAATTAAAATGACACATTCGATGAAAGCCCTCATGGTTACCGCAGCCGTCTCTGGTCTGCTCGGTGGCTCAGCAACGATGTTCGCAGCGTCGACGCAGTCCGCAAACGGCACCACAACGGTCTCTGCAGGCGCCGCGGCCACCTCGACCGTTCTGATGGCAGACAAGCATGCTTGTAAAGGCGCAAACAGCTGTAAGGGGCAGGGCGGCTGCAAGTCCGGCGACAATGGCTGCAAGGGCAAGAACAGCTGCAAGGGCAAGGGCGGTTGCGCCACCGACGGCTCCAAGCCGCCGTCAGCCTGATCGCACTGTCGTAATTTGTAAGAGGGCAGCGACCATACCGGTTCTGCCCTCTTCACTTTCTGGCACCGTGGGCGCTTTAACTGCTTCACTTGGTGCTCACATTGTTCGCAAGATAAATTCAAGAGGCACATGGCAGCGAATCGCTTCAACGGGTTCACGGACTACGGCGTCGGCATCGGGCTGCGCATACCCCACTACGTCCATATCCTGGAGAACAAGCCGGTCTGTGACTGGTTTGAGATCATCTCGGAAAATTACATGATCGACGGCGGCCGGCCGATGCAGGTTCTCGACTCGATCCTGGAGCAGTACAAGGTGGTGCAGCACGGCGTGTCGATGTACTTCGGTTCGGCGGAGAAGCTGAACAGCGAGCATCTGAAACGGCTGAAGGACCTCACCAGGCGGACGAAGACGCCGTGGCTCTCCGACCATCTCTGCTGGGGCTCGGTGGATGGCCGCTACACCCACGACCTTCTGCCCATGCCGTACACGTGGGAGGCGGTGAAGAAGACCGCGGAGAAGATCCGCCAGGTGCAGGATTACACCGAGGTTCCCGTCGTCGTTGAAAACGTCAGCAGCTATGCTGAGTTTCACGTCTCCGAGATGAACGAGTGGGAGTTTCTGAACGAAGTGGTGGAGCGCGCTGACTGCGGCATTCTGCTCGACGTGAACAACATCTACGTCTCTTCGCAGAACCACAACTTTAATCCTCTGGATTACGTGAACGCCGTACCCGCCGAGCGCGTGGCACAGATCCACATCGCCGGACACTCGAAGTTCCAGAAGTACACGCTGGACACGCACGACCACGCGCCCATTGAGCCGGTGTGGGGGCTGTATGAGCGTGCCATCGAACGCTGTGGGCCGACAGCCACCTTGCTGGAGTGGGACGACAACATTCCGTCGTTTGAGGAAGTCCACGGCGAAGCGATGAAGGCGCAGAAGTTTTTAGAAGCCGCGCGGGCAAAGATTGCAAAGTCAGAACTGGCGGTGCAGTGATGGCGGCTGAGACCATGTCGCTGGAAGACTTGCAGCGCCGCATGGCGAAGGCGGTGATGCAACCCATCACGCGCAATGAGACCATGCGCCAGCGCAACGCGGAAGGCGTAGCGATGGAAGACGAGGCCGCGGCCTTCATCAAGCCGAATGATCGTCTGACATCGTTCGAGCGGCTGGAGATCTACAACCGGCAGTACTGGTTCCGTCTCTTCACCGCGTTTGAAGAGGACTTTCCCGGCCTGCAGGCGATCGTGGGCAAGAAGAGGTTCGAGGCGCTAATGCGCGCGTATCTTGATGAGTGTCCATCGACCTCGTTCACGCTGCGCAACCTCGGCTCGAAGCTGCATGACTGGCTGCGTACCAATCCGCAGCACATCGCGCCGAACGAAAAGCTAGCGCTCGATATGGTGCGGCTCGAATGGGTACACATCGAGAGCTTTGACGCGGCGGAGCTGCCGCCGATGCCTCCGGAGCAACTGGCCATGGCCGGCCCGCAGACTGCGTTCAAGCTGCAACCGCACATCAAGCTGCTGGAACTGGCCTACCCGGTCGACGACCTGCTCATCAGCGTGCGCAACGAGGCCGGTTCGAACGACGCCAGCTCGAACAACGCGACGGTATTTCGCAAGAGCAAAGCGGTGAAGCAGGTCGCCGCGCTCGCGCCGCAGACCATTCACCTCGCTGTGCACCGTCACCAGAACTCGGTCTACTACAAGCGGCTCGCACCGGAGGAGTTCGGCATCCTGCTCGCGCTGAGCGAGGGCCTGCCGCTGGAGGCTGCGATCGAACGCGGCTGCGCCGGATCGAAGCTCGATGCCAACGAGGCGCCGGCATTGCTACAGCAGATCTTTACGACGTGGTCGGCGCTTGGCGGGTTCTGCGGTGCTGCGCGCACGGCGGATAGCGCTTCGCGCGGTCAAGGATAGACAGCAAGCGCTCCAGACGCATATCGTTAAACCGTTCAGGAGAGTAAAAATGGCCGCAGAGCAGCACTGGTACGCGAAGATGAATGACGAGTTCTCGCAGATGGCCCGGTGGCTGCAGTCGCCGTTTCTGCTGGCCGTCCGGCTCTACTGGGGCTGGCAGTTCATGCAGACGGGCTGGGGCAAACTGCATAATCTGGCGCAGGTGACCGGGTTCTTTACCTCGCTCGGCATCCCCTCGCCGGGACCGATGGCGCATATGTGCGCCAACCTGGAGTTCTTCGGCGGCCTGCTGCTCATCCTCGGGCTCGCCAGCCGGTTTGTGAGCCTGCTGCTGGTCTGCAACATGTTCGTGGCGTACTATACCGCTGACCGCGAGGCGCTTTTTTCCATCTTCAGCGACCCTGGGAAGTTCTACACGGCCGATCCCTACACCTTTCTTTTTGCGGCGCTGATCATCCTGATCTTCGGCGCGGGCGCGATCTCAGTGGATCACCTGATGCGCCATCATTTCGAGAAAAAGCGGCTGGAGCGGCTCGCGAAACTTGAAGCAGCTTCCTGAGATAATGGTATAAAAGCCGAAGAAACAGGGAAGTACGCGAAGCGCGGGCACTGTCTCAGTGAGCATATAGCAGGCAAGTTTTCCACAACATCTTGACAAATGTGCTAGTCTAGTATCACCGTTCGAAACGAATTGGTTTTTCTGCACGAACAATGCCGAACCCCCGATTTGTATCAAGCGTCAATTTAAACAAGCAAGGAACAAAGCACAATGGAACAGGGAACAGTGAAGTGGTTTAACGATGCCAAGGGGTTTGGCTTCATCAGCCGTCAGAACGGCGAGGATGTATTCGTGCATTACTCTGCCATCAACTCGAACGGATTCAAGAGCCTCCAAGAGGGTCAGGCCGTTCAGTTCAACGTCGTGAAGGGCCCCAAGGGCTGGCAGGCGTCGGACGTGCAGCCTCTCTAATCGAGGGTTGCAACAACCAAGATCTGCGGAAGGGACGGCTCAGGCTGTCCCTTCTTGCGCTTTAAGCCTGCCTTTTAGCCGGTTTACTGCGACGGCAGGGTGACGGTCTGGTCGGTTGTGACCCCGAACCTCTGGTAGTTCGAGAAGACAGTGCTCTCGGTGCCGTCCAGTTCATCCTCCACCAGAAGCACGCGGACACGACCGTGGCCGTCCAGCCGCGACGGCAGCCACACCTCATTGTTGACGGGCGTGAACTCCACCAGACCTCCGCTGCCCTTGGCGATGTTCAGGATCAGCCCGAAACCCACCTTGTAGCCATCGTTCACCGTGCCCATCATCCGGGCGATCTGGTGGTCCTTCTCATCGATCCAGACGGTGCCGCTGATGGAGTGCAGCACGCCTTCGGTGACACCCTTTGTCTTCACCGTGCGGTTCCCTGAAAAATCAAACGCGATGGCGCTGCGGCCATTCACCATCTCGCGCCGCTCGTTGTAGAGCGAAAATATCTGCAGCAGACGGTCCAGGCTGATCAGCGGGTCGCCGTTAGAGTCCGTCTCCTCGCCCTTGGCCTGCGCCGCGGCCACGCGAGACTTCGCTTTGGCGATGGCCTTGTTGACGCGGTCGGTCTCTTTCTCTTCATCCTCCGGCGGCAGCGGCACGCCATTTTTGGAGAGCAGCTTCTCCAGGCGTACGCCGTTCACATAGGTGATCTCCGTGACCTTCACCTCGGTCTTGCCGCTGGAATCGCGCGAGGTGGTGGTGGCGTCAAAGCAGTAGTTCTCCATCATCGTGGCGTTGTGCTGCCGCGCGATCTCCACCTGATGCAGAAGCGTGGGGACGTCGGGCAGCGGCGCCGCGGTCTGCGGCTGGGTGGCCTGCGGCTGTGGGGAAGGGTGCTTTGCGGCGGCCTGCGCCGGCAGCATGGCAGACGGGGAGAGCAGCAAGATCAGCGGGAGAAGGATCTTCGGGAAAAATCTGTGCATGGCAGCAAGGGGACGCAGTATTATCCTACCTATGATTCGACTCCTCGTGGAATGGCTGCTCAATGCGATCGCTTTGCTGATCGTAACGTACGTTGTGCCCGGCTTCGATGTGGAGGATTTCTCCACGGCGCTGGTCGCGGTGCTGGTCATCGGCCTGCTGAACATCACGCTCGGCCTGCTGCTGCGTTTTATTACCTGGCCGCTGAACTGGCTCACGCTCGGCCTGGTCTATCTCGTCGTGGACGCGGTGATCATCTATCTCGCCAGCAAGCTGGTGAAGGGATTCCGCATCCAGAGCTTCTTCACGGCATTTATCGGCGCGCTGGTGCTGGCCGTGCTGCACTATCTCTTCGGCGTTCTCGGGTAGTTATGTTTCGGAGGGAGCGTGGGGCTTTAGCCCCACGAATGGCCGCAAAACATCTCGGCCTTTAGGCCCGGGCACTTTGCAGATTCATTTAGAGACCCGGGGCTAAAGCCCCTTCCTATGCACTGCTTTTCAGGAGCCTAAAGGCCCCTGCTCCCTCCGAAATGCGTTGCACGTTTCACCTCTGAGATGCCCATTCGGACAAACAAAAGACGCGACCTTTGGGCGCGTCTTTTTTGTGCCTTTGGGCTGCGTCTTCTTTATTGTGTGCGTTGCTTTCTGATCCTTAGCCCCTAATTCCTAACTCCCTGCTTTACTGTGCCGCGTTGCCGCTCAGCCGCTGTGCCGCGACTTCGCCGGCCACGCCCTTGGTGTCCTTGTCCTTCAGGTCCGCGTAGATGGCCCTGGCCTGATCGGGATGGCCCATGTTCTCGTAGAGCGTGCCAAGCTGCAACTTGGCCATGCCCGCGGTCTCCACATCCGTCGGCTTGGCGATGAGCTGGTTGTACATGTCGATGGCCTGCTGGTCGCGTCCGGTCTGGTGGTAGAGCGAGGCCAGCGCAACCTTGGCCAGCGAGGCCATGTCCTTGTCCATGCCGCCGGCCAGCTTATTGAGCGTGGTCTCGGCCGTGGCGGTCTGGCCCATCTCGATCTCGGTCAGTGCGGCAAAGTAGCGTGCGCTGCGGCCGGGGCCGGTCATGCCGTACTTATCGGCGGCGGCGGCGAAAATCTTATTGGCGGCCGTGGCGCGGTCCAGCGCGGTGGGGTAGGTCTGGGTGCCGGGAGCAACGGGCTCGCCGGGAGTGGCGATGGCGGCGTTGTAGATCTCCATACCGGCGCTGAACTGGGCCGCGGCGGCGTTGGAGCGGTAGTTATACAACGCCACGCTGCCCACGCCGAGTACGATCACAACGAGCAGCAATAGGCTCGTTGTGATCACAGACCGGCGGTTCTCACCGGCCCATGCCAGACCGTGTTTGGTGGTGGTGACAAAGTTGTCCTGCTTCAGCTTATGGCGCGTCTGGTTGTCCACGGGTGTTTGTTCCTTGCCTGATTCTGGAGAGATAGGTGCGGGAGCGCTGGGCCTTATGACCGGCTCACGACCGCGATATCCAGTTTACCAGCGCATCCAACCCCGCGCCACCGCCGTGGGACTTAGCTTTTAACCCCCTAATCCCTAGCCCCTAACCCCTGTCTCTTGTTACGCTAAAAGCATCATGTATGAGGACTTCACCGTAGCCGACCGCTGGACCGCCGAGCCGCTCGCCTGCAAGTGGACGGCGAACGTGGTCGCCATCGCCACTCGCCACGCCGATGCCGTGGACGTACGCTTCAGCGTGAACGGCCGTACCGTCTGGATCGCCATGCCCTGCACGGCGTGGGTGGAGCAGAAGCGCCGGACGGGCAACGTGATCACCGATCGTCTGGCCGCGCAGATCGCCGGACATTACCTGAAGCAGAGCATCGAGAACGGCTACGACAACGGCCGCGAGATGTACACCATGTCCGTCGACGAGGTCTTCAGCCACATGGACGCAGTCATCAAGGAAGCCAAGCGCACGGACTTCCTGCCGAGCCTGCCGGTGATTGCGGATTAATTTGTTTTGTCATTCTGACACTGACCCTGAGCGCAGCGAATGGGGAAGTGGAAGAATCTCACCAAGCCTAAGCCGGAAAAAACCCAGGGCTAAAGCCCATCTTGTCTATCGCTGATTCAGGAGCCTAAAGGCCCCTGCTCCCTCCCATGCAAAGACAAGCGCCTTACTCGCTATAGTGCAGCAAACTGAAGACGTCATACTCCGCGAACTTAGCGCGGCCCTTGAGAAAATCCAGCTCCACCACAAACGCCAGTCCGGCGATATGGCCGCCGAGCTGCTGGACCAATCTCACGGTGGCTTGCATGGTGCCGCCGGTGGCGAGCAGGTCGTCCACGATGATGACGCGCTGACCCGGCTCGATGGCATCGAGATGGATCTCCACGGCATCGCTGCCGTACTCCAGGTCATAGTCCACGCGCGCTACC
>Ga0210398_10003098_pt1 | contig 16022 bp, 18 predicted proteins | sample IncBWC4OmetaG_FD_161047 | JGI IMG/M metagenome (GOLD analysis project Ga0210398, IMG submission 161047) | Forest soil microbial communities from Barre Woods Harvard Forest LTER site, Petersham, Massachusetts, United States - Inc-BW-C-4-O | ecosystem: Environmental > Terrestrial > Soil >...
CTGTTGACCGTGGCGACGGCGTTTTTCACCACCGGGCCGACAAATCATGACGCCAACACGATCGGCGCGCTGACTGTCATCTTGCTGCTTTCGATCCTCGAATCCTTGGGCGCAGCGTCCAGCTACCCGCTCGGCTCGATCATCATCGGGATCCTGGCGGCGCTGGCGTTCCTGCCCGTGATCGTTGCGATGATCGTCACGCTTTGGGCGGCGACCGGAGCCAGCGTCAACGAGCCCGCGGCTTGATGTTGCACTTCGCTTATGGCGCCAACATGCACCGCAACGTGATGCGCCGCCATGCTGTGGCGGCGCAGCCCATCGGCGCGGCCGCGCTCGCCGATCATCGTTTCATCATCACCGCCGATGGTTATGCCTCGGTCGTGCCGGCGCTTGCGCAGACGGTTCACGGCGTGTTGTGGCGGATCACGCCGCGCGATCGCGTCGCGCTCGATGCCTGGGAGAACGTTGCCGGAAAACTCTACCGCGCCGAGATTTTGCCGGTTCGTCAGGCGCACCGGCTGCGCCCGGCGCTGGTCTATGTGGCGCGGCCGGGTCGCACGGGCCGACCGAAGGCGGCCTATATGGAGCTGGTGATCGCGGCGGCGCACGCCTGGCACTTGCCGAGCGACTATATTGCCTCGTTGCAGCATTGGCTGCCGCGGGGTCCGGTGGGCGCCGGCTCGCGCAAGCTCGGAGACATCGCGTGGACGTGATGCGCCAAGTCGTGATCCGCCATGTCGTGATCCGCGGCCAGGTGCAGGGCGTCGGCTTTCGCGCCTGGACCGAATACACCGCGCTGGAACGCGGCCTGCAAGGCTGGGTGCGCAACCGCCGCGATGGTGCGGTCGAAGCGCTGTTTGTTGGGCCGGCCGATGCGGTCGCCGCGATGATTGCCGCCTGCCATCAAGGTCCGCGCGGCTCGCGTGTCGACGGCGTCGATCAGCGCGACGGCACGGCGGAAGAGCTGAAACTGCGCCGGCGCGGCGAATTGTTCTCGGTGCTGCCGACCGCTTGATCGTCGATGGTCGCGCCGAACAGCGGCGCGAACGTGCTGCGCAAAACCATGTCGACCTCCGGCATCGAGACGGTGACGCCGAGATCGGCCAGCGAGGTGACGCCGAAGCGCGGATCGGACACGCCGCACGGCACGATGCCGGAAAAATGCGACAGCTCCGGCTCGATGTTGAGCGCAAAGCCGTGCAGCGTCACCCAGCGCTGGATGCGGATGCCGATGGCCGCGATCTTGTCTTCGTAGCCGTCGCCCTTGTCCGGCCGCCGCACCCACACGCCGATGCGATCGTCGCGCCGCTCGCCGCGCACGTTGCAGGCGGCGAGCGTGCGAATGATCCATTCCTCGACGGTGGCAACGAAGCGGCGCACGTCCGGCGCGCGGCGCTTGAGATCGAGCATGACATAGCCGACCCGCTGGCCGGGACCGTGATAGGTGAACTGGCCGCCGCGGCCCGCGGTGTGGACCGGAAACCGCGCGTCGATCAATTGCTGCGGCTGCGACGATGTGCCGGCGGTGTAGAGCGGCGGATGCTCGATGAGCCAGACCAATTCGCGCGCTTGCCCGCGCGCGATGGCTTCGACGCGCGTCGCCATGGCGGCAAGCGCCTCGTCATAACCGACAGGCTCGTCGCTCACGCGCCATTCGACCGGCGGCGCGCCGGCTTGAGGCAAAAGCCCGATCGTCAGGTCGTTGCGCGTGTTAACCACCTGCTAACCATAGGAGGCCAATAGAATATAGGAGCAAAGCATAAGCCACAAAGCGGGGCCCCTTTGGCGACACTCGACAATGTCTCGGTCAACATCGCGGTGGTGCTCGGCACGACCTCCATGCCGATCCATCAGGTGCTCCGCCTCGGCCGCGGCGCCATCATCGAGCTCGACGCCTCCGAGGAAGACGAAGTCCGCATCCTCGCCAACAACCTGCCGGTCGCCAAGGGCACGGTGATCGTCAGCGGCAACAAGATCGCCGTCGAGGTCAAGGAGCTGTTGCCGCGGTCGCCCGAGGCGACCTAGCGTTTCGCCGGCCCTTTTTCCAGCTTATCCCCCAGGATCGCCGGCCCTTGTCCCGCTATAACCGACCTGTTACATCCGCGCCGTCGCGTCGACCGGGCGCGCGTTCCACCCACATGCGGCCGTGGCGGAATTGGTAGACGCACTAGCTTGAGGTGCTAGCGGGGCAACCCGTGGAGGTTCGAGTCCTCTCGGCCGCACCATTTTTCTGAAATCCATCCCACGATCGGGCGGTCGGCGCCGGCTCGGCATTGGCTGCGGCAGTGGCTTGCCGATGCGCGTGGGTCCAAGCCCTGACGGACCCGCACTGCCGTGCGGTAACACAGTAGTATTTTTTAAATTACGCAATCTCCCGCTTTGCGCCCACTGGCGGCGGTGACATGATGGCCGAGCTTGCAACAGCAACGCAAATGGGAGCGACAAATGCGATTCCTACGTTTGACAGTGATGACCGCGGTGGCGGCAGTATCCGTGGCGATAGCGGCAAGCGGGCCGGCGGCTGCGGTCCAAACCTGCAAGTGCAACAGCATAGTTTCCAGCGGATTTTGCACCGAGTGGATCTGTGGTCCCGGTCCGGAGATGTCCGTTCCCACCTTGAAATCAGTCCGCAGCGCCAGGGAATGCCGCAAATCCCAAGTGCTCGTTTGCGACTACGGCGCGTGCAAAGTGGTCTGCGACCCGAGCAAGAAATAACGCGGCAGCCGATACATCGGGGATAGTCTTGCGGGGATGGCTTTGCCATCCCCGTTTGCTTGTCCAGGTTACAGGTTACCTGCCCAGGTTACTTGGCCAGGTTACTTGGCCAGGTTACTTGGCCAGGTTACTTGGCCAGGTTACTTGGCCAGGTCCGGCGGGCCTCGAAAGCAAATGGCGCGCTCACTACGCCTCAATGCGCCGGCGTCGCCATGGCGGTCATCGGCGAGGCAAGCGCGGCGTGCTGGCCTGCGGCCGGATGCGCACGCGCGTGGCGATGGAGGATGATGAGACGGGCGTGTTGCCGTGGGCGTCCGTGGGGTGGTTCGCTCTGTTGGTTCGAGTCCGCCGCAGCCGCGCTTGGTGGCGGCTCTAGCGCCGCGTCGCCGATCTCCCGCTCCTGCACCGGCCAGCCGATGTCGAGCAGGCTCGGCGTCGGAAGCCGAGCGGCGGAGGAGGGCATCGCGACCAGGGCTTGGTAGGGCCACGGCGAGGTTGCGGTGCCGGCTTCGATCGAGGGCATGTCGATTTCGATGTCCGCCGTGCTCGCCACGCGGCTGAGCACGTAGTGCGGATCGAACGCGCCTTCATCGGGCGCCGGCAAGTCCGCCGTATCGGTGATTGGGCTGTCGGAAACATTCGGCCAGGCCGGCCCGCTGCCGCTGTCGTCCATGACGGTTTGCCCGGCTATCGACCACGCCACCGTCCATAGCGACCGTCCGGCAATCGGCCCCGGCGGGACCGTTGCGGATGGCACCACCTGCACAATGCGGAAGCCCTTATCCTTTAAAGCTTTGAGCAGGCCGGGCAGCGCCGCCACCGTCCAGGGATGGATGTCGTGCAGCAGCAGCATGCCCTTGCCCTTGGCTTCGAGCCGGCTCATGGCGCGGGCGATGATTTGGGACGCCGAGATGTGGCGATGCCAATCGTCGGCCACGGCGTCGGTCGAGAACACGACCAGGGAACGCGCGGCAAGCTCGCTCTCGACGACGTCGGTGCGCCCAAACCCCGGAATGCGGAAGAACGGCGCCAGCCCGCCGGCTTCACCAAGCGCCGCGCTCACATTGTCGATGCCGGCATCGATCTCCCAGCGCACCTTCGCGTCCGATATGCGGTCGAAGCGGAGCGGATGATCCTGGCTGTGCGAACCGATGGTGTGTCCCTCGTCGTGAATGCGTCGCACCGTGGCGGGATAGGCTTTGGCCATTTCGCCGACCAGGAAGAACAGCCCTTTCACGCACTGCGACGCCAGGATATCGAGCACTTGGTTGGAATAGGGCGAGATCGGGCCGTCGTCGAACGTCAGCACGACCTCATGATCGGCGAGCGGCAGCGTTTGCTGATAATTCAGCGTACCGAGGCGCTGATATTCGCTCGGGTCGATGGTGATCACGCGACTGGTGCCGATGGCCTCGGGATGGCCTGGGCAGTCTTGCGCGCGCGCAGCCGTCCCGGCGCCAAATGTGACGCCGACCACCGCGCTCAAGACCGCGGCGCCTAAGATTGCCCGTCGCTTGTCCATGTCCTCAGTCCCGGCCTGCTCGATAGCCGCAAACCGCTGGTCCCGACCATACCCACTTCGTCCCTGAACCTCGCATTAACGGCCTGGGGGCCCGCCAAGGCCTGTTGATAAGTCAGGCAGTTAGCCCGGCTTTTGCTTAGCCTTAACCATACTCCCCTAATCTGCCACGTCAGGAATTCCAGGACGGGGCGTGGGTATGAAGGCCGCTGCGGCAGCCCGGACACGGTGGGCGGCACTCCGGCGGCGGACGCCCGAATCGAGGGCTGCAGCGGCGCTACGCGGGGCAGCCTCGCACTTGTCTTCCTATGTGCTGATGGCGCTTGCGGTGGCGATGCTGGCCTGTGCCGTGGCCGGCTTTGCCGTCACGGTGCGAGAAGATCAGCGGCTCGCCGCCGAGCGCCATGCCGCGCTCGAGCTGGCACTCGACGAGGTGCGCGGCGTATTCGGCGACCGCGACGGTTTCGACGACTCGAGGCTGCCGCTGGTTGCCCGCCTCGCGGGCCTGAAGGATTTGCGCTTCGACACCGACGAGGACTCTACCGCCGGGCGCGAAGCGCAGTCGCTGCACGACGAGCGCGGGCGCATCGTCGGCTGGTTCAGCTGGGCGGCCGACCGGGCGCTGATCCGCGCCGAGATCTGGCTCTGGGGCCTGATCGGCGCGGTCGGTTCCGCGCTCGGCGTCTGCGCCTTTCTCGCCGCCGGCCTGATCCAGCGGCTGGCGCGCTTGTTGGCGTCGAGCCTCAAAACCATCCGCAAGCTGACCCGCGAGGATGCGCTGACCGGCTTGCCCAATCACCGGGTGATGCTGGAAAGCCTCGAGCGGGCGCTGACGCGGCGCGGCTCGGGCGTCATCGTGCTGGCGCTTGTCGATCTCGACGGCTTTCGCGAGGTCAACGACACCCATGGCCGCTCGGGCGGCGACGCGCTGTTGAAAAACATTGCCGAGCGTCTTCACGCCAGCCTGCCGGCCGGCGCCCAGTTCGGCCGCTTCGACGACGACCAATTCGCCGTCATCATGAGCAGCGACGATACGCAGACCGCAAGCATGCTCGCCGAGGCGTTACGCGCGTCGCTGCAACGGCCGATCTTCATGGAGCAGAACTGGCAGATCAGCGCCGGCATCGGCATCGCCCAGGCACCTGACGACGGCAGTACCGCCGACGAGCTCAGCCGCCGCGCCAACCTGGCGCTGCGGGCCGCCAAGCGCGAGGGCCGCGGCATGGTGCGGCGCTTCGAGCCCTCGATCGAGATGGAATATTCCGAAGAGCGCTTCATTCGCCGCGAGCTTGAATCGGCGCTCTCCGCGGGCGGTCTCGACGTGCATTACCAGCCCGTCGTCGCCGCTGCCGGCGGCGCCATGATCGGGGTCGAGGCGCTGTTGCGCTGGACCCATCCGACCCGCGGCGCCATCGGGCCGTCGGTCTTCATTCCGCTCGCCGAGCAGAGCGGGCTGATGCCCCAACTCGGCGAATTCGTGTTGCGCCGTGCGCTGACCGACGGCGTGCGCTGGCCGCACCTGACCGTGGCGGTGAACCTGTCACCGATCCAAATCCGCGACCGCAAGCTGGTCGATCTGGTCGGCGCCGTCATCGCCGAAAGCGGCATTGCGCCGTCGCGCGTCATTTTCGAAGTGACCGAAGGGGTTTTGATCGACGACCCGCAAGAGACCTTGCAGCGGCTCGAAGCGTTGCGCGCGCTTGGCGTCAGCATCGCGCTCGACGATTTCGGCACCGGCTATTCGAGCCTGAGCTACCTGCAAAAATTCCCGTTCAGCCAGATCAAGATCGACCGCGCCTTCGTCGCTTCGCTCGGCACCACCGGCCATGCTGGGGCCATCATCCAATCGATCGTGGCGCTCGGCCATGCGCTGGGCATGAAGGTCTTGGCCGAAGGCGTCGAGACCGACGAGCAGCGCGTGCTATTGCGGCTCGCCGGCTGCGACGAGATGCAGGGTTTTCTGTTCGCAAAACCGCGACCGGCCGAGGCGATCGACAAGGTCGCGGTGCGGCCCGCCAATGGGCGCGCGGCCGCCAAGCTCGCGGCTGCACGCTGACACGCCGGCCGCCAGGGGCTACCTTGTCGCCCTTCGCCTCGTGTGGCCGAGGCCACGGAGCGCCCGATGGTCCAGAACAGCTTTCCCGGTCTCGATTTCGGCCTCGGCAGCGATATCGACATGCTGCGCGACACGGTGCGGGCCTTTGCCCAGAACAAGATCGCGCCGCACGCCGCCGAGATCGACCGCTCCAACAGCTTTCCCCGCGAGCTATGGCCGCAGCTCGGCGAGCTCGGGCTCTTAGGCGTCACGGTCGAGGAGGAGTGGGGCGGGGCAGGGCTCGGCTACCTTGCCCATTGCGTCGCCATGGAGGAGATTTCGCGCGCCTGCGCCGCCGTCGGGCTGTCCTACGGCGCGCATTCGAATCTCTGCGTCAACCAGATCCGCCGCAACGGCAGCGACGACCAGCGGCGCCGTTATTTGCCCAAGCTGATTTCCGGCGAGCATGTCGGCGCGCTGGCCATGTCGGAGTCCGGCTCGGGTTCTGACGTTGTCTCGATGCGCACCCGCGCCGACCGCAAGGGCGACTGCTACATCCTCAACGGCTCGAAAATGTGGATCACCAACGGGCCTGTCGCCGACACGCTGGTGGTCTATGCCAAGACCGACCGCACCGCCGGCGCCCGCGGCATCACCGCGTTCCTCGTGGAGAAGACGTTTCCGGGTTTTTCGACCGGCCAAAAGCTCGACAAGCTCGGCATGCGCGGCTCCGACACCAGCGAGATCGTGTTCGAGGACTGCGAGGTGCCGGAAGGAAACGTGCTCGGCGTCGTCGGCAACGGCGTCAACATTTTGATGTCCGGCCTCGATTACGAGCGCGCCGTGCTGGCGGCAGGCCCGGTCGGCGTGATGCAGGCCTGCCTCGATCTGGTCATCCCCTATGTCCACCAGCGCAGCCAATTCGGCCAGCCGATCGGCCGCTTCCAGCTGATCCAGGCAAAACTCGCCGACATGTACGTGACGCTCAACGCCTCAAAATCCTATGTCTATGCCGTGGCGCGCGCCTGCGACCGCGGCGAGACCACGCGCGAAGACGCCGCCGGCGCCATCCTCTATGCGGCGGAGCGCGCCACCTGGATGGCGCTCGAAACCATCCAGTGCCTCGGCGGCAACGGCTACATCAATGACTTTCCCGCCGGGCGCCTGCTGCGTGACGCCAAGCTCTACGAGATCGGCGCCGGTACCAGCGAAATCCGCCGCATGCTGATCGGAAGAGAAATATTTGAAAAGACTAGATGATTTAAGGATATTTGGGTCATATATTGGATATTTTTGGATAATATCATTGACATATTAGATAATCTGGTTACATTTATCCTCTAGAACGGATAGTTGGAGGCAACCAATGGCACCGGGCGAGGCGATCAGAGCTATTCGCAAGGAGATAACGACTGCCGCAAAGATTCGGGCTCTTGCGGCGAAGGGTCGGTCACGTGTCGAGATCGCCAGGGCGTTGGGCATCCGTTATCAGCAGGTCAGAAACGTATTGGTGCGGGACGAAGCCAAAGTGAAAGCGGCGGAAGCTGCCGACCCGAAGCCGATGCCGGGTAAAATTCGCGTCGCTCCTGACGGGAGTGTTGTTGTGCCGGCAAAGGTCGCCGAAGCGGTTGAGCTCAAGCCTGGAAGCTTAGTCTTCTTGCGGGTTCAAGGCGGCGAAATCCATTTACTCACGCAAGCGGCTGTCGCGCGTCGAGTTCAGGCGCTTGTGCGCGAATTCGTACCCGAGGGCGTCAGTCTGGTGGATGAACTAATCGCGGATCGGCGGCGCGAGGCCGAAGCGGAGGCTCAGGATGGCTAGGACTGTCCTCGACGCCTCGGCTCTTCTTGCTTTCATTAATCGCGAGCCTGGAGCAGAGAGGGTAACGGCCGTTCTTGGTGAAGCAGCAATATCCACGGTCAACTTTTCTGAGGTTGTTGCTAAACTTGCGCTGAGGAATCGCTCGCCTCAACGCATCTTGGATGAGCTTACGGAATTCGAACTTGAGGTTGTCGATTTTAATCGCGCGCTCGCCGAGGATGCTGGGTTACTCGCCACCGCCACGCGCGGGCAGGGCTTGTCCCTTGGTGACCGGGCGTGTCTCGCGTTGGCGCGGCGTGAGAATGCGGTGGCGCTCACCGCTGATAACGCTTGGCGCCAGGTTCAGGTAGGAATTGAAATTCAGTTTATTCGGTGACCACTGTCGCCCAATCGATTGTCACCCCAAGCGCCGGTCGAACTCCAACACCGCATTGAGGAGAACCTGCGCACCCGCTGCGCATTCGTCAAAGCTCGCCGATTCCGCTTCGTTGTGCGAAATGCCGCCGGCGCAGGGCACGAAGATCATGGTGGTCGGCGCCACGCGGGCGATATAGGCGGCGTCGTGGCCGGCGCCGGAGATCATGTCGCGGGATTGGAAGCCGGCTTTCTCGGCGCCGATGCGCACGCACTCGATCAGTTCGGGCGCGAATTTTACCGGGGGTGACTGCCAGATCCGCGTCTCGGCGTAAGTCAGCTGCAGCGGCGGCATCACGTCGGCCAATGCGGCGCGGAATTTTGCTTCCATGGCGTCGAGCACTGTTTCCGCCGGATGGCGGAAATCGACGCTGAAGAAAACCTCGCCGGGAATGACGTTGCGGCTGTTCGGCTTGTTCTCGATCAGGCCGACGGCGCCGACCGCGTCGGGGGCGTGTTCGCGGGCGATTGTGTCGATGCGCTCGATCATGCGCGCGGCGCCGATCAGCGCGTTCTTGCGGAGCGCCATCGGCGTCGTGCCGGTGTGCGCAGCCTCGCCGGTGACGGTGACTTCATACCAGCGCATGCCCTGCACGCCCTGCACCGCGCCGATCATGCGGCGTTCGGCTTCGAGGATCGGGCCTTGCTCGATGTGCAACTCGAACATGGCGGAAAATTTGTGGGCGCCCGCTTTCTCCGCGCCCCTGTAGCCGATGCGTGCCAGTTCATCGCCAAACGTCTTGCCGTCGCGGTCGGTGCGCGCAAAAGCATAGTCGGGCGAAAACACGCCGGCAAAGACGCCGGACGCCAGCATCGCCGGCGCGAATCGCGCGCCCTCTTCGTTGGTCCAGTTGACGATCTCGATCGGCGCATTGGTCTCGTAGCCGGCTTGGTGGAGCGTGCGCATGGCTTCCAGCGCGCCGAGGACGCCGAGCGCGCCGTCGAATTTTCCGCCGGTCGGCTGAGTGTCGAGATGCGAGCCCATGGCGATCGGAGGAAGATTTGGGTTTTTGCCCGGGCGTTGCGCGAACATGGCGCCGACTTCGTCGATCGCGACCGTGCAGCCGAGCGCCTCGCATTGCGCCCTGAACCAGTCGCGCACTTGGCGGTCGAGATCGGTCAGCGTCAGGCGGCAGATGCCGCCCTTGGGCGTGGCGCCGATCTGCGCGGTGTGCATCAGCGTGTCCCAGAGCCGCTGGCCGTCGATTTGCAGGTTTTGCACGTCCGAAAACTCCGGCTGCCGGTAGCGGGGCAGGGGGCCATCTTCCCTGGAATTCACCCCCGAACCAAGTTTAGGTGCGCGAGGGGCGCGGCGGGCGATGCTGCTCGATTTCTTCGGCCGCCTCTGAGTTTTCATCGCGCATGCTCGCGGCCAGCGGCCGAGTAGGCCGTTGAGCTAGTCGTTCGCTGGCGTGGCAGCGACCGCCTGCGGCGTACTAACTCATTGAATCTACGACGAATCAGCTATGATGCCCACTGCCGGCAAACCCGGAGCGAGCGCCATGCTGCGCGTGCGACTGAAAGCCGACGGACGCCTGGTCGAAATCCTGCCCGATGGCAGCGAGCGGGCGATTCCCTCCGACCCGCGTTCCATCGCGACGGCGGCGCATCAGGCGGCGCGCTCGGTGGATGCGCGTTCGCTCGATGCCACCTACGCCCGCAACGTGCGCGGACAGACCGGGCTGACCCAGGCCGCCTTTGCGGCGCGCATCGGCGTGCCGGTCGAGACCGTGCGCAATTGGGAGCAAGGCAAGCGCTCGCCGCGCGGTCCCGCCCGCGCGCTGCTCAAAGTCATCGAGCAGGCCCCGGACGCGGCCTTTGCTGTGCTCGCCAAGGCAAATTCCCGCTAGCTGCGGAACGTCCCGGTCGCCGTCCGCATTGGGCTGGCAATCATGCCGGCAATATCCGATCCTTGTTCCCTAAGTGGACCTCAAGGAGCAGTGGATGGATGTGATCGAAAGTCATGGCGCCAAAATCCCGGTCATCGGGTTCGGCACCATGACGCTGAAGGACAATCTCTGCGTCGAGCTGGTCGAAGCAGCGTTGCATCTCGGCTACCGGCATCTCGACACCGCGCAGAATTACGGCAACGAGCGCGAAGTTGGCGAAGGCTTCCGGGCTTCCGGCGTGCCGCGCGAGGACGTCTTCATCACCACCAAGGTTTGGTTCAACCGCCTGGCGCCGGGCGATCTCGAGCGCTCGGTCGATGAAAGCCTGGAACGGCTCAAGCTGCCGTGGGTCGATTTGCTCTTGATCCATTGGCCGAACGCACAAATTCCGATTGCCGACTCCATTGGCGCGTTGTGCAAGGTCAAGCGCTCAGGCCTCGCCAAGCACATCGGGGTGGCGAATTACACCGTCGCCATGCTCGACGAGGCGACGAAAGCGGCCAGCGAGCCGCTCGCCGCCTTGCAGATCGAAACCCATCCCTATCTCGACCAGACCAAGGTGCTTGCAGCGGCGCATCGGCACGGCATGGCGGTGGTCGGTTATTGTCCGCTGGCGCGCGGCAAGGTGCCCGCCGATGCCGTGCTGCAACACATCGGACGCGCGCACGGCAAATCGCCGGCGCAAGTGTCGCTGCGCTTCCTCGAGCAAGAGAAGATCATTCCGATTCCGCGGACGTCCAAGCGCGAGCGGCTTGCGGAAAATCTCGGCAGCCTCCAATTCAAGCTGACGGACGCCGAGATGGCGGAGATCGCCATGCTGGCGCGGCCGGGCTCGCGCATCGTCAGCCCGCCGCAGGCGCCGCAATGGGATAGCTAGGAAGGGAAACGTGACCGCAGGCGCACCCGCACCGAGCGTCGAGGCCAATGGGGCGCGGATTCCGCTGCTCGGGCTCGGCACGTGGGAATTGCGCGGACGCACCTGCGCCCGCGTCGTCGAGCAGGCGCTGCGGCTCGGCTATCGCCACCTCGATACCGCTGAGCTTTATGAAAACGAGCGCGAGGTCGGCGAAGGCTTTCGCGCCTCGGGCGCCAAGCGCAACGACGTGTTCGTGACCACGAAAATCTGGCCGAGCCATTTCGCCCCGCGCGAGCTCGCGCGCGCGGCGCGTGATTGCCTGGTGCGGCTGCGGCTGAGCGAGGTCGATCTATTGCTGCTGCACTGGCCCAATCCGCAAATCCCGTTGCCCGACACCATCGGCGCGCTGTGCAAGGTCAAGCGCGACGGGCTGGCGCGCCATATCGGCGTGTCCAATTTCACCGTGGCGCTGATCGACGAGGCATTGGCGGCGTCGAACGAACCGCTGGTGTGCAATCAGATCGAGTGCCATCCGTTCCTCGACCAGTCGAAGGTGATCAAAGCCTGCCGCGCCCACGGCATGGCGGTGGTCGCCTATAGCCCGATCGCGCGCGGCGATGCGCGCGGCAACGCGGTGCTCGGCCGCATCGGCGCGGCCCACAAAAAGACCGCCGTGCAGGTCTGCCTGCGCTTTCTGGTGCAGCACGGCATTGTCGTCATTCCGCGCACCAGCAAGGTGGAGCGGCTATCGGAAAACGCCGCGATCTTCGATTTCGAGCTGAGCAAACAGGAAATGACGGAGATCGCCGGGCTCGCGCATCCGGGCGGCAGGGTGGTGGATTGGGCATTCTCCGGCCGGCCGAAGTGGGATTGATGCAAAACCCCTCCCCCTTGTGGGGAGGGGCAGGGGGTGGGGGTCGCGAGGTTAGGCGCCGGCGTCGACGGCTTCGCGTGCGTCCTCGAAAGAGACTCCCCTCCCGACCCCCCTCCCCACCCTCCCCCACAAGGGGGGAGGGAGTCGTCTTCAGAACTCCACGTCCAGCTCCTCCAGCTCATCCGGCTCGACCTTGGCGGCGGCGATCCATTCCTGCATCTGCGGCAGTGCCATGATGGTGCGGCAATATTGCGCCGAGACCGGATCGATGGCGACATCGTAGGTGAGGAAACGGCTGCAAACCGGCGCGTACATGGCGTCGGCGGCGCAAGGCTTCGCGCCGAACAGATAGGGGCCTTTGTACTTGGCGATGCAGTCCTGCCAGATCGCGGTGACGCGATCGATGTCGGCGCGTGCACCGGCCCACGACTTGAAGCCGGGGAAATGCGCCTTCAAGTTCATCGGCAGCGCCGAGCGCAGATTGCTGAAGCCGGAATGCATCTCGCCGCAGATGGCGCGGCAATGGGCGCGCTGCGCCTGGTCAGCCGGCAGCAAGCCGGCGTCGGGCTTGATCTCATCGAGGTACTCGGCGATCGCCAGCGTATCCCAGACCTTGAGCCCGTCATGGATCAGGCAGGGCACCAGGAACGACGGCGACAGCAGCAGCAATTCGGCCCGCGTCGAGGGGTCGTCGGTGCCGACATGCTGCTCGTCGAAGTCGAGGTTCGCCATTTTGCATAGCAACCAACCGCGCAACGACCACGAGCCGTAGTTCTTGCTGGCGATGGTGAGAGTGGCCTTCGACATTCCGCGCTCTCGTTTTCAAAGGTTGTGAGAACTCAATGCCTTATGACGCCGTGCCGACACGGCGGGCGATGCTGCGCGTTGCCCCGATTGCTTAAATTCGCGCCCCATTCCCCGCGTGTGCAGGATGTTCATATTCTTGTCGCAGTGCAACAAAAAATGCACTAGCTTTCCCGGTATTGGGGAGTTGGGGTGTGCCGCCGCCAGGCGGCCGGCGGCACCCCGTGGGCAACGGGATGCTATACTTCGCCTATCAGTTGCAAACCGATATCATGGAGCCGATCCGGAGTTGGGCCGGCAGGGCGGCCAATTCCGGCGGCGCGCCGTTGCTCTCCAGCCACCCGGCAATGCGCAATCTCACCGCGGTCTATGAGCTGATCGCGCGCGCCGGCCTGACCCACACACGCCCGCCATTCGCCATCGACCGCGTTACCGTCGGCAATCGCGAGGTCGAGGTGCGCGAGGAGGCCGCGCACGTAACGCCGTTCGGCACGCTGCTCCACTTCAAGAAGGACATCGCGACGGCGCAGCCGCGCGTGCTGATGGTGGCGCCGCTATCCGGCCATTTCTCGACGCTGTTGCGGGCGACCGTGCGCACCATGCTGCCCGAGCACGACGTCTACATCACCGACTGGCACAATGCCCGCGACGTGCCGCTGACCGCGGGCCGCTTCGGCTTCGACGAATATATCGATCATCTGATCAAGTTTCTCGGCGTGATGGGCCCGGGCACTCACGTGCTGGCGGTGTGCCAGCCCTGCGTCGCCGTGCTCGCCGCCGCTGCCGTCATGGCGCAGGCCGGCAACAAGGCGCAGCCGCGCAGCATGACCTTGATGGCCGGACCGATCGACACCCGGGTCAATCCGACCACGGTCAACGAGCTCGCCAACCAGCGCACCATCGATTGGTTCGAGCGCACGCTGACCGCTTCGGTGCCGCTGCGCTATCCAGGCGCGTTCCGCCGCGTCTATCCCGGTTTCGTCCAGCTCGCCGCCTTCATGAGCATGAACGTCGAGCGCCACGTCAAAGCGCACCGCGAGCTCTACGAGAATCTCGCCAACGGCGAATTGGCAAAGGCGGCGGTGACCAAAGCGTTCTACGACGAATATTTCGCCGTGCTCGATCTCACCGCCGAATTCTACCTCGAAACCGTGCGCATCATCTTCCAGGAGCACCTGTTGCCGCTCGGCAAGCTGCAATGGCACGGCAACAAGGTCGATCCGACCGCGATCCGGCGCACCATGCTGCTCACCGTCGAGGGCGAGCGCGACGACATCTGCGCCGTCGGCCAGACAGTGGCGGCGCACGACCTGTGCAGCAAGCTGCGCCCCTATCTCAAGCGGCACCACATGCAGGCCGGCGTCGGGCACTACGGCGTCTTTTCCGGCAAGCGCTGGGAGAACCAGATCTATCCGATTTTGAAGAACGTGATTTTGTCGAGCGATTGAGCGGGCGGCGGATGCCGTCGCAACCTTGTAAGGTTCCGCGCGCTGCGGTGGAATTCCTCGATGCAGCGGTGGAGCAGGTTATGCCGGACGAAAATGCAATGAAGGCCATCGCGGCGGCGCTGGCGGAGCGCTTCGGCGAGGACATCGCGGTCGACCCGGCGCTGCCGGGCCTTAACGAACTCGCGCAAATCGCCGGCCATCGATCGCACCGGCGCTTTCTGTCCCGGCCGGTCGCGCCCGACCTGTTGCGACTTCTTTGTGCCTGCGCGCTTTCGGCGCCGTCCAAAAGCGACTTGCAGCAATGCGACATTGTCGTCGTCACGGACACGACAATCCGTGCCGGCATCGTCGCGACCATTCCCGACATGCCGTGGATCATGGAGGCGCCGGCCTTCCTGGTGTTCGTCGCCAACGGCGAACGGCAGCCGGTGCTGGCAAAACTCCACGGCAAGCCATTTCCGAACGATCATCTCGACCAGTTTTTCAACGCGGCGGTGGACGCGGCGATCGTGCTGGCGACGTTCTTGCGGGCGGCGTCGGCGGTCGGACTGGGCTGTTGTCCGATCAGCGCCGTGCGCGATCACTCGCAAACGGTCAGCGATCTGCTACGGCTGCCGCGCCGGGCCATTCCGGTCGCGGGACTTTGCGTCGGCTGGCCGTCGCAGACTGGCGAGATCACGCCGCGGCTGTCGCTGCGGACCACGGTGATCGAAAACCGCTATGGCGAGCGCGATCTCGCCGAAGAGATCGACGCTTACGACCGGCGGCGGGCGGCGCTGCGGCCGTATCGCCGGCAACGCAACCCCGAGCGATGGGGCGAGGCCGAATTTTACGGCTGGTCGCAGGACAAGGCTCGCCAATACGCCGTGCCGACGCGCGCGGACTTTGGCGCCTTCGTGCGCGGCAAGGGTTTTTGCCTCGATTAGCCGGAGTAGTCGAATTGTGCCAAAATATATTGTGCCAAGATATTGAGTTTTCCGCGCATGGCGGAAGGGAGAGCGAGGATGGCCACGAGCGTCAAGCAAATGCTGGAAGCCGCCAACGCCGCGGTGCCGAAGATCACGCCGGCGCAGGCCAAGGAGATGATCGCCAAGGGCAATACGCTGGTGGTCGACGTGCGCGACGGCACCGAAGTGGCGGCGAGCGGCAAAGTCGCGGGCGCCGTGCATGTGTCGCGCGGCATGCTGGAATTCCGCGCCGATCCGGAATTGCCATCGCACGACAAGAATTTCGCCAAGGACAAGGACGTCATTCTGTATTGCGGCTCCGGCGGCCGCGCGGCTCTGGCCGGCAAGCTGCTCAAGGACCTTGGCTACGAAAAGGTCCATAACCTCGGCGGTTTCAAGGATTGGGCCGACAGCGGCGGCGCGGTCGAGAAGTAGTCGTCCGATCAACCTCTCATCGCATCGCCGCCGCGATATTGCCGCCGTCGACGGTGGTGACGTCGGCCGTGGTCTTGAGCGCCAGCGCCTGATGCAAGAACGCCTGCGCGACATCGTCGGCGGTGACTTCGCGGCCGAGCAGGTTGCCGCTCATGTAATCCTTCTCGCTCAAGCCGCGCGCCTTTGAGCGCGAGGCGATCATGTCGGCGGTGAGGAGGCCGGAGCGGATGCGGTCGGCGTTCACCGCGTTGGCGCGGATGCCGTCGG
>Ga0210398_10003099_pt1 | contig 16021 bp, 10 predicted proteins | sample IncBWC4OmetaG_FD_161047 | JGI IMG/M metagenome (GOLD analysis project Ga0210398, IMG submission 161047) | Forest soil microbial communities from Barre Woods Harvard Forest LTER site, Petersham, Massachusetts, United States - Inc-BW-C-4-O | ecosystem: Environmental > Terrestrial > Soil >...
GTGTTTTCATTTGGGGGTGCAAATCCTTCTCCGGCTGAACATCGAGGACACCCAGTGCCCGGGCAAGGTCATGCGCCGGGCGGCGGTGGAAAAAATCCACGGCAGCCTGCTGATTGCGGACATGGCCTTTGATGTGAACCTGCTATATGCCTTGAAGCGTGGGGGATTCGCGATCGACGAGGAACCAATTGAGTGGACCGACAAGGACGGTTCGTATCTGGTGGGGTGGTCACTTATCAGGTCCTCACTGGCGATGGGGCTTTCCGTGGTCCGCCTCCGGTGGATCTACTGGCCTATTCCCGTCTGGTTGCACAAACTGGTGCATCCGCTTGCTGCCTGGGCACACCCTAAAATCTATAAGTTCCTCCGCGCGCCCCAGCCGCTTTCCAGCGCGGGCCTGCAGAGCAGCGGAAACGCAAATCCGCTAGTCCCCAAATAATTTCTTCAATTGCTGCCGCGCCGCGTCCTCGCGCGTATTCTTTTCCTCCTTCGCCGTCCAATTTCGCCGCGCGAAATCGAAATACTCGCAGAAATTTCCCACGTGCTTTTCCATCACCGGGTCGGCGCGGCGGTCGCGGCATTGGTGCGCCGCGCGGACATTGTAACTCGCGCAATTCAGGCACACCCGCAGGTCCGCGCCGCATTGATGACAACTCTCGCTCCGGCCAGGCTGTCCCGCCAGCGTCCATTCCCATCCGCACTTGTGGCAATGCCGCGTCATCCGGCGCGAATCCCCGCCGTCACAACAATCCCATGGACACCGCAATCGCCTCCTGCCGCGGCGTCAGCAAATCGCGCAAGTCCGACCGCGCCTGATCCAGCTTGGCCTGCTTTTGCTTCCGCGCCGCCGCCACTTTTACGATCGCCGCCTTCAATTCCGCCGGCGGTGCATTCCGGTCAATGGCCGATTGCAACTCCTCGCCTTCCGGATCCGGAATGTCCGCTCCGAGCGCCGCCGCAAATCCGCCGCCCCGTCGCGCCCCGCCCTGGGCGTTACCGCCGCCCTGACCGTTATTGTTGTTGCGCCGGAACATTCTCGCCATGTTCATCCCGCCGCCGAATCCCGTTGCCCGTTGCGCATCGAACACCTTCTGCACCTGGTCTCCGATGACCTTCCATTCCGCGTCATTCGTGACCTCAAGCTGCTCCCGCATGTTGTCCAGGATCATCTGCCGGAACTGCGCCGGATCAAAATTTGGCCGCCCGCCCCCAAAACCTCCACCGCCGCCGCCCGCGCCCCCGCCTCCGCCCTGCGCTTCAACTCTCGCCGCGCCGAAACTCAATGCCAGTCCAATGCCGGCCAGTGCCAGCACTCCTTTGATATTCATGATAATTTTCTCCTTGTCACTTCGTTGTTGCCCGCTCTTTTAATCGTTCGCGCCCGGCGCCAAACCGGCGCTGGCCGGGCCATTGCCAGTTGCTCATACTTTGCCGCTCCTGTCAATTCCATCAGGCCGTTCCACCCACATAGACCCGCGCTCCTGCCAACGGTTACGCCCGTTCCATGTACTTGCCCGTCCGCGTGTCAATCTTCAGCTTCTCGCCCGTCTTGATGAACAACGGCGCCTGCACCGTGATCCCTGTCTCCATCACCACCGGCTTTTGCACGTTGTTCGATGAATCCCCGCGGATGCCTTCCGGCGCGTCCGCCACCGTCAGCACCACGCTCGACGGCAGTTCAATCGCCACGGCCTTGTCCTCCACGATCGTCATCGTCACCTGCGCGTTCTCCACCAGAAAATTCTTCGCGTCCCCCACCAGCTCCGGCGTCAGATTGATCGTTTCGTAATTCTCCGGGTCGGAAAACACATAATCGTCCCCGTCCTTGTAGCTGAACTCCATCTTCCGCGTCACCATCGGCACCACGTCGATTTTTTCCGTCGAGCTGAACCTCACGTCCGAGGACTTGCCCGTCTTGATGCTGCGGATGGACGCCTGCACGAACGCGCGCAGGTTGCCCGGCGTGCGATGCTGGCTGTCCAGCACCACCGCGATGTCTCCGTTGTAATTGATCGCCATTCCCCGGCGCAGGTCGTTTGCTGTTGCCATAAAATCGGTTTTTAATTCGTCATCGCCAAAACTTTGACGGCGAACCGTGGAAGCTAGCCAAAACACCCATGATTGCAAGCCCCAAATCCTCCCCCCACTTCCGGCTAAACCCCTGCGGCCTGGCGCCCTTTGCGTCCTTTGCGACCTTTTGTGGCAATTCCCCTGCATTGCCCGCCCTCAACCCCCATCTCCAAGCGCGCCGAAGCAGGGGCGAAGGCGGGTCAGCCATCAACTTTTTCAGAAGCGACATAATCCGATTTTTTCCGAACTCAGATGCGGGAAATCAACCACTTGCGTTAATTAAACCGGTCCGACCCAGCCGGCCGAGTCCACTTACAGGAGCTGGAACCCGCCCACTTTCCAGAGCCCGTTCAATGCGCGGTAGCAAGCGGCTCCCTCTCCTGGGGGAGTAGCCGTGTTGGCAATTGCACACCGCCGGATTCGGGCTTCCCGCTTGCACATTTCCACGAATCGTACCCCCAAAAAGGCCCTTCCGACAACCGTGAAAAGCCTAAGTGACGAATTGCAGGACGCAACATGGCAGCTAAATTCCAACGTGGCAGGTTTGGCAGGTTGAGGAATCCTGAAGAAAGATATCTGGAATTGGTTGCGCTTTGCCATCTGAGCTTGGCTGCCGCCGGCAGGCATCTTGGTGTCACAGCGGAGCGGGCGAGGCAGTTATTCGAAATCTACGGTGTTGAGCGCGATCGTGATGTTTCACCGTCCCGGTGTGGCATTGATCCAAAATCGAATCCAGGCTCGCGTACAGTCTCTGGTCAATGCATAGCTGATCGGGCAACCGTTGCAGTTGCGGTGCCGTCAGCGACCTCCGGCAAAACCGGTGCTTGAAATAGCGCGGACTGGTAAACAACCGTTTTGTTCCCACCAATTTACGCGCCGTGAAGCGTTCTTCTGTTCCTGAGAACACTGACGCCGCAGTCTTCACGAGTTCTTCCTTGAACTTGTCCGGGCACGGGGATGGTGTTTCTCGTTGAGACTGCGTTTGGGCTGAGTAGAATCCACGAGCATTCCAATCTTGGCGCCAACTGGCTGAAATCATAAAAATTAATGGGTTTCATCATGCATCCGGCGGCGCCAAGGCGGGTTGCCTCGCCAATGTCCTTGTCCATCCGTGGATCGGAAAGCACGACCACTTTGATGTTGCGCGTGCTCGCATCTGCTTTGATCCGGCGTAAAACATCAAGCCCGTGAATTTTTGGGAGCGTCAGATCCAAGAGCACCACTCCCGGTATGTTTTCCACCGGGCGTTCGCGGTGTTGACCCTGCCCAAAGATGAAATCAACCGCAGCTTCCCCGTCACGCACGGCGTGGATGCGGTTCATTAACCGCGCTTGTTTGAATGCGTTCAAGGCAAGCTCCATGTCCTTCGGATTATCCTCCACGACTAGAATATCGACCAAATCACTGACTCGAGAAGGACTTGCTGCGCTTCCGTTTGCGCCGTCGAGAGGTGCTGATGTGGGAAATAGCTGGCATATTGGCAAACCAAAAGCGCTGGCCAGTTTGGAAATGTTCTCGAGGGTCAGGTTGCGCGTGCCGCGCTCGATGTCTGTAATATAGGTGCGATGCAGGTTCGCGCGCCTGGCGAGAGTCCCCTGAGACAGGCCTAGGCCAATCCGTCTGCTCCGAATGGCTATTCCGAATTCTTGCTTTACGTCCATAATAATCAATCAGTTACAACACAAATGTGATGCGCACCAGGTGCCATTGGCCTTTTGGCAGGCCGCGTTGGACCCGAAAACCAAACCACACCACAGACTTTGGAGGAGACGAAAAACGTCTCCCGCTGCCAATACGTTCAGTGGCATGCTGATCTTTCGAAAATAATGGTCAGAACTTGATTTATTTCTTTTCGGCAGAGAAACTGTGAAGAGTTCATCGCGGGTACTTTTGAACAGAGACGCGGAATATTCGAGAATCCGAGGGCTTGCAGTAAACCAAGGAAACCGAGGAAGCCGACCGGTCAAGCCGTTCCCAAAGTCTCCCTTAACTTGAGTAAAGCCGAGTGCATCTCCGAGGCGGACGCGTAGCGTTGCGCACGATCCGGCTCGCAGGCCTTGAGAATGACTGCATTTAGAGGAAGGAATCCGACCGATTCGTCATTGCTGACCAGGGTCGTCGAGATCTCCGGAAAAAATGCCGAATTCCTGCCGGTGCAAATCACGTAGAGGACCATCCCCAACGCGTAGATGTCAGCTTGAGGTGTTCCCGGGGATTCGGGCGGCGGAGGCATGTAGCCCGGTGTGCCCACGAGGGTTCGTTCCATGTCCGGATGCAGGATTTCGGCAATGAGTCCAACGTCGGCGAGTTTGGGACGGCCATTTACGAAGATGATATTTTGGGGCTTGATGTCGCGGTGCGTAAGCCCCTGCCGATGGAGAAAGTCAAGCGCGTCGGTTAGTTCAAGCCCGATTCGCACACATTCGCGGATTGACAGTCTCCGACCCTGGGCGCGTTCGCGCTCGCTGGCCAAATCGCGCGGCTTGTACGTTGCGGGGGCCTGTTCCCAGCCAGGGTCAACCGAATCCCCCAGTTCCATCACATAATAAAAATAACCCTCCCGCTGCCGGCTCACGAAATCAACGCGCAACAGGCCGGGGTGTTTATCAGAAATCGGTTTATACCGTTTAATGCCGTTGAATTCTCGTTCGTACGGACTCGCATTGTCGCCGAAGCTCGCCAAATACACCACTTTCAAGGCCTGCCATTGCCCGATTGCATTCCGCGCCAGCCAGACTTTTCCATAAGCCCCGTGGCCAAAAGGTGGATCAATCAGTTCGTAATCCGGGGTCTGCGGCAATACGTGAGTAATGCCCATCTTCGGTTGCAGATCACCGATCCGCACGGGTGGTTCAATAATTTTCACCCCCGCCGCGTCATGTTGTCTTAACCGTAGCATCTTCGGCAACACCAGCGCGCAGGCCAGGGCGCACGGCACTTGGCCTCCGGCAACCACCAGCCAGGGCAACCACCAGTTTGTGGAATAGCTGCACAAGATTCCACTTAGCGACGCCGCGAGAGCTGCGCCTGCTGCCACGGCACAAGCTGTCCGCCGCCGTAGTTGACAAAGGACGCCGCCGATAAGCGCGCCGATTACCGCCAGAGACAGAACCTCCGCCCATCCGGGTAGCCGTTCGAGCCAGTCGCCGTTCATCAAATTAAGAAATTCGGTGATCATGATTTCCACGCCTCCGACGGTTTCGCTCGTCCAACGGGTGTAAGGCACGCGAAACTTATCCTCCTCCCCGTCCGGTGTGGACGTCCGCGGCTGATTGCCGATGAACACGATTCTGTTGCGGAAATAGTTCGTCGGTTCGGTCATTGCAAAGCGGTAGCTCAGGCGTATCCAGGCGCCGTGCGGTCCGTAGTAGCGCAGCCATTGCTGGTGCGGTTCTTCCGGCAGCCGCGCACCCGCGACGCGGGCGGCGGCCCAGGGCAGGCTGGCATACGATCCCGGCGCGGGAAAAGGCCAGTGTCGGCGGACGATAGAATCGAGATCGGGCTCAATGCAGGCGAGTCCCCAGTTTGTCCCGACGGCGTCGAGAAATGTCCCGGCCGGCAGCAAGGGCTGCGCCCCGGCCAAGTTCGGATGCGATACTTCAGCCAATTTGGCCATCAAGACAGTACGATGCTCCTGCCGAATGGCCGCTACCAGCGCCTCATCCTTGCTTGGATCTCCCGGCTTCTTGAAAAAAGCATCGAATACCACCAGGGCACAACCGTCATCAGCCAGTCTCTGAAGCAGTTTCGCATGCAAACCGCGATCCCAGGTCTGCTCGCGTGTCTGGTCATAATCGTCGTAAGCCTGATTGTCCATCATGACGAGGACAACCTGATTTGTGAGCCGGGGACTGCCAAAACGGAATAGGTAGTCGTAGCTTGCGTTCACCCAGGGTTCGCCGATCGGTGTGCCCCACAAAACCAGCCCACAAATCACCGTCAGCGCCGCGACGACCGCGACGGTGGAGAACGAATGTTTTCTGGCAGCAGTCATCGTCAATTCACAGCTGACACCGGGGACTGGAGCGTAACGGTGCTTGGGAAGGAAAGACAGCGTTTTTCCAGCTGCGCCGCTGCGATTCTCTGACCACTCAAATTTTTTTTGCGGTTTCGGAAAGATCGGTGGTCAGCCCACGTATTGTTAGTGTCCGACAGAATCTAAATTCGAGTGATTAGGTCGACACCCTGGCAACTCGCCAGGAACTAACAACATCAACCCCACAGTACCACCATGTACAGAAACAAGCTAAAAACACAAATAATCACGTTGCCCGCGGTAGCCGGAATTGTGCTCCTTCTGGCGGCCTTCACCACCGGCAAGTCACAGTCTCCGGTAATTGCAAACCAGCCGGAAGACCAGATGGTCCGCGAGGGATCCGGTGCCACGCTGGCAGTCAAAGCGAATAACGGCGATTCCTTCCAATGGCTGCGCAACTGCGTTGCCATCCAGGGACAGATAAAGTCCAGTTTAGTGATTCCCAAGATCGAAATCAAAGACGCGGGCAACTATACATGCGTGGTTTCCAAAGGCCTTCAGTCCGTAGCAAGCCGTGCCGCAGCTCTGCTCGTGTACACAAGATCACAACCAAGTGACGCAACCTCCTCGCTGGATGGCGGGGCGGTCCAACCGATGGGCGGCGGGGGGCCGATCATGGTATACGGTTCACCTGTAGCCAGCGGCGGCTCATCGAGCTCTTGTCCCGGTACCTATGCCGGATACGTCATTTATGCCAAGACAGGGCAGCAAGGTTGGGGTTGGGCGCCGTCCAGCGGAACGACTATTTACACTGCGGCTGACGGTGGCGGTCGGTCAGATACCTCAGTGGTGTACGGCGGAGAGTATGGGGATTCCGGTTGCGATGAAACCAGCGTGACGCTTCCCCATCCGGCGTATAGTCCGTTATACAGGTTCGCAATCTATTTTCCTAACAACGTGCCAACCACCAACTATCCCATTACCCTGATCGGATTCAATCCTTGATCCGGAGGAGATGAAGGCAGCCTGAGGATGACCTGCTTAAAAAGACAGGCGCAGGCGGACGGCCATCGTCCGCCTGCGCGGCAGTTCATTATTTACATTGAGCGGATTGAGATTGTAATCCTGAGAGGCAATGTTCAGCAACCCGACGCTGGCTTCGATCTTCCGCCGCGGGGAACGATAGCCGGCAAAGGCATTGAACTGCCAGAAGGCGTCGCCCGGTTCACCCGGATTGTAACCGTTATTGCTTTGAGCGAACCACAGGGCTTCTCCTTCGGCAAAAAAGCCGCTGGGATGATTGTAAAACGCAGTCAAATCCGACTGTTGAAGATCGCCCTCGAGCTGTTGTCGCGGTTGAAAGTTCACTAAAAGGGGCACGCCGTCTGGCACGTCCGCAAAATTTTCATTCAGGACCGCGTGGCTCAGCCGGTACTTCGCGCCAAAGGACCATTTCTCACCAAGCAACTGATTGACGGTCAACTGGATTGACTTCTCCTGATAATCCAAATCCTCACTGAGGCTGGAAGGAACGGCAAAGGTGACTCCTGGAGGGAATGCGTCGAAAGCGCCGACGGTATTTTCCACGGTTGAATTCAGGATTTCACCGGAAAGGCTCAAATATGTTCTGATGCGGAGTTTCTGTTCGAGGGAAAGTCCAAACGTCTCAAACCTAGCGCCAGGAGTTGGTCCCACCACCGATTCAGGAATGATGCTGCGGTAGGATTGGACAAAGCCCGCCACCTGGGAAGGTTCAAGCTGAGAGCTTTGATCCAAGCTCGCTCCCGAAAGTGAGCGCGTGTAAGCAAAACGCATAGTCGTTTCCGCGGTCGGCGTCCAAACAAGCCCGGCCTTGGGAGAAAATCCGGCCACGGTTTTGTCATCTGTCGATATCGGCATGGTCTGGATGTTCTTGGGAAAAGTGATCTGGTCATACGCGAATCCCGCTATTAATTCCAATGGCTCGGCAATCCTCCACACATGATACGCATAGGCGCTGAGGCGGCCGAACCGGGAGGTGCCATCTTGTTCCGCGGAGTTGGTTGGCGGCCCCGGGAAGAAGATGGAGGCAGAGGGGGTTGGATCATTCTGCAGATTATCAGTGTGAAACTCGCCGAATTGGATCCGCCCTCCCAGAACGGTTGTATGACCGCCCTGTTCCCAGATTTGCTGTATTTCGCCAGAATATATGCCCAGTTCGTCCCGGTATTGCTCGTTCATGGTTATACCCTGAACCGAAACCAGCGTTGGTGTTGGGATGGATGGTATGATTGCTAGCAGCGTGGGCTGTGTCGGGTTGCTGAGAGAAAAGGTGTCATCGAGCCTCGTCACATACACCAAAGTATGAACGCCGGGACCCCATTTGTGGTGGTAACCCACGCCCGCGATTGGCTCTTGCGTTTCCTTTGTCCGAAACGCGGGATTGGCCTGACCTTGATTGTAGTACTGGAATAAATCACCTCCCGTTGCTTCATATTGCTGAACGCTTAGGAACACACTGTCCTTGGGGGTGATTTGTTGTTTGAGCATCAGCGAGAGCTGTTGCTGTTCGATGTCGTTGTTAATCCTCTGGCCTGGATCAGTGCGGTAAAACGCCTCGAAGTCATAGCTGAAATTTCCGAAGTTACCATACTGCGCTCCTGACTGCGTCCAAGCACCGCGGCTCAGGTATTCAGTATCCGACGTCAAACCGAAGCCGTCGCGTTCGAACAGTCTGGAGTATTCCTGCTGTGAAATCGCGGGCGACAGCGTGCCCGCACCTGGCGGGGCCAGCAAATTAGCCACCAGAAATTCGGCTTCCTCCGGAGTCTCGTAACGCAAATTGATTTCATTTGGATCGCGAAGTTCGTCGTAACTGTTGGCGAGGAACAGGTGCGCGGAATAATTCCCGTAATCGTAATTCACCGCTTTCGCCGCCTCCTGGACGCTTACATCGAACATGCCGGCGTCCCGGTACATCGCGGCAAGATTGGCGCTGCGCACTGCCTGATCCTGGTCCAGCAGGAATTGCGACCGATAGACGCGGCGGTTGTCGCCCAATTCCTCGGATTTTTCCAAATCGCCAATGGCATCGTTTATCCGGCTGCGTTCCTGATTGAACAGGGCGGAATAGAGCCATGCGGTCGGGTCGTTGGTGTCGAGCTGCTGCGCGAGCTGGAGTTCCTTGGCCGCCCGGGCAAAGTCTCCCGTGTCCGCGTAAGCCTTGCCCAGATAGCTGCGGAAACCGGCGCGTTGCGGTTCAAGGGCGGCGGCCACGAGCAAATCCTCCCGCCCACCGCCGCGGTCGCCCCGTCGGATTCGGGACAGTCCACGGCCGAGCCAGGCGTTGCCAAGCGCGGAATCCGCTTCCAGGGCGCGATTGAACCAGGTGATGCCTTCCGCCGTGTGGTTTTGGGCGGCGAGCAGAAAACCTTTCAGCGCCAGCGCCTCGGCGTTGCGCGGCGAAAGGGCGAGGCTTTTGTCGAGGGCCGTCATGGCCGCTCCGGTGCGGCCGAAACTGAATTCCAATTCCGCCACGCGTTCCCAAGCAAAACTGAAATCCGGCGAGACGACCGCGGCCTGCTGCGCCAGAGCCAGCGCCTGGTTCAGCGATACTCCGCTTTCAGCACGCGACTGCTCGTAGTAGGAGTCGGCAAGATATTCGGTGGCGAGCGCGGACGCGATGGGGGAAGGGTTTGTTTGGCGCTTTACCGCGGAAACAAGCCGGCGCAACGATGCGGCAAGACGAGGGAGGCGGTCGGTGGTGTTGGTGGAAGACAGGGAGGCGAGCGCCAATTCAGCCTGGTCAACCTGGCCGACCGAGAGCAGCAAGGCGGCATAATAAACCCGTTCGGCGTCCGAGCCGGGCTCGGCTGATGCAGGATATATTGCGAGCGCGGCGGTCAAATCACCGGCGCGATAGGCATCAAGGGATTCGCGAAGGAGTTGTTGCTCGTCCGATGTCAACGGAAGATCGGTCGGGTCCAGAATGGCAGGATAATAGAAGCACCATTGTAGTACGTTGTTGGCAATAAAACCGGGAGCGCGGACGGGCGCGACGCCGGGTTGGGCGGTGGCCTCCTGGCCATTGGTCAGGACCAAGGAGGCCTCCTCGTTGCCGAAACGGACCTTGCCATCAATAACTGACAGAGTCGTCAGATCCTCCGCGGTCACGGACAGGACAAACTCCGTTCCTTCCACTCCCGCAACGGCCGCGCGAGTGATAACATTCAGATGACCGGGTGGGTCGCGATGAAAGAACGAGATGATGCCAGTGATGAGGTGCAGGCCGGATTCGGTATTGGAGGAATCCGGCGGCAAAATCTCCAGTTCGGTCAAGGCACCGAAGAGCAGAACGCTCTGGTCCGACCAGCGCAGGGCGATGCGACTGTTGGCGCCGGTGCGCAGCCGGTCGTGTGGACGCAACACCTGGTTGGTTTGCGCCGGCGTCCAAGTCATGCTGCCGGCGGGGGAGGAATCTGCCGTTCCCCGCAGTTCGAGTATCCTAATTGTCGGGTCCACCCCACGGCCCGCCGCAGGCTGCGCACTGGACACCCCACCCTCCAACGCGATACACCCTAGAATCGCGGTAAACAGTACCCTACAAGCTATTCTCGGATGCAAGTTTCTGGCGTTTTCTGTGGGATGTGTAAAACCTGTTTATAGACGCTCCGCCGGCCAAAAGCAAGCTTGTAACACGTTGTCCTAGCCCTACCTTGATGCAATGCTGCCGATTTTGGAATTGCCAGAGGCTTCACAAACCCGCAAGGTACCAGCATGGCCGAGGCCGTGGATGATTTGGAAGCTACGCGCACGACGCTGATTGACCGGCTCAAAAACTGGCAGGACCAGCGGAGTTGGCAGGATTTCTTCGACACTTACTGGAAACTCATTTATGGCGTCGCCCGCAAAAGCGGACTGACCGACACTGAATCGCAAGAGGTTGTCCAGGAAACGATGATCTCCGTGGCGAAGCACATGCCCAACTTCCATTACAACCGCGCCACCGGTTCGTTCCGGGCTTGGCTCTTGAAAATGACCCGCTGGCGCATCACCGACCAACTCCGCAAACGGGCCCGATCTTCCGCGCTCAATTCAACTTCCGGTGAGACCACCATCGGCACCAGCACCATCGACAGGATCGTTGACCCGGCCGGTTTGAGCTTGAAGGCGATCTGGGACGCAGAATGGGAAACCAATTTAATGGCCGCCGCGGTCGCCAAGGTGAAGCGTCAGATTGATCCGCGGAAATATCAGATCTTCGACTTTTATGTAAATAAAGCTTGGACTCCAGAAAAGGTGGCAGAGGCCTTTGGCGTTTCAATCGGCCAAGTTTACCTCGCCAAGCACCGCATCGCTGAATTGATAAAAAAGGAAATCAACCGGCTGGAGGCAGAAATCTGCTGATGGCTCTCACAAGTCGGCGTGAGGATTGATCATCCATACGCCCGTATCCAGCAGCATGGCCGTCTTGCGACACCTAGCCCGTGCGGCTCATCCCAAATGCGTTCCGATCTTTCTGCTGGAGGATTGTAGACTATAGGTGTCATACAGCAGTGTCACGTATATAAGACGCTAATGCGCACTAACAAATTGACCGGAGCTTCTTCCAAGCGGAGATATTGCTATGAAAAGAGATGTTCATCGCGACAACGAGAAGGATGCGAAACCTGCGATCATTCCTCCCGGCGCTCAAGCATTAGTTCAGTATCCGAATTTCAGGTACCTGACCTATTGCGATGACAACGGAGTTTGGCCCGACTGCGAGCGCTGTGAAGTATTGCTAGAAGTAATGAAAGTATTGGAGGTATTCAATTCCAGAAAGAAAGTGTTCTTAGGAAAGTTTTTTCCTCGTTCGCTCGATTTCACATAGCGCGTCGCTTATTTGCCACGGTTTCCGCGATTTTTAGGTCGTGTTCTTGGCCGCAATAAATCCCACCACCTGGATCGATCCAGAGTCTGGCGCCGTCGATGTCGCATCTCTCCTTGTCTTTGTTTTTTAGGCGTTTTGACCAGCCTTTTGCCAGTCGAAGGTAAATTCTCATTGCCTCTTAAGCATATCAGATTTCTCGATAATCTGGAAATCTGCCCATCAAATTTCCCCTATCTCCGCCCAAAACGGCTCAAGGTCGGGATCTTCCAAAGCCATCAACTTGACCGTCTTCGAATTGCCGAGATCGAACGTATCTTCCAGCCATTCCCATGCCTCCTCATGCTTTCCAAGCTGACAGGCGTAACAAGCAAGATTATACGGGATATTCCACACGGAAGGAAATAGATCAGCCGCAGCCTCAAGTTTGTCCGCCGCCTGGTGAGAAGGCCGTTTTGATGAATCGTCGCTCTCTCGATTGAGTTTTTGCTTGTGCGGATCACATCACAGAAGCAACACGGAGCATTATCCGTGTCACATATATGCGACATAGAATAAACTTTTTTCGATTGTGAATAATTTTTAGTTGCAAACTCATATAGCTTGAATTAGAGACAGGACTGTCCCCGTTTTACCGCGCTGCAATGGATTGCTCAAAGCGCGAATAAGGAAAGGCATGTATGAGGATTATGTTTTTCAAATGTTTCAAAAAGCACAGGATTTCCTTGCGTCTTGAAGGATTCCATATCTCGCCCATCCCGAAGTGGTTGGCGGCCGCAACGTTTCTGTGTGCGCTCGGCGCGTCTGCACAGTTGCAGCAAGGGATTCAGGATACCATCTCAGTGACAGCCAATTCTACGAACTATGTCGTCGCTGTTACCGGAGGCAATTCCCAGGTCTGGCAGAGCGTTGTTCCATTAATGACTAATCAGCAACGCCAGATCATTTATCGCACGAATTCATACACCGAACTGGCGACAGGCCTGAACCATCTGGTCAACGGTCAATGGGTGCCATCAATCGAAAATGTAGAAATAACCACAGAGGGCGGCGTAGCCACAAACGGCCAACACCAGGTTGGTTTCGGGGCCAACATCAACTCCGCCAATGCCATTGAGGTTGTTACGCCTGATGGCGAAGATTTGAGAACTCACATCATGGGATTGAGCTACTACGACAGTGCCACCGGCAGCAATGTTCTGTTTGCTGAGCTTCAGGATTCCACCGGCCAAGTGGTTGGCAATAATCAAGTTATTTATCCCAATGCGTTTACCGACTGCGACGCCGACGTCCGCTACACCTATACTCGGGCTGGTTTTGAGCAGGACATTGTTGTGCAGCAGCAATTGCCAACCCCGGATTCGTATGGCCTCAACCCCGAAACGACCTGGCTTCAAGTATGGACCGAGTTTACCGATCCGCCGATGCCGGCCATCGAGCCAATTCTTGATGGGACTGATGAACGGTTAGATTTTGGCGTGATGAAGATGGAGCGGGGAAAGGCGTTCATCATGGGGAATGATGTGAACTCAGTCCCTGTAAACAAATCATGGAGGACAGTCCAGGGCCGGACTTTTCTGGTCGAACAGGTGCAATTTGACGCGGTGGCGTCACAGTTACAGAGCTTGCCGGCCCCTTCCAGTGGCGGTAGCGGCACAAATGGCGCGGGCATCCAGCAGATTCGATATCAAAGCTTCCCGAAGCGATTGCCTCCCGCACCTAAGTTGGTAAGACGCGCCAACGAGAAATTGAAACTGGCGGACACGAGAGCGCCTGAAAAGGGGTTGGTGCTGGATTATGCGCTCGAAAACGGAAGCATTACCAACCTGACGTTTCAAGGTGACACTACCTACTTCATCACTGGGACTGTTAACCTTTATGGGACCACCACAATCGAAGGTGGAACAGTCGTAAAATACACGAACTCGGGGCCCTCCATCACGATTAACGGACCCGTGAACTGTCAGACGGGACCGTACCGCATGGCCGTTTTCACTGCCATGGATGACAACAGCGTGGGGCAGACGATATACGGCAGCACCGGCAGCCCTGCCGGTCACTACGCCTTCTATGGTTTGCAGGATGGCTACACCAGCAGTTCCGTCACCCTGCAATATTTGCGGATTTCATATGCGAATGTCGCGTGCCTTATTAACAACTCCGCGCCTGGAACCAACTGGCTCAAACACAGTCAATTTGTCAATGACAGCACCGCGATTCAGGCATGGGGCGCGACGTTAAACTTTCAGAACATTCTCATCAATAACAGTGGAGTGGACGCCATTTATGGAAATGACGCGACGATCAACGCGCAGAACGTGACTGTCGATGGTGCCGCCAAGTTTTTTGACAATGCCGCTGGTTCGACGCTGAACTTGACCAACAGCCTCCTTGTTTCGGTCACCAATGCCGGCAGCAGTTATAGCGGGTCCAACAACTTCACGAACAGCGGCAGTTCGGTGTTCACCAATGTCGGCGCGGGCGCTCATTATCTGGCCACCAATACTTATCGCGCTCAGGGGACGACCAATATTGACCCAAATTTGTTGGCCGACCTGCGAAACATGACCACATATCCGCCTCTTGCTCCTTCCAGTTTTACGACCAACAACACCTCAATTGTCATCACCAACGTAACTGTTGGGCCATATGCCATTCGAGATACAAATGCATCTGCGCTTGACGTGGGATACCACTATTCGCCCATCGACTTCATGACCACCAGCAGTTATTCAAACTGTGTTGTAACGCTCACCAATGGCGTGGTGATTGGATATTGGAGGAATCTTGGCATTTCTCTGGACAACAACAGCCAGCTGATTTCTCAGGGGAGCCCCTTCCAAAGGAACGTCTTCGCTTACTACACGTTGGTGCAGGAGCAGCCCGTAAAACTCATGGGTTCAGATACGAATGTAAACGATTATCCCACCAACTCATTGCCAATTGCTATTTCGCATTCCAACACGAACCAAAACCCCTCAATATCCCTCCGGTTCACTTCGATTTACGCGCCGCAAACAGCTCAGAATGTTCTGAACACTTCCAGCAGCAGCAATACGATCAGCAACCTCACCGCTCGTGACTGCGAGATCTACGGCTCGGGAGCAGGCTTAAATTTATTCAATCAAAGTGGCTCGGTAAGCCTGATCAACAATCTGTTTCAATACACGCCCTTGACCGTCCATGCAAGTGGGGCCTTTGGCGCCTTCAACAATCTTTATCGCGGAAATTCCAACTATACGTACTGGGTCACGAATTACGGCGGTGCCATCACCAACCGGAACAATGCGTTTGACGGAACAGGTGTGAACATCGCCGGTACCAATGGCCACAATGCATATTTGAACAGCGCCAGCGTGACGCCCTCAGCGCTGTCGAGCGACATCACGACCAATCTGGCCTGGGTGGCTGGGCCATTGGGCAGTTTTTATCAGTCCACCAGCAGTCCATTGCTCAATCTCGGGAGCACCACGGCCGATCAGCTTGGCCTGTTCCACTACACTGTCATAACCAACGGGAACCCGGAGGCGTTTTCCACGGTGACCATTGGCTACCATTACGTCGCACTGGGGGCGAACGGGCTTCCATTGGACTCAAACGGCGATGGGATTCCTGATTATCTACAGGATGCCAACGGAGACGGGATCGTGGACAATGGCGAGACGACATGGTACGCGTCTCCGGCGATTTCGCTGGTCAATCCGACAAACAACGCTGTGTTTTCTGCGCCAGCGACGATCACGCTTCAGGCGCTGGCGACCAGCGGAGGGGAGCCGATCACAAATGTGTCGTTTTTCTGGGGAAATATGCTGATCGGTCAAGCGAGCTCGGGGCCGGCGGGCGGTTGGACAGGAAACTGGAGTCTCAACTGGACGAATGTAGCGTCGGGTGTGTATTCGCTGACGGCGGTCGCACAGGATGCGGCCGGCCTCTCTGCAACCAGCGCGCCGGTTAACATCACGGTCACTAACTCCTGTTCTGTCACCTACTCGACCAACAACAACTTTGGCAGTTCCTACTGGACCAATGCGACAAACGCGCAGGGCGTCCTTATCAATGTCAACTATACGAACATCACTGGCGGACTCCAGATTGATTCGCAGATCACGCCGCTGCCCTATGTCAAT
>Ga0210398_10003101_pt1 | contig 16014 bp, 12 predicted proteins | sample IncBWC4OmetaG_FD_161047 | JGI IMG/M metagenome (GOLD analysis project Ga0210398, IMG submission 161047) | Forest soil microbial communities from Barre Woods Harvard Forest LTER site, Petersham, Massachusetts, United States - Inc-BW-C-4-O | ecosystem: Environmental > Terrestrial > Soil >...
GCTGCGTGTGGCGCAGGCAATAGAGACCGGGCAGCACACGGCGTGAGTTTCTTGACCGGTGAGCGGTCCTATTGCGAAACTAAGCAGGGAGCCTTAAGGGCTTCATCGCTCTATTTCGTTATCGATAGAGGAATACATTCGCGTATGCTTGGAAGCAGCGATACCCAGGGGTTTTGGCGGCTCGATGCGCGCGGATTGCTTATCAGTTCAGCTCGTTTGGGTTATTTTTCATGATGAAAAGGCAAAAAGGTAAAGAAGGTTGCGAGGATTAGAGCAGATGCTGTTTGGTAGCTCCCCTAAAGTATGCAAGTTAGGATACGTGCTTCTGTTCACTGTGTTCGGTACGCTCACGTCGTACGGGCAGTACGGGCAGTACGGGCAATACGGTCAGGTGCCGGGGAACACGGCAGGGCAGCAAACATGTAACCCGGGCGATCCATCGTGCCAACAGTCCAGTGACCAAAACAATTTTCAAATACGCAATCCGTCGACCAATCAGCAACAGCCGACGCTAAATCCTCAGATCATTGTGCCTGGGCAACCGGAAAATCAGAACAATACCCCCAACAACCAGAATGGCAACCGAACACAACAACAACTACAGCAGGAACTAGAGACACGTCTTCCGCTCGATCCCCCGACCGAGTTTCAGGAGATGGTCGCCAATTCATTAGGTAAGACGTTGCCGATCTATGGCGCTAAGCTCTTCCGAAATCCGCCTTCTACCTTTGCGCCGCTCAATTTGGTCCCTGTAACCCCTGACTATGTGATCGGGCCGGGGGATGAGTTGCTTGTACAAGTGTGGGGGCAGCTGACGTTGAATGGCCGCTTCACGGTGGATCGATCGGGAGCGATCTACATTCCACAGGTTGGCACGCTGCATGTTGCAGGGCTGCCGTTTTCGCAGATACAGGAAAATCTGAAGACGCAGATGGGACGGGTCTTTCGTAACTTTGACCTCAACGTGAACATGGGGCAGTTACGTTCCATCCAGGTGTTTGTGGTGGGGCAGGCGCGGCGACCAGGAAGCTACACGATCAGCTCCCTGAGTACCCTGATCAATGCCCTCTTCGTGACAGGAGGGCCAACGCCACAAGGCAGTATGCGGCATATCCAGCTAAAGCGGGGCGGCAAAGTCATCGTGGATTTCGATCTATACGATTTGCTGCTACGGGGCGACAAATCGAAGGACGCGCAGTTATTGCCTGGCGATGTAATCTACATCCCCCCAGTAGGGCCGCAGGTCGCGGTGGCTGGGAGCGTCAATTCGCCAGCCATTTATGAGTTGAAGTCGGCCGATAGCACGACTGCCGGTGAGGCCCTGGAGATGGCCGCCGGGGTGACAAGTGTCGCTTCCGGACAGACGCTGCGGCTGGAACGCGTCGACGAGCACCGGATGCGTAGCATGACACAGATATCTCTCGATGCACAGGGTAAAGCGACCGTGTTGCATGATGGCGACTTGTTAGAACTGATTGCCGTCGTGAGTCAATACAAAGATGCGGTTACGCTTCGCGGCAATGTGGCGAACCCTGGGCGCTACACATGGAAGGCGGGAATGCGCGTCCATGACCTATTGCCGAATAAAGACGCGTTGATCACTCGCGAGTATTGGTTGAAGCGGAGCCAGTTGGGTCAGCCGATCTTGACTTATATCCCTACCTGCCTGCCGACGACCCCCTTTGGTATTCCGGGTTTGCGTTATGGTATTCCGTTCGGCGACGAGGGAGAAAATCCCAACTGGAGATATTCTTCTACAAGGAACCCGAATTTAATAGGGCTTCCGTTCGGAAATGGGGAATCAGGCTCGAACCCGACGAGTGATGGCGCGACAGACGGCGGGTTGGATTGCGCGCCAATCCCAGAATCGGAGACTGCAGCCAGCGGGATTAATGATCGGTTTACTCCTTCCTTAACGCCCAGAACGAGCGCAACAGCCGGATCAAACTCTGCGGGCGGCGGCGCCCTATTTGCAAATGGCATGCCACAGAATAGCGGGAACTCGAATCTAATGAGTGCAACAAGCGCCAGTGTGGGTTCTACCTCCGTAGCCAGTTCCTCGGCCGGGCAGTTCAAGCCACGCAATGACATCAAGTTGAGCGAGCCGGACATTGATTGGAGCTACGCGGTAATCGAGCGGCAAAGCAAGGAGAATCTGACGACTTCCTTGTTGCCGTTCAATCTGGGTAAGCTTGTGTTGGAGGGAGACGCTTCGCAAAATCTTGAGTTGCTGCCGGGTGACGTGGTCACTATATTTTCGAAGGCGGACATTCGCGTTCCTCAGGCGCAGCAGACCAGATATGTTCGACTCGAAGGAGAGGTTGTTTCTTCCGGAGTCTACAGCGTATTGCCAGGCGAGACGTTGCGGCACCTCGTAGAGCGAGCTGGGGGCGTTACCGCGGATGCCTATCTCTATGGCTCGGAGTTTACTCGAGAGTCGACGCGCCGCGTGCAGCAGCAGCGCTTGAACGAATATATCGACCAAATTGCCCTGCAGGTCAGCGCGAACGCAACCAATAACTTCGGTCGCGCGCTCAATGTGTCAGATAGTGCCGCTGCGACTGCCGCGGCGCAGCAGAATCAGAGTGTCATTAGTAGTTTGCGCCAGATTCAAGCAACAGGCCGGATCGTACTGGAGCTTCCGGTCGACGCGAATAATGTATCGCAGCTTCCAGATATGCCCCTAGAGGACGGGGACCGATTGATAGTGCCCCGAATACCATCTACGGTGAATGTCGAGGGCGCGGTCTACAATCAAAACTCATTTGTGTTCGATCCGACTCGACGTGTGGGAAGTTATATCCGCTTGGCTGGCGGGGCCAATCGCGATGCCGACACTAGTCGTGCCTACGTCATCAGGGCAAGCGGTTCCGTTCTCAGCAAGCAATACAGTTCGTCGCTAATCGGAAACAACTTCGACTCGTTACATATCTATCCGGGCGATACGGTCGTGGTGCCGCTAAACCTGACGAAAGGCCAAACTCTTAAAACGATCGTTAGCATAGCGCAGATCGTGGGTCAGTTGGGGATCGCGATAGCAGCTGGCAATACTGTGTTCTAGAAATTTCCTTGTGGACCCTTCACCCTTTATTGGGCAAGCTTCAGAGACTAGTTATTGGATGACCCTGCCGGTTCGGATGAGACCAGCCTCTTCAATGTTTCGAGCTGCGAGTGTTTAGCAGGGTTGTTCGAAAGTCGGCCGAAGCCCTGGGCTGTGAAGGCCCAAATAGTGCCGATGAGGAGGCCAAAAACCAAGGCGCCAAGCACGATAAGGGTCCGTTGGGGCGACGACCGGTGGTCCGGGACAATTGCCCGGTCGACGACCTGGACTATCGAGCCCTGCCGCGCTTCGTCCACTTTAGCGACTTCATACTGTCGCGCCAGCAGATCGAAGATGGTCTCGAAGTATTTAACGTCGCGCAATTTCTGGATATATTCGAACCCTGCTTCCTGCATGTTTCCCTTTGGAAGGAGCGCATTCGAGGCACTCTCGGAGGCCGCGCCCATCTTCTCCTCCTGTGTTTTCAGGCCTGCCAATTCCTGTTCGGCCAGCTGCAGGTCGGGATTCTCGCCTGTCGCGAAGGACCGCATGCTATTGATCTGAACTTCCTTAGCAGCGATCTGTGCGCGTAGCCCCGCGATCAATTCGATTGTCGCGCGCGCCTGACTGTCCAACTGGATTAGACCGGTCTTTAACTCGGTCCTTTTCAGTTCTTCCTCGGCATGCTCCAGGTTTTCCTTAGCCTGGCCTAATTGCTGCTCAAAGAAGAGTCGACGCTGGGCCGCCTCGGTGACTGCGAGGGTAGCAGTAAGCCTTCTGAACTCCTCAACGTATCCGTTAGCCATGTCCGCCGCACGGCGGGGGTCTCCATCGGTGATGGAGATGCGGATCAGTCCATCTTTGGAACCGTTATCGATATCTACGAAGCTCTCGAACTTTTTTCGGGCCTCAGACCGCCGCTTCTTTTTGTAGAGATCAATCAGGTGAAATCGATCCAGCATTGCGTCCTCAACCGTCCGGCTCTTGAGCATAGCAACCTGAAGATCATTGGGATTCTTCAGTCCCAAGCTGCCGCCGGCCAGGGAGGCGACCGAGCCAAGGTTCCCAAGTTGGGCCAAGAGGGCCGCGCCGGCAGAACTGCCCTGCTGTGGTGGCAGGATGGAGGTGGATGCAGTGTAACGAGTTGGCAGCAACAGTGAAGTTATCACGCCAACCAGAGCAGCGACGAGCACAATTTTCGCAATCAGCCCCCGATTCCGGAAAATTACGAGGGATAGATCCAACAAGGATATCTCGTCCTCTGTCGGCACGCCAGAATTCGGACCCGCCTCTCTTTCGGTCTCGCTGAGTATTCCTACTGCTCCTTCAGATCGGTTCACAGACATTATGTTCTCACAGGACCCAAATTCCGGTCAGCAAGGCAATCCATGGGGTGTTCAAATACCAACTTTGAATTGCGTTCCGTGTTTTCGGGCCGTCCGTACGAGAAGCCACTAGGGCTGTCTTGTTGCTCGGCCATCAGCGCTTCGCGACCAATGTTTGTGTCGCCGCCTTATCGCCAATGGCCCACCCCAAAAGCGTGCATTCCGAACACGGCTAATTCCCAGCAATGAGGCTATAAACCTTTATTTTCCAGAGTCGATGATGCAGCATGTGCACGGACAACCTTTGCAGGCGCTCCAACTGCCAGCGAATAGTCCGGAATATCGGAAATCACAACAGAATTTGCTCCTATATAGCACTGTTTACCGATACGGACGTTTGGCAGAATCACGGTACCCATCCCGACAAAGGTTCCGTCTCCAATCTCAACGAAGGCGTCGTCGTCAATAATTTGTGCTCCGGGATTTGCGACTTCCGGAGACACCGTCCAGGGATGGGTCGCATCTACGATTCCGCACATAGGAGCAATGGCAACATTTGACCCGATAATGACTCGATTGTGACAGACAATGTGAACGAACTGTTCGATCATTGTGCCATCGCCAATGCGTAGATAAGGAATTCTCTCTGGGTCGGTTTGGAACGACTCCATCCTGATGCCATTACGAATCGAGACGCCGGAGCCAATGTGCATGAAGTGTGGATTATGAAGGAGAAGCGGACTATGAATCAAGCTGCGGGGCCCAAAGCTACCGAATACACGCGGGTAGTAAAGGGTCGAAGCAACCCGCGCAAAGATACTTGACAGCAAAGACAGATTGTTGTGAAACGAGTTGTTATAACCCGCTCTCAATCGCCTAAGAAATGGGTGACCTTCGTCGTCTGAGACGAGTCTATTCGTGTGTTTTGCATAAGGAGAAAACGTCATTACGCTCTCGATAGCGCCGATGTATAGCAACGAAAATCAATCATGAGATGAGGCATGTGCAATGCGTACACTGTACTCTACAGCCGCGCCTAAGCGATGGCAAACGACATTTGAAATTAGGGATACCTACATAGCTCCGATTTGCCGACAAATTCGGGCACCAGACCACCAGATTACAAGATGCTTTGGTTGATTCGAGTGGAGCTTGATCGTAGTAAACGGAGTCACGGTTCAGAGGACTTCACGTGTGGTTTTCGAGCGGCCCAGGGCGGCGTATCAAGCCCATAGATGAGAGGACGATAGGGAGCGTCTTCTGGGATGTAGGTGTTCCACAATATTCCGAAGTTGTTCACTTCTTCGTCGTGAACGCGGATTTCTGTGAAGCCCGCGTCTATAAAGTCCCTTGTGAGCGACGTTCTGCCGAACAGCCGCATTTCTAACGTTGTACCCGGGCCGCCATGGAAGGTCAAAGTATCATATCGCTGGAACTGCCCATTGGTCGTCTCATTCGATAGCACCCAGGAGCCCCGCTCCTCCCGGACAGTATATTTCCAGAGTTCAGGGAAATGCTCCCGCGTCTTTCCTTCGACATAAGGAACGCTAAAGATAAAGATCCCGCCCGGCTTTAATAGACGATAGACATTCTCAAACGCACGTGAGATGGGTTGAGAGATGTGTTCGAAGACCTCTGTCGCAATGATGAAGTCGTAAAGACCAGACTGCGATGGATCTACATTCGTAATGTCGAGAAGGGGCTCTTTGTGATAGTAAGTATTTGCGTAGTTCAGCTTCTTTGCGAGACGTTTCGCATATCCGTCCCAATCGCTCATTCCGACGCCAACGAGATCCTGTCGGTCAGCAAAGTCCTGAATAGCAAGACTCTCGCCGAACAATTCCATAGATAAAGCATGAATAATGCTGCGAAAACGGACAGATGATCCGCAGTAGACACAGCTGGCGGTCTCCCGCATCATCTCTTTTCTAGGGAAAGATGTTTTTCTGCCGCAGATATTGCATACAAACTGTTGAAAGCTGTTTTTGGGCAGCGTCAGAAATTTAAGAATCCAAAAGACCATGCGTTTCCAAAGGGAAAGCCATTGGCCTGGGATGACTGCTTTCGCAAAAGACTTCAACATAACTAATCTACACTGCCTTGCGCTTTGACGATTTCTCTGACAAAGTCAGACTTGCTCAATTTATCTGCGCAGAACGCAAAAGTCTATGGACGCTGGTACGAATCGGGGTCGAGGTCTGTCATGAAGGGTTTCAGCTTTACCATGACTAAAAATGGACTAGCGAATTTGGTACGCGGCGGAGCGACAGGGGCAGTGGCGATTTTACTACCACGCTTCCTAGTGCGCTCGCTCGATTCGGAACACTTCGCAGCATGGGCCCTAATTTTGCAAATCGCTGCCTACGCCAGCTACCTCGACTTCGGTTTGCAGACGGCGGTTGCCAGATTCATTGCTCAGGCGGTCGAGCTTGAACAGAAGGAGAGGCTGGCAAAGCTGGTCAGCACGACTTTGATTCTGCTCTCGCTCGCAGGTCTAATTGCCTTCATCGTAACGGCGATTATTACCTGGCAATTCCCTCATCTGTTTGCAGGCGTCCCTTTCGATCTTCTTCCTGACTTTCGGCACGGCGCTCTCCTGCTTTCTCTGAGCTCCTGTTTGCTCCTCCCGCTTTCGACCTATACGGGCGTGCTGATCGGAATGCACCGCAATGAAATTCCAGCCCTGGCGATCGGAGGGAGTCGTCTTGTTGGGGCTTCTGCAGTGATTGTTGCATGCCATTACACCCAATCGCTTGCCATACTGGCGCTATGTTTTGGAGGCCCGAACTTGCTTGGCGCGCTGTTGCAAATGTGGGCTGTGCATGGACTGATGGCCGAGGGCCGAGCACGCCTAGGCCATATTAGCCGGGTCATTGGGACGGAGCTACTTCGTTTTTGCGCGGGGCTGACGGTCTGGTCGTTCGGCATGTTGATCGTCAGTGGTCTGGATGTGACGATCGTTGGTCATTTTCAATTCTCCGCAGTCGGTTTTTATTCCATCGCATCTATGCTCATCGTGTCCTTTGCCGGGCTCAGTAGTGCAGTCCTAAGTGCGCTCATGGCCCCCGTAGCGGCGCTGCATGCACGCGGCGGGAGCGAACGTATCCGTCAAATAGTGTTTGTCGCGACGCGTATGACCATGTTCGCCAATCTTTGCTTGACGGCTTTCATCTTCTTGTGGGGAGGATTCGTGCTGCGACTATGGGTTGGCGCAGCTTATGCTGACAGTGCATTACCTATTCTAAAGATCCTGGCTCTCGCGCAAACACTTCGCTTGATGTGTGCGCCCTTTTCTGTAATGCTCGTCAGTGTCGGCGAACAACACAGGGCGATAAGCCCTACGATCTGCGAAGCGATTGTGAATTTGCTCGCGAGCGTGGTGGGGATGTGGCTTTTTGGTCCGGTTGGAGTAGCTTGGGGGACATTGGTGGGCGCGATCTTCGGAGTACTGTGGATCCTTACACGCACGATGCCTTCGGTTACCGGCGTTCGCGTTGTTCTGGGAGACTTTTTAGTCACTGCCGTGCTCCCCGGCGTGATTCCATGCTTGCCCCTGGCAATGCTCTGGCTCGTCCAGGGATATCTCAGGCCTTCGGCTTATTGGATAAGCCTCGGAATCTGTGTGGTGTTGACCGCGACACTTTGGAGTCGGTATTCCAAAAGCCACGGCAGGTCGTCTGTGGCGTAATCTGCGGATCTGCCTACCGCACCCTGCGAAGCAGAATCGGCGGGTTGTGTTTTCCGCGGTTGGGGGACGCGCGGAGTAGTGGGTTGAGAGTGGTATATTGTTGAAAATGACTCCGACTTTGGAGTGTGGGGCCGGCCCATTTCGTCGGATATGCCTCGTGCTGGTCAGAATCGAATTACGCTTTTTATCACCAGCTGATCGTCCATAATTGGATTAGCAAGGAATCACAAGCGACTTGAATGCACTGATTACAGGTGGAGCGGGTTTTATTGGAACACACCTCTCTCGAGCACTTTTACAACGGGGACATTCCGTTACCGTGCTGGATAACTTCAGCCCGCAAATCCATGGCAATAATGGAGAGTTGCCGTCAGACTTGCGAGGCGAGGTGCGTCTGGTGCGCGGAGATGTTCGTGACGCGAGTATATGGGCGGTCAGCGTGCCTGGCCACCAAGCAATAGTCTATTTGGCAGCGGAGACCGGCACCGGCCAGTCCATGTACGACATCACAAGATACGAACAGGTAAACGTGGCCGGAACATCGCTACTCTACGATCTGCTTGCGAGGAGCCCTAGGCACGGGGTGGAGCGCATCGTAGTAGCTTCCTCGCGCGCGATATATGGCGAGGGGTCCTATGAGTGCCAGGAGCATGGACTCGTGTATCCCGGTTCGCGTTCGAGTCTCGATAAGACGAATGGTTTTTACGATCCGGTGTGTCCAGCCTGTGGGGGCCCTTGCTCCTCTGTCTCCACCCCCGAAAGCGCTCCGTTTCAGCCTTCGTCATTTTATGGGCTTACGAAGCAGGTGCAGGAACAGATGACGTTTCTTTTCGCGCGCACGATGAGTATTCCCTCAATTGCTTTGCGCTTTCAGAACGTTTATGGCCCAGGGCAGTCACTGAAGAATCCATACACGGGCATTCTCGCCATCTTTTCCAACCAAGCCAGAGCAAACGAGCCTATCTATATTTTTGAGGACGGTAAGGAGAGTCGCGACTTTGTCTATATTTCGGACGTAGTGGAAGCGATCTGCCGCTCCGTGGAGGTTCCTTTCGAGGGGGCGACGGCGGTTAATGTTGGCACGGGAGTTCCGGTATCAGTGTCACAGGTGGTTGACGCGATCGTGAACTACTTCCGGAGTGAGTCGAACGTTTCATTGCCGGGCTCTTTCCGCGAAGGCGATATCCGGCACGCCTGCGCTGACACCACCCGGTTACAACAAATGCTAGATTTCGTTCCTTTGTGCGAGTTCTCAGTGGGGATCCAGAAATTCCTCGAATGGGTCACCAACCAGGACCTTTATCAGCGCGACTACGAGCGCTCGCTGGCAGAGATGAGAGAGCGAGGCCTGTTGCATGACTAAAGCGCGTATCGGCGTTGTCACTGTGACGTACAACAGCGCAGATGTCCTGCCGGATTTCCTGCGATGCATGTTGTCCCAGACCTGTACAGACTTTATTCTCTTCGCGATTGACAATGCTTCCCATGACGCGAGTGTCGAACTTTTGCGGGCCTGCAACGACAGCAGGATCGTTGTCGTTGCGAATCCGGATAACCGTGGAGTTGCTGAGGGGAACAACCAGGGAATCCGCAGGGCACTTGAAGCAGGTTGTTCGAGCATTCTCCTCCTGAACAATGACACCGAATTTGACGAATCCCTGCTCGAGCACCTCCTTTCAGGTCTTAAGAGATACCAATGCGATATGATCTGTCCGAAGATGCTTTACTTCGACGAGCCGGGCAGGATCTGGGCCGCCGGAGGATTCTTCCAGCCACGACTTGGATATCGCGCCCTGCACTATGGCAAGGGCGAAGTCGACCGAGGCCAGTTCGATGGTTCTCGGCAGGTCACTTATACTCCAACGTGTTGCGTTCTTATTCGTGCCGAACTTTTCGAGAAAATTGGGTTTATGGATGCTCGCTACTTCGCTTATGTTGATGACACCGACTTTATGTACAGGGCATTGAAGGCTGGGGCCACGCTCTTCTATACCGCGGATACCAGACTATTTCATAAAGTCGGTCGCCTCACTGGGGGAGGGGAATCTCCTTTTTCCATTCGATATGGAGCGCGAAACCATGCATTTTTCGCACTGAAACATTTTGGCCGTTTCACGGCAAGTTTTTGGATCCTCATGCACCGACTGTACTACCTGGCGAACCTGCTCTCTTCGAAAGATACCTTGGCCACCTTCAAAATGAAACAGAACGCGATCAACGAAGCGTTTCATATTCCCAGGAACGATTTGCAAGGTCGGGGCGTGCAACGGTGAACGTGCACTCGATTGTTAGTAGTCGCCTTAGTAGGCCCACAAATACATGCCAACCATCATAGGCGTCATCTTTTTCTGTTGCGGGGCCTATTGTTTCCTTTGCAAGGAAGACAGGTTGTTTGGCCTGCTGATCGTCGCGAGTACGTTTGAGGCGGCGTCTGCAATAAACTTTGGCAAGAGAGGGATTCAGCCATACTACGTAGTTGCGACGTTCATTATCGCCCGCGGCCTCGTCAACTGGTTGCTTGGAGTCCGGTTCAACAGAAAGATGCCACAAAGGAAGTGGCTGCTGATCTTTGGAGCTATCGCTGTTGCTTCAGCGTTCGTTTTACCGGTTGTCTTCGCCGGAGTTCCGATCTATGACGTGAAGATTGGTATCGACGATGGCCTGTTCATTCGGCCTCCACTTCAGTTTGGCTCGTACAACGTGACCCAGGCGGTTTATCTAGCGCTGCACATTGCCACCGCCTTCGCTCTTTTTTTTATCAAGTTTTCTGCTGAGAAGATCCGTAAGGCGTATCTGCTGGCCTTCTATATTGAAGTTTTTTTCGTCTTTGCTGAGTCTCTGTGTCAACTCGCGGGGATTGAATTTCCACTTTGGCTCGTGCTCAATAATCCAGGGTACGCACTCTGGGAAAACTGGCAGGAAGCCTATGGAACGAGAGTTCCGGGCACATTTTCCGAACCGTCAATTGCGGGCGCGTTTTTGGTGCTCTATTGCGTCGGCTTCCTCGCGCAATACCTCGCCGGGAAGGGAGGATCCATCAGAGTGATTCTCTCGCTAGTGGCCAGTGGCATGATCGCGTCGACCTCCTCCCTGTTGGCTCTGCTTCTCGCGCCCATTGGGCTGCTAGTCCGTTATTCTCCTTTCAGGTTTCCCTGGTACATCAATCTCAAACAGACAAAGAGAATTGCGTGGGTACTCTTTCTGCTCGTCGTTCCTCCGATCCTGGTCCTGGCCTTTTTCTCAGGGTACCGAGAGGTCCTGACGAACGTTACCGTCTCTAAAGGAGAGTCTGGGTCCTTCATCAATCGGACAGCTGCCGATCTATACTCACTGCAGCTGTTACTCCGGACCTACGGGTTAGGTGTTGGGTTGGGCAGTAACCGTTCGTCCAGTCTCCTTACCACACTCATAAGCAACGTGGGAGTCGGGGGCATTCTTGCGTTCCTTGTGTTTTACTTCAAGCTGTTCGCTAATCTTCCTGAAGAGTACACCTGGTTCAAATGGGCAGGATTCGCACTCTTATTGAATATGTGCCTAGGCATAGCGGATATAACAATGCCGCTGATGTGGTGTCCCATCCTGCTCGCAATTCAATTCAGCTTAAAAAAATCTAACGGTACTTCCGGTGCTGAGCACCAGCGATCTGACGTCGGCGAAGGTGCGGATCCAAGTCGATTCAATGCCTCTCCGAATCGGCTTGTACTTGAGTGACTTTTCCCGGCTTGTTGAGCAAATCGTTGTGCGAAGAGTCGCCAAGTTGCCCAAAGACGTTTGATCGGTCGCCTAGCAGAGTTTAACCACAATCGCATGGCCGTTTAAGTTGTGTACGGTCATGGCCCGGTCTTGAAGCCTCTCGTTAACCAGGTTTGTAATGCCTTCGCAGCTGGAAAATCCGTAGTCGTCATATACGATGATTCCTCCGGACACTAGTCTCGGCCAAACCCACTGAGCCACTTGTTTGGCCGATTCGTACACGTCAACATCGATGTGGCACATAGAGAACTGATGATTCTTGATCTGGTCACCAGTTTCATCTGGAAAGATACCTTGCATCAGCTCCACATTGGCTAACTCCATATTGACTGCCAACTGTCGGACCATCTCCAATGAGGTGTCCGCATGCTCACCGCCCTGGTAATGCGAATCCCGGTTGCTTGCTTTGACCACTCCGTTGAAGGTGTCGCAGAGAAATATCGTTGCGGGAGATCCCAACTGTTTAGCTCGCTCAGCCATTAGACATCCAGTGCCACCTCGCCATACACCGACCTCAAGAATATCCGCGCCCAGGCGAGATGCTTCCCGCACAAGACTCCACAACTCATGTGCACGATAAACATCCACTAGCGTATTTTGCTTGATTTTGCCAAAAGCCGCCGAGAACTCTTTATCGTCGTTCCACGGTGAGTAGGTCGCCTCCGGGATGACAATGCTGTGGCTAACCCTGGTATTCGTGGAAAGGCGAACATGCCGCACTTTGGAGATGCACTTCAGTGCGATGCGAGATCCGAGTGACATAATGAGCTTTACTCCGATGGGCGACGAGCGCGCCGAATTTCAAGCAACTGCCAATTCATTTTCATATTCTAGGGCATTCAGGTGCCAATTGAGACGGGAGTGAGGACCGCGTTGAGCGGCTCGAGATTAAAAATATGAGAGCGGCACCATTCCGGATTTTCCAAAGCCGTGGCGCCCTTGTTATGGAAGGGCCGTCAAAGTCACATCCCGCATATAGTAAACTCGCGTTCTATACAGTAAACAACCGATCGAGAGCCAATATAACGAATGCGAATCGCAATGTATGTCTGTCCGACAAAGTTTCTGTATTTCCGGCGCAGGCGGCCTGTACAGTCCCCGCGAATTTTGGACATTGGTTGCGGAAACAACTCGCCAACCACGACTAAACGTTGGTTTCCGACTTGTCATTACTCGGGTGCAGATATCGCACGGTACAACCTTAGCGAGGAAGATACTGCGGCAATCGACACCTTCTACCCTCTCGGTATTGACGGCTCCGGCTACTCTGCGATCCCGAATGGTAGCTACGATTTCGTCATTCTCCATCATGTCGTCGAACATATGGAGGTGCCGGCGCCGATTCTCGCTGCCATCTGCTCTAAGTTGAAACCTGGAGGATATATCTGGATTGCCTTCCCATCACTGCGGAGCTTGGCCTTGCCGTCAGCGGAGGGGACCCTGCAATTTTGTGATGACCCTACACATGTCTATGTTCCGGATATTCGGGAGGTCTCGAATATTCTTTTGGCAAATGGGGTGAAGGTCCTTAATGCGGGCCAATCAAGAGATTTTGTCAGGGCGTTGATTGGTGCAGCGATTTTTCCGTGGGCATTACTGAGGCGGGTCCTCACCGGCAAGTTTCCCAAAGGGCTCTGGTATATCCTCGGATTTGAAGATCACGTGTTTGGCCAACGTAAGCCAAGTTGAAATGCAGTCGATGGAATCCGCAGCTTTTGCGAACGCGAACCTTGCATCATGAAGTCTGTTAAGTACAAGGTCGTCCAGATTAGAGTGCCAGCCTTGTAGTATGTCGCGTGGCCGTCTGCCGTAATTTCAAGCGTTCCCGCAGGAATGCTGGAACAGCTTCCCGTCGGCGCCGTCGTGTTTACCGTAGACTCGTGTAGGCATTGAAGATCGTAACCAGCCCCTGTGCGTTTGACCTACCCCCCCCAGAAAACTCTACGAGTTTGAACTGGAGTCCTCTTGTAAATTGAACAGGGAGCTGAGATGAAGAAGAGCCGGTATACGGAAGAGCAGATCATCGGGACATTGAAGCAGCATGAGGCTGGAGTGATGACGGCGAATCTGTGCCGTGAGCACGGGATCAGCGCGGCGACGTTCTACGGCCGGAAGCCGAAGTTCGGGGGCCACGTCGAGAGCCTCCACGGCCGCCTGCGCGATGAGTGCCTCAACACAAGCCGGTTCCGCACGCTGAATGATGTCCGGTGTACTCTGGCAACTTGGCGCAAGGAGTACAACTGCGAGCGGCCCCACAGCTCGCTGGACTGTCGCACGCCCCAGGAGTTCAAACTTGCCCTCGAAGGAAGGCGCCCATGGCCCGCCTTCCTTCGCCAACTACAACAACCAACCCAACAGAGACTCCAGCTATGAATGGGTGAGAAATCGGGGGCAGGTCAAGGGGCAGCTGACTGTTTTAAATTCGTAAGCAACCCTCGATGATCACTCAATATTCCCACCAAGCAGGACAACAAGACGTGGTCAGTTCGGAGATGAAGTAGCAGGAATATGTAGCGAAATCTGAGAATGTCTCTATGATCGGGCCAACATCGGGTCTGATTGACCGATGGAATCAGAGGTCCTTGTTTTCACGAATTGTTTTCACGAATTCTTCCGACGGATCGCATCACCTAACCCGATCGCTCGGGCAGCGCCGTCAGATGCGACCCAAGCGACCCCGAGATAATACGCCTGTAACAGCGGAGTGGCCATAACTCTGTGCCTTTCAGTGAACGTGCCTGTACAAATATAGAGTGTGGTTACCCACCTGCATCGACTGCACCAGCGTCAACGGGACGCTTTGCTGCAGCATCGAGCAGGTCACTATGCCGACGACGCTTAGGTTGCCCTCCTGTAACTTGCCGGGATAGCACAGATAGAAATCTCCCATTTGCAAAGAGCGCACTCCCATCGGCGTAGAGCGGACAGTGGTGTTGGAAGCAAAGTAGTTATTTGGGTGCGCGTACCAAAGGCTCGCATCACCAACAATTCGCAATTTGTCATCGTCATAATCAAACCGGCTCTCTGCCTCGCGTAGCGCAGCTGATACTCTCTGGATGTCGGACACTCTATAGCCCTCGTTCCGGTTCTTCCAAGCAAGATACCCATATCCGGCCAAAAGTGCTACACCAAGCAGCGCCGGCAACCACGCCAGGTGTGGCGAGTGTTCATAACCAAGTAGTGCCGTCAACAAAAGAAAGGGCATCAGAAAGACCATGTAAGAAACGTGGACGTGCGGAGGAAGCGCCAGAGCGACCATCAACACAATCGCCGCCCAGGCAATTTCAGGATACGGAATCGCGCGACCGCGTCTTAGATACAGCGCGACACCAATGGTGAGAACCACCAGATCCACAAGATGCCGTTTGCGTTCCCAGAAATACACGAGAAATACGGTGCCAATGGGAAACTCCCGCCCCGGCGGGGTATGCAGAAGCTCATGCAAGGCATGTGGATGCAGAGCTACGTACAGCGCAGCGCCGCCCAACGCCGCTGCGACAAACTTGGCCAGCAGGCGGGGCCGCGACGGCGAGCGCACGAAGAGCACGGTAGCGACGCCGAGCACGGCAGCTACTGCAATCGGTTCTGCTTCGACAGCTACGAACGAAACAGCGAGAGCAGCGAACTCGAATCCAGAGAGGCCGATAAGTAGACCCAGCGATGCTAAGAAAAACGTCCAAAACTCATAGCGAGGCTTCTCCGCCATCGCGAGTACTGGTTCCGTGAGTCCCAGAAGAAGAATAAAAATGCCGATCAGCCGAGGACTCAAGCCCATTTTGCGCAGCGCAAACCACCACAGCGCCAGAGACGCGACGGTGAAAACCGTCGACAGCATCGTCGCGGGAAACGGCATCCACCCAGTCCGATCCAGTAGCAGGCACTGTAGATTTGCAGGTATCTTCCCGAACAAGCGCGTACCATCCATGCCCTGAGGAAAGTGCGCGCCGCCGAACTCGTCGGTCTGCACACCAGAGTGCTTGTAATTCCAGGAATATGAAAGGAACCAGGGGGTATCGATTTCATAGGCACGATACCGCTGAAACATAAGGACATAGAGTCCCAGCAAAGTAAGGAGAATAACTGGGGCGGAATACAGAAATCGATCTAGCGAGCGCGGAGAAGCTTTAGAAATCGCTCGAACTTTAGTGCCGGACAAAATTGTTATGGGCATCGAATTTTTATTATGCACCCGGAGGGCAGGATGCAGT
>Ga0210398_10003103_pt1 | contig 16011 bp, 14 predicted proteins | sample IncBWC4OmetaG_FD_161047 | JGI IMG/M metagenome (GOLD analysis project Ga0210398, IMG submission 161047) | Forest soil microbial communities from Barre Woods Harvard Forest LTER site, Petersham, Massachusetts, United States - Inc-BW-C-4-O | ecosystem: Environmental > Terrestrial > Soil >...
GCCGCCGGCTATCCCGTTTTCTTATCTGGTGCTGTGGAGCGTGGCGCGCTCGGCGGCGTAGCTATCGCACTCGTCGTCGAACGCCTGGGCGCACGAGAGGTCCTCCTCGTCGTGGTAGAGGCGGCTGTTGATCTGGCGCGCGTGCTGAGTCGACAGGATGGCGTAGCCGCACCAGCCGCATATGGGGCAGAGCTTCACGTAGCGGCAGAGCAGCGACGCCTCGGCGACGGCGCGTTCGGCGAGCACATGGCGTGCGAGCGCTGCGTCGATGGTGGACGTGAAGGGGACGCCGTCGACGACCCGCGTCCCTTCCTTGGCGATGATGGCAAGCTCGACGAACTGAACGGCGCGTGCTGTGGATGACGTCATGCGACCTCCCGATGGTGGTCCCGGAGGTGCGCGCCGTTAGGATGCACGCGCCCCTCCGGGGGACTTGGGCGAGTCAGTCCGCGAACCTTGGTGGGGGAGCGGGCTGGCTCGTTTTGCGAGTGGGAATATTAACTACAGTACTGAGATAAGCCGTTATCGTTATGCGGCTTATGTAATCGTTGGCGCGCACGTACTGGGACTGAGACAGTGATGACGGTCGCGAGGTGGGGATGACGTCGTGTGTGGAGCCGAGCGTGCGAGAGGGCGGCGCGATCGTGCGGGGTGATCGCGAGTCGACACGCCGTTGCTGCCGGCGGCCAGGCGAACAGCGGCGCGCGTGGCCAGCGGTCGCGAAGCGATGCAGTCCGTAAACCGAGCCGTCGGTGCAAGCCCGCTCCGCCCCGTTAGGGGCGGTTATGCTCGGTTTTGCACCAACGTCCGCGCACGAGAGCGCCGTGCGGTGCCGTTCACGTAGACGCGCAGTGGTAGCGGGCGCTCTCGTGCGTGTGCGATGCGGCCCGGACGTGCGACATCAAACAGCTATGCAGTCCGATGCAGTACATCGCCGAAGCGAGCCGAAGGCGTCGCCCGAGGCGATGTCGCGGAGCGTGCCCACACGGGAGCGGACGCGAAGCGGGCGCGGAGTGTGGGCATGGGTGGCGCTCAGTGAGCGGTTCGTGGGGCGCGCGTCACGGGAGGGCGCTGCTCGGGCTTGTGCTCAGCTGGCGGGCATGCAGTCGGCGGGCGATACGCTGAGGTCCGATTCAGTAGTGTGCGCGTGCACCCAGCGATGGGCGTGTCCGCGGGCGGTGTCTAGCTGGCATGGGCATGCCGAGGAAGCCGGCGGTCGAGATCACGCCGGACGGTCGCGTGTATCTCATCGACAATCGGAACAATAAATGGCGCGTGTATGACATCTGCTTTGGTCCGCCGTACGCGGCGCCCCATCACTTCAAGGCTTTTCTGCCGCCGCACGCTGAAGCGAACAATCGGTACTTCGTTACGCCGGGAGGGAAGTACCGCTCATATCGGTTCTCGCGTGAATCGGTGCGCGATATCGACGCGGAGACGTTGAACGCCCAGCTGCGAGAGTCAGGGTTTCCAGAGACGACGCGGTTCGACGGGGCGACGCATTACACGCCGAACGCACCATGAGCGTGTCTGAGCCCGACGATGGCGGGTCGCGCTTGAACGGCGGCGCGAAGCACAGCACCGAGGCGGCCAGGTCGCTCGTGTGGTGCGGAGGGTGCGGTACGTCCTTCGACCCCGCATCGCTGGACGAGGTGCTCTTTCACGCGAGTGATCATCGATCCCCAGCGCCCCGAACGGGGATCAGGGGCGTCGAGGTCAGGCGAGACTAGCGAGAGCGGGCGTCGGGAGTTGGTGTCAGAGCAGTGTGTCGGATTTGCCTCTTGATGCCTTGCCACGTAGCAACATGACATTTGTCGAGCCTATGCTCGTGAAGCCGGTATCGCGGCTGCCCGAGGGCTCGAACTGGCAGTACGAGATCAAATGGGATGGCTATCGCGCTCTCGCCATTAGGGCCGGCGACAAGGTGGCGTTGGTCTCACGACGCAACAACTCATTCGTCAACCGATTTCCGCCGATCGCGGCCGACCTACGTACGCTGGAGAATGGCTCGATCCTCGACGGGGAAATCGTTGCATTCGATGCCCAAGGCGCGCCGTCGTTCAGTTTGCTGCAGCAACGTACAGAAAACGCTCGTGCTCTGGTTTACCTCGTGTTCGATGTCCTTGCGTTCCGAGGGCGGGACGTCCGTCAGCTCGCACTGGTAGATCGGCGGGGCTTGCTCGATGAAGTCCTAGCGAGCGACCAGAACTCTGTGCGCCGCGCACCCATTGTCGATGCGGCGCCGAAGGACCTGATACGTGCGGTGAAGGCACAGGGGTTGGAGGGTATTGTCGCCAAGCGACTCGATAGTCGCTACGCGTCGGGGAGTCGAAGCGGCGCATGGGTCAAATTCAGGGTGAACAAAGGCCGGGCGCTCGTCATTGGCGGTTATCGGATCGGCAACGGCACCTTCGACAACCTTGCCGTCGGATATTACGATGACCGCGATCGATTCATGTTCGTCGCGAGGATCCAGGGCGGTTTTGCGCCGGATGTGAAGCACCAGATCTTCGCGCGCTTGCGGAGGCTCGAAATCGAGTCCTGTCCGTTCGTCAATCTCCCACAGCCAAAGGCGGTCAGGTGGGGCGAGGCTTTGACGCAGAGGCGATGCGGAACTATCGATGGGTAATACCGGACCTCGTCGCGCAGGTGGAGTTCACCGAGTGGACATCCGCCGGCCATCTCCGGCATGCACGTTTTGCGGGTCTGCGTGACGACAAGGAACCCAAGGATGTTCGCAAGCAGAGCTAACGGCTGCGCTGCAAATGACGCTGGTGTTGGTGCATTGGAGTAAGGATTCCAGCGAGTGACGGCCGACAGCTAGTCACTCGACGGTGCCATGGCGCATCCAGTGTGCGGTCTGGAGCGCGCTAGGAAAGGTCACTGACCGCCATGCGCCGACTCCTTCGGCCGTGTTGCACGATCGTTGGAGCGTCGAACTAAGTAACAATCGCGGCTTCAATCTCCGGTCGTTGTTGACCTCCTCGTGCGCGGAATTTCGAACTAATGCTCGATGGCTGAATGGCGTGGCACGCTGAGGAATGGCGGTGGCACGCTGAGGAATGGCGGTGGCACGCTGAGGAACGTTGCGTTTCACCCAAGAGTCATTAGCGTGATGCGCGCTGGGCCTCTTTACGAAACCAGGCTGGCGATTCGGCGCATTGAGCCGTCGCCCCTGGATCCCGACGATATTGTCGCGGAGGGATGCATGGCACGTCTGGAAGAACTGCTCATCGGTGCATCTTTGCAGATGCGTGAGGTCCGACGGCTCGTGGCTCGATTTGGTCCCACGCCATTGCCAGTTCTCGTGACTGGGGCAACAGGCGTCGGCAAAGGTCTAGTGGCTCAGGCGCTCCACGAGTCCAGTCGACGAACGGGCGAGTTTGTTCCCGCGAATGTGGCCGCGCTCGGTGATGGGCTCGTGGAGAGCGAACTATTTGGTCACGTGCGAGGCGCCTTTACAAGTGCAACGGGATCTCGGCGTGGCCTCGCCAAACAAGCGCATGGCGGGACACTGTTTCTGGATGAAATCCATCGCCTGTCTCCCGTCGCCCAACCGAAGCTTCTTCGAGCTGTCGAGACCAAGATGATCAGGCCCGTCGGGTCGGATTCAGAAGCTCGCGCCGACTTCCGCGTGATCGCGGCCGCGAACGAAGATTTGAGGACGCTGGTCGATGCGGGTCGTTTCCAAGCGGACCTACTCGCACGACTGTCGCGGCTCGTCATACACGTGCCACCCCTTGGTGAGCACCGTGAAGATATTCCGTTGCTGGCGGAGCGGTTCGTGCGTGCGCTCGAGGGATTCGCGACGGCGCGCTTCACGCAAAGCGGCTTCGATGCGCTTATGGAACACGATTGGCCATGGAACGTGCGAGAATTGCAAGTCGTAGTCGAACGCGCCTGTGTGCTGGCCGAGCATCCTATTATCGATCGAGCTGCTATTCAGAGCGCGATGCGTGCTGGCCTTCGCCACGAGAGAACTGGCGAGTCACTGTCCACATCTCCCTACGATTGTCGAGAATGCCTTACGGAGCGGGAGCACTTACTCCGATCGACGCTCAAGAACGCTGGTGGCAAAGTGAGGCTCGCGGCCGCTCAACTGGGCGTCAGCCGGATGACGCTGTACCGTTGGATGACCGAACTCGGCATCGCTACGCCAGAGCGGCGTAGGCGGCGAAGCGCTCGCGAGGCGAATTCACGGATCAGTGAGTGAGCGCAGCGCAAGTCACGGTTAGTCACATCAGTCACGCTTATGAAAGTGACCAAGCGTGACTACGAGGTGGTGTCCAGGCGCGACAGGTAGTCGGTGCAATGAGTTAGTGGGTCACCGCAGTTGGCTCTGCGCGTGCATAGTGGCGAGAGATGTTATGGCCGAGGTGGAGTGACCTTGGCATGGGCGCGACTTCTCTCCTCTGGAGCACGCGATGCTTTCGATTATGCGAGACCCACTGGAACATCTTGTCACCTGCGTTCGTGCCGGCCTCGCGATGCCGTCGGCGGGTAGCTGGCGCAGACTGACGCTCTTCTCCGCCGTCGTTGCGGTAGCCCTGAGTTTCAGCGCGGTGAATCATCCTGCGGTTGCCCAGCAGCTCTGCGACTCCTGTTCAGCCCCGGCGATCATCATTACACCACCACTCATTGTTGTCGACACGGCGTTGACGATCACCGAAACCATCAGCGCCTGTGATTGGAGTTTCCAAAACAGTAGCTCCTCGGGCTATGACACGGTCACCTTCAATGGGACCGTCGTGTCGCATACCCCATTCACCTCCTATGTGTCCAGCGGGTGCTCCGGCGGGATACCGTACGGGTATCAGAACAATCCGAGCGGCGTGCCGTTCACATTGGTGGCCGGGTCGAATGTGCTCAGGGTGGCCGCGTGTGGAAACGATCTCCCGACCAAGTGTTCCATAATAACAGACACCATCGTCCATCCGCCGATTGGGGTAACGCCGAAGAACACTCCAGTGTCGGTAAGTCCGAACGTGACGGGCGCTACACAAGTATTCTACGTACATAACTACATGACCGGCACGATGACGGACACGCTCACGGTGACATGCACGGGCAGCGGCATCTCCAGCTGTCATGCGCGGACGACCGTCGCGGTGACTGCCGGGACTCCAGACACCGTGGTGGTGACGTATAACTCGAGTACGCCAACCACGACGGGCACCATTCAACTCAAAGCCAAGAGCGGTAACTACGTCGACTCGGGATCGGTGAACGTTACCGTGTCGTACGCAACGGTGCTCACGCTCAGTACCGCATTCAACAATCAGGACGATCAGGACATGAGTCGCTGCGCTGCCAACTGCTTCGCCGTAGTCGAGGCGCTGAGCACGGTGCCGTATGTGTCGCGCGACACGCCACGGAATGTGACTCTCGTATATCACGGTGATCGGGTTGCGGTGCGTCCTTTTTTGTATGCTGACGTCGCGCTCGACACGAGCTTGTATACGCTCACTTCTATAGAGTTCTCCGCGTCATATCAGGTGAATGGCAACTGGCTCAACTTGACGTTCCTCAACGGCCGGCAAAGTCTGTACTACGTTCCTGCGTCCTGGACCGACAATGTGAAGGGTGTTCTCCGAATGACGGGCCAAGTCGACATGAGCGCCGTAGCCAACACCGCGTGGGCGGCGGCGCCCCTAAAGATCTCCGTGACTGCGACGTTCAGCGATGGCCACCAAGAGACGCATGTCGACTCATCGCTAACACTGTCCGTTGTGAGCGAGCGCAAGTCGCCAATTGCATACGGATGGTCGATCGCCGGCCTTCCACACATATATGGCCGTTCGGATAACACCGCCAGCGAGGTTGTCATTCGAGAGGGTGATGGATCGACAACGATGTACATCGACAACAACAACTGTGTGCCGAATTGCATTTGGATGCCGACTGGCCCCGGCGTGTTCAGCCGAATCGACTGTCAATGTGGAGGGGATTCCTTAGTTTTCGTTCGGAGCTGGCCAGATTCGACGCGGGAGTATTTCTACGGATCGGGAGTGAAAAGCGGCAACATCGCCATACGCATCGACCGATTCAACGACACCACGGTGTTCGGCTACGACTCCCAGGGGCGGTTAACTTCGATCTCGGATCCGTACCGCACGGCGCCCGCCGGAGGGCACGCCGTGATCACACTCAACTACAACTCGACCTACGGGCTCAAGTCGATCGTAGAGCCTGGGCCCACTGGAGCACCGAGCGGCGGACGGACGACGACCATCACGATCGGTGCCGACTCGACTCTGCAGGCTTGGGCAGATCCCGATAGCGTACCGACATCGTTCACCTATGATACCAAGAAGCGCCTCAGTACCATGACGGATCGTGGACGGCATGTCACCACTTTCTCCTACGATACGCTGACATGGAAGCTGCTGGCGATCACGGCACCGTCGGTACAGATCGACACGGGGGCGAATAGAGATACGGTATCGCTGCCCTTGGTCACCAGATTCCAACCTTGGCAATGGGAGGGAGATCGATCCGACTCGGGGACGATAACGAATCCCATATATCCTCTGGGTACTACCGCCGTCTATGGTGGCGTGTTCACAGCCACGCACGATACGACGATCAATAGCTGGACGTACATCGCGCCGGACCGGTGGGGTCAACCTACCAAGTATCTTGATCCCAACGCGCTTGTCACCACGTACGGTCGCGACGCCAATGGGTTCGACACATTAACGACGTATCCGACCGGAATGACCGATCATTACGCCTACAGCGGCCCGTTTCTCATGTCGAGCCAGCCCGCTGGTCAGAGTAATCCTATCGACTTCGCCTATGGAACGTTCGGCATCCCGACCACGATATCAGGTACGGGAATACCAACCGTCTACGAATATTTCACGGTAGCGGGGCGTGGTCGCATAGACTCCACTCGCGTGGGTACGAACAATCCAGTCACGGCCTATACGTACGATAACCTCTATCGAAACACCAAGGTCGTGGATCCACTGGGGCACACCACGGTCGTGGGGTACGCTGTGGCCAGCGGGAACCTGGATAGCGTGCAGGCAATGCCGAGCCAGCGATTCAAAAAAACGGTCTTCGACGGCTTCGGGCGAGACTCTATTGATATCGTGAGTGGCTTTCATCTGCTGCAAACCGACACGACATACTATGACAAACTGAACCGAGTTGTTGGCGTAAAGGATGGAGTGCATTCGGGTACGATGAGCTATCACTACGATTCACTTTACTTGCGCAGCGTGACGGACTTGAAGGGGCAAACCTATCAGACAACGTACAATGCGGTGGGTTGGCCAGTGACGCAGACGGACCCCGCCAATCGCACAACGGTCACCACGTACAACAGACAGGGGTTGCCGGCGACGGTCACGAACCGACGGAGCCAGCTGACGCAATACTATTATGACAATGTCGGGCGCCCGTTAGCGGTCCATCGACCGTCAAATCGGACCGGCGAGGCGGATATCGCGGACTCGATCAAGTATTCCTCGTTAGGGGATATGATCACCAACTACAACGCGGTCACAAAGAATGTCACATACATCTCGGACGCGAATGGTTGGGTCGACTCCACAATCACGACGTTCGTGCCGCACAGCATGTGGTGGAAGCGCTATTACCACCACAACGCGCTTGGTCAGGTCGATTCGATCGCGTCCACGACCAATGGGACCGCCCCACTCCACACGCGACATTTCTATTGGGATGCGCAAAGCGCGTTGCTGGACAGTTTGTCCGTTACTGGAGGAACCGCGTCGGCCACTCACCTTGGCTACAGCCCGGAGTTCATACACGACACGACGAATTACCCCGCGATCACTCGGATCGACAGCGTTGATGATATCCACGGACTCCTGTCCTCGAGCTATTCGTCACAGGCGAGCGCCACGTTCAACCGGAACTACGCCTACGACTCGGCTGGCCGCATCGCGGAAGTCGATTTCCCCGACTCGACGAGCGAGCTGTACAACTACAACGCGTTAGGTCAACTGGTCGCGCGAGCGATCGGCAAGTGGACGGATACCATTCCGTGCTGGAAGATCAAGGGGGAGGAAGGCTATCCCTGCGGGAATATGTCGAAATTCTCGACGACGCAGAGCTATAGCTTCGGGTTTGATCTCGCTGCGAACCTCGACACGATCAATGACATCACCCATGGCATCAAGACGCTGGGTGTATTCGGCGTCGGCAATACCGATAGCCTGTGGAACAGCGTGTCCATCACGCACGACAACGATGGCGACCGCTCGGCGAACGGCAGCGCTGCCTCGTATGTCTGGGGCGCCGACGGACGGTTGCTCCAGGTAGTTGTTGGGAGCAACACGATCAACTACGACTACGATGTGTCGGGACAGCTTACTCGACGCCAGCTCAATGGAGTCGACGATCGGTACTACCTCTGGGACAATGGCCAGCTCGTCGGGATTCTCAACCATGCGGCTCAAACAGACTCGATCGAATACGCGTATTTCCCGGGGACCGATCAGCCGTTCTTCCAATTGAACCCTGCGGCCAATACGTACTTCGATCAAGATGCCATGGGCAACGTCATAGGAACGCACTGCTGCAACGAACCCACGCAATCGTTGCGCTATGATCCGTGGGGCAATCTGCAATCGGTAACCACGGTCTTTGGCGATACGACACTCCTCCGTTGGAAAGGGCTCCTTTGGGAGAGTGGTCCACAGCTGTATTACATGCGGGCGCGGTGGTATGACCCGGCAACGCGGCGGTTTGTGTCGCCCGATCCGCTGGATCTCGGCGCTGGGATCAATCAGTATGCATTTGCTGGCGGCGATCCGATCAACGGTGCCGATCCAACAGGACTGCTCCCATGCTTGCTGCTGTGGGCACCCAACGACCTGGATTGTAGTGGCGATGGCGATGGCGGTGGCAATCTCGGTGTCGGCGGGCCGCCGGCCGTGGAGGTAACCCCGAGTCCTTCGGACCCTGGGTCAGACAACCCGAATGTTGATCCGACCGCTCCCGACAACAGCTCTTCGCCGGGTAACGGCAACTGGGGCGGCGGCGGTGGCGGTAGCGGTGGCGGTAAACCGCCCAAGAACAAGGTTTGCTCGGGCCCCGGTTTCGCGAATGCAAGAAATTTCGTCGCCAATTACCAGGAATGGGCTTCGTGGGCGGCGAGCTCCCTGAACACCAATACCGCGAATATCCTGGGTCTCTCCGGATTCGAGTCGGGTTGGGGGACAGGCGGGCTTGTTACCGCGAACAATAACTACTTCGGCTTGTCGGCTGGGCCAGCTTTTGCGTCTGGTGCAACGGGAACGTACTCAAACGCTCAGGGGCAGATGTTCGAGACGTACCCGAGTTATTTAGTTGCAGCCCTAGCCTTTTCGAACTCATATTTCGGCAGACGGGTGCGGGGGACTCAGACCGCGGTTTCATTCGCCCAGGCGTTGAACGCGGGCGGCGCCTACAATAGCGAGAATTTATCTGCCCCTTACAACTCCACGTTGGTTGGCGCCATCAACATCGCAAGTGGAGCAATGAAATGTCCGTGAACCGATTCCAGGGATGCCTGTGGCTCGCCACGATTCTAGCTGTTCCCTGCGCCGCGCACTCCCAGGCGTCATGCTCGCCTAGCATGATCACACGTGACGAGGCGAAGCAGCTGCTCGAAGCAACCCCCGACGTGGTGGCGGCGCGCCGATTGGGAGGGAAGATCTCCCTCGTCGATTGGTCTCCGGATAGCGCCTCCTATCGTACCCAGAACTTCTACTTCTATCAGATATTCTCTACCAAGAGCTTGCCGACGACTCCCCTCGGCAACGGTATGTTCGGCTATTACGGTGTGAACAAAACGGCCGGGCAGGTGGTGGAACTCAACTCGCCGAATCCCTCGGTCGAGGGCCCCGAGCTCAAATCGCTTCAAGCGCAGCTTCGAACCAAGCATTGCGTTGGCCAGGATCTGGTAAAGACATCTAGCCTTACCCTCGAAAGGTGAACGAGTCGTCGGCGTCGCCAGACGTCTGCCGATAAGGCCAACTGCGAATCCGTGCGGCGTCGGCGTTTCACCCGGCGCCGCTCTCTTTCTCGTCTGTTCAGTTCCGATCGCGCGACTTGGGTGTGGCGGGAATCGGGCTCGGAGAGACGATTCTGAGTCGCCGTGCGCGTCGCGCTCACGGGGCGACTCCGCTCAGCCTCGCGGATGAGTCGTGAGAGAGGTGTCCCTAGACCTTGCGCGACGCGAGCGATGATATCGAGTCGACTGCTCACGGCACCGCGCTCCACGTTACGCACGGTGTTCGCGCTGACACGGCACCGCGTGCCCAGCTCCCGCCACGAGAACTTCATCGCGCGCCGTCGACGGGCCACGGCCGCTCCGAATGCGACGATCAACGGATCCACTGTCGTCGGCTTGGGCCGTCGTCGAGAGGGTTCATGACACGAGGTGCGAAAAAATGACCCAATAGGGCGTCACCGAATGGCGTACGCCCGAGCTCTTCTTCACCTGAGTAATAAGACGCAGGAGGAGCGCGATCTACGTACGGGGCCAATTCGCCTCAATGCACCTGCATCGATCGCAAGGAGCTCATTGTCAGGGGGTCATGGCGAGGCGGGCACATCGACAGACTCGCCAGGGATCACGGTACGCGGTGATTGCGTCGCTGCCCCAGGCCAGACTCTGACCGTGCCTTCCTCAACAGCAATGTGAACCGTGGACTCCCATGGGTTCGCGCGAACAGTGAACACCGTGCCGATCGCTCGCACGAGGACGCCGTCGGCGTGCACCTCGAACGGGCGGTCGGAGTCCGGACGTGCCTGGAAGCGCGCTTCGCCTTCGAGCGTCAAGGTGCGTGGCCTGGGGAAGAACGACGCACGATAGGTGAGACGCGCGCCTGGCTCAAGCGTGGCGCGCGATCCGTCGGGCAGGCGCACGATGCGACGCGACTCCATGGGCGCTTCATAGTGCTCATACACATGCCCAGCGATGATGGGTGCGACGCTCTTGTAAGTCGGCCAAGCGAAGATGAGTAAGCCGACCGCTCCGACCAGGATCTCGGTGCGTCTCAGCCCACGCCGAAAGCGTGAGCGTGTCCGCTTGGGTTCTTCGAGTCGGTTAGTGAGATCGGCCCAGCTGGCGTCGGCCTCCAATGCGGCGGCGCCATCGGGCACCGTCAAAGCGAGCCCTAGGAGCTGCGCCGCGAACTGCATTCGGGAATCGATACCGAGCTCGCTCTCGATCCGTGCGGCGTCCGCAGGCGAACACTCGCCTTGCAGATACTCAGCGATGCGGAGATAATCGGCGTCGTTGTCGGGGAGATCAGGTATCGTCATGATCGCGTTCCAGAGCGCCGTAAGTGGTGCCGTCGAGTACGCGACGGGCGACGTCGGCCCACTCGGTAGCAGCGAGGCCGCGGGCCAAGAGGTGAAGGGCGCGGGCGTGGTGGCGTTTGACAGTAGGGATGGCGAGGTCGAGGGCCTTGGCGATCGCGCGCGTGTTGAGCCCTTCGGTATGGTGCAAATGGTAGATATCGCGGCAGCGCGTGGGCATATCGTTCACGATGGCGTTGATCGTCGCGATGAGTTCGCTGATGATGGGGCGATGTTCGCCCGAGTTGTCGACGCTAGTCCGCGTTGTCGCGCGTAACACTTGTGGAGGACGAAACCGGCGCGCCCGTCGCACGCGGTTACGGACGGCGCCGAACAGATACGCCTCAAGTCCGCTCCGGACGTCCCACGTGTTGCGATTCCGCCAGATACTCAAGAAGATCTCCTGACCGATCTCCTTTGCGTCAGGCTTGGAACAAGCGCCGTGCCGCTGCGCGAATGCCACGAGCTGGGGGTAGTAGGTGCGATAGACGATCTCGAATGCCGTCCGATCGCCCGCACGGATGCCGGCGATCAGCTGGGCTTCGGTCTGCCGTCCGTTGTCGCCAGCCGGCCGCATATCGTACACTGCGCCGCCCCCGCCATGCTTCCAAGACGCTTCGCGTCGATTCCAAGTCCCCTTTGGCGAAGCTGGCAAAAGACAATGACAGAGGCAAGGCCGCGATGACGCGTTGATCCTCCGAGGGGTGATGGGTGTCATCCGCATTCTGGGCCGGCTTTTCTAGGTTTAGCTGTCGTTGCGGCCGTGCGCGTAGCCTTGCGAGCTTTGGGTTGACATATCAACGGTGGTTGATGTGATTTGGATCCATGGCGACGGTGGCGATGACAGATCTCAGTGGCATTACGCGGCAGTTCAGGGCGCTCTCAGACGAGAATCGCTTGCGGATCGAAGCGGTCGAGAAACGAGTAGCCGGATCGCGCCCCGGATGGCCGAATGCGCTCTACGCGATTCCGGTGGCAACGATCGCGTCGGGGTTGGCGTTTGCGGTTGTCGATTCGGGGCATCCCTGGTGGCGGGACGGGCTCGCCGAGCTCGCCTGGGGTACGGCGGCGGCGGTGATTGGGCGGCGACGGTGGAATGCACGTGCCGCGCAGACAGCGACTGTCGGCGAGGCGCCGCGTTAGTCGGCCAATGGCTGTACCGATTCTCTAGCTTGCCGAGCGATCGGGTGGCGTAGGAGTGCCCATCCGATCAGAGGCAACCCGAATGCCCGCGACGCTGACCTGAGTCACAATCCTTGGAAGCCGACGATGCCGGGTCGCGGTCGCCCTGTGAACCCAGCCCGGCGCGTTGACAACGACTTAAATGGGATGCCTTACTTCTCGTTTGTGTAAGCGGTGAGGCGACGATGACCGGAAGCAACGATCGCAAGCAGCAGATTAAGAACCCCACGAAATACGCGCTGTGGCGGGAGAGGGGCCAGGAGGCATCGCATCTGCTCGCGCCCGCTGTGCGGCCGATCTTCGCCTTCAACGAGGTAGGAATGCCAGAACGGGTCGGAAGCTGCGTTTTGTTCAGCGCAGCCGGGCTGTACTTCGCGTTCTCGGCCGCCCACGTTGCGGACTTAGGCAAGCTTACCCGGCTCCTCCTTGGAGGAAGGCTCAGACGTGTTTACCTGCCCACGAGCTGGTGGGCCACACCGATCCCTGCGGGTAAGGACCGCGAGGCGGACAAGATCGACGCGGCGATATTCACTCTGTCACCGGAGATTGTTCAGGGCCTGCCCACGTGCGAATTCTTGGAACTCGGTGACTGTAACATCGGCGGATATTGCGACGATGAGGCCACATGGCCGCATTACCTATGCATCGGATACCGTCTGAAGCAGGGGAAGTTCGACGAGGACCACACCAGAGTGGCATTCGACTTCACAACATGTCATGGGCCAGAGGTCAGCAAGAGCAAGTACTATGACTTACACCGGCCCAAAGCGACTTACCTCTGTCTCGACTTCAATCTCGCCGCCAACGTGAACGCCGTTGGCCGCATCGATACGGCGCCTAAGCTGCGAGGCATGTCTGGTGGCGCGATCGTCCGATGGCACAGTTGGGACGATAGAGTCGCACCGGGCCCGGGCCGAGATCGCCTCGAAGCTATTTTCACGGACTTCTTAAAGCACGGCGTAATCATCGGCACTCGCGTCGCGGTGTTCGTAGAGAAAATTCGTCGCGAGCATCCTGCGGTCGCCAATCAAGTTCCGCCGCTTAATATCGAGCCGGCAACGTGGGAGTACGTGACTGGCTCCGACGCGCGACGGCGTTTGCGCTAGGTGACCTTTGGCGGGAGCGACCAAGCTGTCGTGGAGGCGTTACGAATTACCGCGCAGAGCCGCTCCTCCTCGCCCCCACCCACAGTTCCACTCCGTTGCCAAAAAGTCGTGACGTCGCCTAAGCGTCATCACGTCGTCCCGCGATTCTATCTCGACCGATTCGCGCGGGACGGATATCTGTGGGTTTACGATCGCGAGCGCGACGAGTACCGACACCAGGCGCCGGTCAACACCGCCGTATACCGGCACTACTACACGTTTACCGACGCGTCAGGCCAGCGTAGCACGGAGGTCGAGAGTATGTTGGCTCGCGTCGAAGCCGGCACGAAGCCGATCCTCGACAACCTTGACGCGCACCAACTGCCGTCGCCGGAGGAGCGCGCTCTGCTCGCTAGCTTCGCCGCGTTTCAGCTAACGCGGGTGCCGGGCTTCGAGCACATGGTGACCGATGTGCTGAGTACGATTGTCAAGCAGATGATGCGCACGTCGTTCGCCGATGTCGAGCGCGCCAAAGCTTCGCTGCGCCGAACGGCGCGCTCCGACAAGCCGCCAGTCGACCCTCAGGCGATGGTCGACTTCGTTCGAGATGAGGCCTACGAGCTGAAGATCAATCGCAATGCCAGCCTGGCGCAGATGCTGTCCCTTGCGATTGAGATCGGCCCGATTTTGGCTTCGCTAAGCTGGGTATTCGTCTATACGCCAGCGAAGAAATCGTACGTGACGTCAGACAATCCTTTCACGGTGATTGCCCCTGCGGCTCCAAAGGGTGGTTCGCAATATGGCGTTGGGATCTTGACACCAGGCGCCGGGAAGTTCCTTCCCCTGGGACCGTCCGTCGCGCTGCTGATGGGCGATCCCGGTAGTGCGACCATTTCGCGTCAGGCGCGGGAGTCTCTCGTGCGCGACATCAATCTGGCGGTTACCGCAAAATGCGAACGATATGTGTTCGCGCGTGAAGAAAGGCTGTTGCGCAATCTCGTAGAGCATACGAACCTCGCCAATCGCGATCGCCCGCCGCGGACCCGCGCATTGTAGCCCGCTATGACGCTCAACGGATTCTGAATATGACCTGCCCCATGCCCCACCACGCACTCTGCACGTAGGGTCCCGCTAATCCAAGCACTGCTAGCATCGCACGCCTGGCCAATTTGTGAAGCCATACGGATCCCATCAGCGAGTCCCGGCTCCTCGCCTCTCCAGGCATTCGACCATCCCATAGCGCCTCGTGCAACAACTCGTTGCGGAGCCTTACGATTGTGTGGATAACCTTTTCATCCAGAGGGATACTGTAGTGCTCGCACAGGTGGCGCAGGCGAGTCCGATGCGGGACCTTCTTGATCAACTGGCCGCTATCTCGGGCGAGCGCGAAGATGGCATCGATCACCTGGTATTCTGCCTGAAATAACTCCCACTCGTTCTCGTAAGTCTTGGCGCGAGAATGCAGGTAAAGCACGTTGATCGCCACCAGGCGCTGGCGCTCCTGCCACCCGCACCACCGTTCGTAAGCGCGCGATATTGCGCGCCCGAGTAGTGCAGCATCGGGTACGCGATAATCAGTATCAGGCTCGAGCCAGTATCGTCCGTCTATCCACCATTCGTGAAATTGGCACCGCATGCCGAGTAGAAATCCGATGAAATGCATGACAAAGCCGGCGTCGGCGTAGCGTGCCGCCTCCGCGTTTGGCTGCGCGCGGTCTAACCGTATGGCATGCGATACCGGCAAGCCGTGCAAGTGTGCTGGACGCTCGCTGTGCGGCACCCTTCGCGGCCTCTTCCCCGTTTCGTGGTGCATCGTTCGTTGAAACGGCGGGTAGACATGACCATCAGGATGGCGCATCGCACTCAGTTGAATGGCGAGTCGCGCCACGTCGCCCAAGGGAACTATGGAACCGGCGTCGAAATCGACCCCAGACGAAAGAGGCAGGTATCCGAATTGATCGACATAGCCATTGGTCGTCACAGGTCCAAGCACGACGCGAGTTCAAGTGCGCGGATAGCGCCTGATTCTCCAGCCGTCGGTACCAAAATCCCGATATGCGCCTGAATAGCTAATCTCAAAGAAGACGATCTCGTTGAAGAGGTTTCGCACAGCGTCGATGCTATCTAACTGAGCCTGCAGTGACTTTGAACTGGCGTCCGCTCCGTGAGCTCGTGGATGCCGAACGGACGCCCAAACCTCCGCTGCGTTGTCGGCGACTACTCCTCTGCTCGCGAGGCTCTTCAATTTCTCACGCGCGGAGCGGCTGAATACACTATTCAGTAGATTCGTCAGACGTTGCGCCGCATCTGGTATGGCAACGCTCTCGTTGACTTGTTTTGTCAACCGCTGCGCCCAGTCGCGAACACACCTATCGACTTTCGAGAGAATCGCTTCACCGAGACGCTCATCTTGTATTCTGTT